>Ga0179591_1239987_pt1 | contig 16988 bp, 29 predicted proteins | sample CZOMad2_1_08_16f_FD_182891 | JGI IMG/M metagenome (GOLD analysis project Ga0179591, IMG submission 182891) | Vadose zone soil fungal communities from Angelo Coast Range Reserve, California, USA - CZOMad2_1_08_16fungal (PacBio error correction) | ecosystem: Environmental > Terrestrial > Soil >... | reverse complement strand
AAGGACCGCTTAATGACTTTTAATTTATGTACTGCTGGCCCTTCCACGGTCCCGGATAGTTTTTTTCCTTGCGGAACCTTTTTCTTTGTTTGAGGGACCGCTTTTTTCTTTGCGGAGACTTGGTGCATTGGAGTTTTGCCCCTTTTTTTTGACCTTTGCCTTGTAGGGTTTTATTCTATTTGTATAGGAAGTGGCCTGTCTGTGATCCACTGTTTTATCCTCCCAGTGTTTTTCACTAATAAAGTTTTATTTCCCTTTCCCTTCGATGATTGTGATTCAATTTTCCTGAGGAGCTCTTTTCCTGTCTCTATGAGCTTTGGGATGTAACTTTACATGGGACAGAGATTCTGGAGTTTCGATTTTTAACTGAAACCCACCTGGGGGTTGAGGATTGATCAATTTGTTAACCCGGGTTAGTTCCCTACCAAAACGGTTGAGGTGTAAACGTGGTTTTCACTTTCTTGTTTTTTTTTGAACCCCCCTATTGAGAAGGAGCGGTTTTTTTTCTTTTGGAGTTTTTTTGACAGGGTCTGGATGGTTTGGGACAACCACGTCTTTTCGGGGTTGGCCCGTCACGTTCTCGCCAAGTCCTTGGCGGTGGAACGACCTTTTCCCTGCGTTATGTTTTTTTTTCCGGGATCCTTGAGAGTTGATTTTTTGCTGATGTGCGTCTGTATGACCCCTTTTCTTGAGATACCTGTGGAGTGTTCCCACCCCTTCTGGTTTGTTCCCTCCCCCAAAGACTGCCCGTCTTTGGTTCCTGTTTCCAGTTTCGCTTGCTTGGTGGTCCCTTTAACTTTCCCGTTCGGTGGTGATTCTTTTCGGCGAAGGCGGTTTCTGGGTCCTGTGTGTCCCCCGTGCGGTGAGTCTTTTCTGTAATATCTTCTATCTTTCCCTCCGTTGTGTTTTTGTGATTTCTAGGCCCCCCCGCTTTTTTTTTCACTCCCCCACCAGAGCATCTCGATAACTTTTTTTTTTTTTTTTATTGTAAGATACAAGCCCTCTATTTCCTTCTTAAAGCCGAATCACCCTTTAGTTTTGTATCCCCCAACACCCTGCGCTTGCATTCATCGGGTCCGTTTTGTCTCTAAGAAGCCTCCCCCTCCCTCTACCTTTCTTCCGTATGTTTTTTTTTTCCCCTTTCAATTTTTTCCTCGACGAAATTCTCCTTAGCTTCTCACCCCCTTGAGTCCCCCACACTAATTCCCATAAACCCGTCGATTTTTACTTGGTTTCAGCCCCTTTTTCCCCCCCCCGTCCCAGTCATGTTTCACTTCGGTGTTCCCTAACTTCGGTATGGGGAAAATCATCCGCCCCCCCTCCCATCTTTTATCCCTCGATCCCCCCCTCCCCCCCAGTCTCCGCCCCTTTGAACGTACCCGCCCCCCGCGCCACCCGTCTCTCCGCTTCTTGTTTCCAGTCGCCACTCTCCCCCCCCGATCCGCACCCCTTTCTCGTCGTTCCCCCCCCATTTTTCTTCCAAATCCTAATTCCGTTTCCGTCCCCTCTCACAATCCTCACCATTCCAACAGTCGTGCCACTCCCTCCACTAAAGGGATTCTCCCCCTTTTTCCCTAACGCACGAAACCGTCTTTACTTTTTTGCCCCCCCCCCCCATTTTTCTGATAAAAATTCCCAAATCCCGTTCATTTCAAGAGAGATATTTTGTTCGATCTTTTAGAAACAACCCCACTGACAGTTATCTAATTTTTTTTTTTTTTTGATGATTCCCTCTTTTCTCAAGAAGTATTGACCCCTTTAATACCCATTTTCAGCCCCCCCCTCTTGCCTTCAACCCTCTTGTCCCAGCCCCCATGGCTCAGTCATTCCCCCACCCCCCCCCCTTCAATGGCCTTTCTCTCTCATGGTTTTTTTTCATTGTTGACAAGGACCCCTTTCCTCTCCTCCTTTTTTTTGGTTTTTTTCGCGTATTTCCCCTTTCTTTTCCTCCGTCCTCGCCCGAAATTTCTCGTTGAACCCCCCTCTGTTTGCCTCTCCGCTTACCCCTTTCCCCCCCCCCAAAAAGTTAACTTTTTTAGCCTCGACACTTTTTGCATCAGGGTCATCGGTTTTTCCCCCCCCCCGTTTCGCAGTTCCCTTATGCGTTGTCCCGGCCGCGTGCTTCACCCCCCACTTCCCCCCCTTCCGCCCACTTTTATTGTAAACGCCTTCCCCCCTTGTCCCCCCTAGAAAAATGAGTTTCCCCCCAATCAAGGTATGTTCCCGCATCTATGGAACAGTCCTTTTTACCTCAAATTTTTTTTTATGTCCTCGCCCTGTGCCCCTTCAACTTCCCCCCGATGCAACGCAACCCCCACGAAGCCTCCTTTTTTTGCCCTTTCTAATTCTTTTTCGTGACCCCTCCCCGGTGTAATGTTCCATTTTTTTCTCCGTGGGTTTTCTGGCCCGGCATTCTGTTCTCTTTATTTTTCATAACTTTTTCCCCCCTTTTCGTCCCCAGTACCCCCCATTCTGCCAGGTTGAAAATGTTTCGTGCTTACATCGTTCACCACCCAATTTCGAGGAGCTTGCCCCCCCAAGGATGCTTTGCTTTGCAACCGCTTTCCCCGAGTTTATCTTCCCCTCCCGTGAGACAAGCCCCAATTGTTTCTTATTTTTTTTTTTTCTCGGCGCTCCACCCTTCGGACCCCACCCCCCCCCCCCCACGGTCCCGTGGAGTCCCCCCCAAAGGACCCACTTTTGTGCTTTACATTCCTCCCCTTTCCCGTAGCCGCAGGAATTCTCACCCCCTTTTCCCCCTGTCAAAAGAAATTCCGCCCAATTTTCACGAACAATACCCTTTCTTTTTTTTTCGGTTTCTCTTTACCCTTTCGACGTCCACGCCCATCCCCCGCTTGGTAGTGGTCTTTTTATGGGAGTTTCGCTTTTGTTTAGTATTCCCCCTTCCCCCTCCCACATCAATCAGCCGTTCCCAACGACCAAATCCCCGGCAGTTTTTGGTACTTGGGTATACCCCCAGGGGCTTCTCCCCTCCCACCTATTTTTTTCCCGCGGTGTTAAGATCGCCTTTTTCATAACCCCCCTACGTATCCCCCCACCTATCCCCCCTTCTTTACCCCTTTTCCTTGTTGTTGTTGGCATTTTGACTGAAGAGAGATATTTTTAGGGTTCTGACCTCCTTTCTAAAACGTCCTTTGCCTTGGTTTTTCTTGCTCTTTTACCAGGTCTTGTTTTCTTTCCTGGGTCTTGTCCTTGGCTCTTCTTGATTGCTGTGGGGAGTTTCTGGCGATACTACCCCATGCGTTGTTCTTGGAAATTTTGACTGGAGGATTCCCAACAGCCGATATTTTCGTTTTTTTGGCGTCCGGGAGCGTCTTTCCTGCTGTGCTTCGGATGTCGAGCTTTTCTCTTCCGTGGGAGTTCGAATGATCCGTTTTTTGCGTTTTTTTTCCCCCTTTGTTCCTTGGGGCGTTCTTTTTTTGTTCATGCATGGTGAAGTTGTCTCTCAGCAGCTGTCCTTAACTTTCATTTCCCCCCGGTCCTACTGACCCTGTTGTAGTCAGTTTGTTTTCCTTGTTGGTTCGTTCTAAAAACCCCCATGAACGAAGTTCGTCTCCCCCCCCTGCGTATGCTTTTGTCAGTCGGCAGCCGTAGTGAGTGGCAGCCCTACGCTTCTTGCGATTTGGCGCTTTCACGTTCACTTGCTGTTGGCTTTTTTACGTTTTAACCCGGTTTTTTTTTTCCCCTGTTAAATTTATTTGCCCCTGTTGAACCTTTCAGTAAGTTCTGAACTCTCCACCACCCGACCCCCCCCATCGACATTTACAGGTCATGGCCCAAATAACCCAACCGAGGATCGTGTAGAACGACTCTTCTCTTTAGTAGTGTTCCTTGGCCCAGTGCCGGTTGTTTTTGCTTCAATAGTTTTTTGTTTTCTTGCCGGGGACTTTTTTTTTCTTCCCCCCCCCGTAGACCCCCCCCCGTTTTCCCTTGATGTCATTCCCTTCCCCTTTTGGACTGGCTCTGTTGTTCTGCATGTGGCGGGGGTAAACACTCTTTGGGCCCCCCCTCTGTTGTTTTGTGGGCCCCTTGGGAAACGTCCTTGCGCCCGTGTTGTTTGGGGGCTTCGGGCAAAAGTTCCCATTCTTATACTTTGGAGCGTGTTCGCACGTTTCGGGTTTTTTTTCTTGGTTTCCGTTAACGTTTTTTGTTGGCTTGTGTGTCCCCCCCAATCTCTTAGCGGGGACCCCCCCTCGTGACCCTGCTTTTTTTCCCCAGGGCGTTTTTTGTCTCTGCCAGGAAGCGTCGTGCCTTCAATTTTCCCCTTTTTTTCCAGTCGGGCCCTAAAGTTTCTGGGCGAAACCTTTTTGATCTGAGATCCCTTGCCCTCCCCCGTCCCCCCCCCCCCATTTGATACTGATTGCGCTGTTTGGAGAAGTCTTTGTACCTTTTTTTAAAACCGCTTCACTTTTACAGACGAGTTGTGAAGATGTTGGACTTTTCCCCCCTTCTTGGGATCAAACGCCTTTTGATTTTCTTATCCGCATTTTTCTGCTCGATATTTTGGGAACCCTGCCTTACTTTTATTCTGACTGCGTTTCCCCTCCCCTTCCCTTTGTTGGGGAAGGGACGTTTTGTCGGTTGCGTTTTGTTTGATTTCCTTGTTATTTGACGTTGTCGTTTGGCCCCTTTGTTTTGGCTTTGTCTTTTTGAGAGATCTGTCTTCCCCCGGGGCCTGTTAGGAGTTACCTCCTTTTTGAATGGGGTTTTTTTTCCACTTGTCCCCCTGTATTAAAGTTTTCTCTCTCTTTCTTTAGCTTTCTTCACTGAAAGCCTTGCGCTTACGGTTTTTTTTGGAAGGCAAAAGCCGGCCTGCTTGTATAGATTCAGATTTCGTTTTTTCCGGCTTCTCTCTTGGGTTTGTGGGGTGAATTTTTCTTTTTTCTGTGGATAAGGGTTCATGCATCGTTATTTTCTTTTGCTCGTCTTTTCCCTTCCCACCATTTGTTTGGCATGTGTTCCATTTTTCCACGTCCGTCTCGTAGCGACCCACCCCTCTCCTCGGGCCACGGGGGTAACGGTGATTCTTTTGTCTTCACGCTGATTTGGTTCCCAGGTGCTGTTTTTTCTCTTCGCGGTTTTGGTGTATTTGATGGTGTGTGAAAACTTTTTCCCCATGTTTGGTTTAGCGTTCCTTTCCTTCGACCCGTCTTTAGCGTTCAAGCACCTTTCCCTTTAGGCGGGTTGCTGCTTATCTAGTTTTCTTTTCTCTGCGTTTGGATTGCCTGAGCAAACCCTGGCTGAGTTTTCACGTCGGGCGCAAAATCTTTTTTTTTTTTCTGACACCCAAGGCTCCTGCTTTGATTGGTTTTTTTTTTCATTTTGTTCTGGGGCTTTGATGCTTCCCACCTTTTTTTCCCTTTTCTTTGATTTGAGGAAACAATGTCCCTCCAAGCAATGTATCACTCAAAAAACAATTGAAGAAGGAAGGCCAGACAGTTTTCTTTTTTGGGGTAATTTTTTAGGGGGAAGGGTTTTGGAGAGTCATTTGTCGCATTGGTGAATCCCATCCTCCCCTGGTTGTTTTTTTTGTTTTGGTGCTTTTCCTTGTTAGTCTTTTTTCGCCCCTTAAGTCACTTTCAACTCACGCCGACGTCTTCCCGTCTCACCGTGCCTTTACGTTCCCCCAGCACGTGCCATCATCCTCCCCCTCTTTAATCCTGTGCTTCGTATGTGGTCCACAAAACCAGGTCAATTTGAGTCCCCCGTTATCATATAGAAGCTTGTTTTTTTCCCTCGCACTAATCAACATCCTCTCCCTGGGGTTACTCGGGACTTTCCCCATGGAATTTTTTGGCGAACAGACTAGATAGATCCTTCTTCCCAAAAAAACCCACCAAACCCTCCTTATACCGAGACGTCCATACCCCTTCCGTAACAACTTTCTCGTTGTTCCCCTTTCTCGTCTTTTTCTCATCCCCCATTTTTCAAAGGATACAACACCATCTCTTTGTTTTCTTCCCTCTATTCCCCCCCCCTTCCCTTAGAAGCAACTTTTTTCCCATAGCCTGGCAGTACCGAATTTTTACTGCCAAACCATCTTCCCGTAAGCCGTTCCCAATATCACTTGTCTTTCGAAGTTTCCCCCCAGGTTCCTGTCAGTCAACAGAACCTGTCGGTGACTTACCCTTTCGCTTAAAAATACCATCTCCTCCGCCCTACCTCAACGTCCGAACCCGTCCCTCCCCTTTTCCCTTTTCTCTTAACTACGCAACGCACGTCTTCAAGGAAGTGTACCCCCCGCATCCCAATAAAACTATTCGTATTGCCCTATCTTTCCCTCCATTTGCTCTTCCCTTCCCCCCCTCCATTCCTGTGTTGATCACCCGAGAGATTCTTGTTGGTCCGATGACCTCCCTTTTGAAATAATTCCCCCCGATTTTTTTTTTCCTCCCATCCACTTTACAAGACCACCCAGTCAATTCCCCCCCCCACCTTCAACGGTCCTCAAAGTGATTTCCCTGGTTTTTGTTACAATTTTTTTTTCCTGCCAGTAACCATCTCTATTTTCTTGTTTTCTCAGAGTTCTTTGCCGAAATTTCTGATTTGGTTCAGTCGCCCCCCAACCCGTTATAGAGTCCACCCGTGCCAAAAACCAACCCCCCATGTACCAATCGCAGCATCGGCAATTCTTTCCACCAGACGTGTCCCTCGCCCCCGGGTGCTCCTTCATGCTTGGAGTTAAAACGCCCATCCAAACAACCCCCTATGTGCCCCAAAGTTATTTCCTTCGCACACTTGCCTAACCCCCATAAACAGGTTTCTACCCAAACCTAAAATGGTTTTCTTACCATAGGTATTCCCCCTGTTGGTAGGAGGTCGCCGTTGAGCGCCACCACCTAAAATGCAACCAGCCCCCTGCACTTCCAAACGCCGAGCCTCCGCTTCCCTTAGAATCTTTCGCATCTTTTATTTTTATCTCCTTGTTGCTGTTATTTGATCTAGTGCCTCCGGGAGTAATCCCCCAGTACCACCGTGGCGTCCCCTCCACACGTGGCAAGTCATGAAGGTTGAATTCAACCTTCGTGGTCCTTGCTTGGGCCCCCAACTTGCGATTGCAAACGCCCCACCTTCGTGCTTTTCTCGCCAGCCCCTTTATTTACTCCCTGCAGTTAAGGTTATACTGCTTTGCCCTTATCGCCCCCCCCGTCATTCTCCCCCCCGAAATTTTCCATTCCCCCAAAGTACCCGACCAACAAAACGTTGATTTTTTTTACACCTTCGCTGTTTGAGAGGCTCCTCTTGACAGGTTGCAGAATTGATCACCCCCCCTTATCCCCCTCTTTCCTCCTTCAATAAGGGGCGGGATCTTTTCCCCTTGGAAACACGACCCCACGTCCACCTCTTCTGTGGTGATAGTTCACCCCCTTTTCCACCCCCTCCGCCCGACATTTTTGGAAATACCCCTTTTCTCGCTTTGACTTACTCTCTCGCCCCCCCACCCCCCCCCAGCGACCCCTCCCCCACACCCACCGGCATTTTTAGTTCCCTTCGGTCTTCCCTAACACGCATTTCCTCCCTCGGTGGTTTAGGTTTCCCCCTTCCTTCGGTCAACCCCAGCCCCCCACAGTTTTTCTCTTTTCCCTTCCCTCCTTTTTTTCTCGCTGATATTTTTACAAGAAGTGATGTCCCCCCCCCTGTTTCCCCTGGCGTCTTGGGTTGTGATCTTCGGCCCCTTTTGATGAATGTTCCCCGTGATTCGTTGTTCGTTTTCTTTTTTTCTTTGTTCTGGTCTTTCCGTGGGGAGCGTTTAATACCCGGTCTGGTTTTTCCTTAGAGTGGGGGACTGTTCTTTGGATTGTTTTTTTCCCTCTTCATTCCCCGAGATTGTCCTTTTTGATTTTGCGTTGGTGACTCGTTTGAGTATCCTGTGTATGCCCCCGTTATATATTTGTTTTTTTTTTGTTGGTTTGGGGCGTTTCGTTTTTCGGCGATGTTTCCGACCTCCGCCGTGCTTGTTCTTTTGGGCCGTTTTTGGGATTTTGTGGACTTCTTTCGTTTTGTTGGTTTGTGGGTGGTTTTTGTCTCCCCCCTTTGCTATCAGCCGCGTTTAATCAAACCTTAACTACTTGCCATTGTGGTCTTTTCCTGGCTGGAGTTTGAACCCTACGAGGAGTCGTTTTCAGTTTGACTTTTGCGTTGTTTTTCTTTTTCACCTCCTTACAAGCGAATTTTCATAGGTGTACCACCCGTTCCCCCCCTCCCTCTTCTTTTCTTGTGTTCTTTCCAAAGGTTTTCCACGTGTTCTTCCTCCTTACCGGAGCCGTCCCTTATTCAACCCAGCCTTCATATGGTGCCCCCCCCACGACAAAGAGACCCCAAAACCTCTCTCCTGGAGTCGAACGATCTGGAGTCCTTTTCCTGGGAATGCGGAGTGACTATGTTTTTTTTGCTGTGCCTTTTGTGTGCTTTTCTTTTTCCTTGTTTTCTCTTCTCACACCTTTTAAAAGGATGTCCCCAAGTCTTTTTGACTTTTTATGAGATTTTTGCTGGCCATTGTGGCGGCCATAATTTTGCATAAAAAACCTTAGGTCTTTTTTCCGGCTTTTTTTTTTTTTGCAAACCTGATTTCCCGTGCCGACAGGGCTGCTTTTCAACGTTTGATGCAACTTTCCTGCTGTTCTGTGTTTGGTTTTTCCTTGTTTTTTTGTTAACCTTTTTTTCCTTCCTCTTCCACCGGGTTTTTTTGTTTTTGTTGTGAGCACGTTGTGTCCATGTTACTCGTTTTGTCAATTGTGTGACTTTTACCCCCCCAAACCCCGTCGTGTTTTGGATTCTTACCCCCTTCGTGCGCATCCTCAGAAGGGATCAGGGTTTGCGTTTACCCTCCTTGCTTAGTTCAAACTTCGGACCCCTGGTTGCCCACCCCTGATTGCCCCCGATTTCGGTTTTTTCTGGCTAAAATCGATTCCCGTTCCCTATCCTTTAGTTCACCCTGTTTTGTCCAAGTGTAATTTTTGTGATGTGAATTTTCCCCTTTTTATTTTTCTTTTTGGACCCGGTCTGTAGTTGAGTTTTTTGAACAGCGTTTGTGCTTTTTACCTTACAGATGTTGGCCGATGTATTTCTGTTCTTTGTTTCAACCATTTGACCCTTTCTCCGGATCTTATTTTCAGTTCCCCCGCTGATCTGGACCTAACGGATTTATTCCGAATTAGTTTTTTCTCCCACCCCGATTGTACCAGGTGTTCTTTTCTGAGGAGTTGTTCCGTACAATTCTTTCCTTTTTTTTTTTGCCTTTTCCGATGGTCTGTCTTGCGGAAGGGAGATGTTCTGTTATTGGACGTTTGCTTGCGTCGCGGTTCCCAGTTTCTGACGCCACTTTGGTTTTTCCCACCACGCGATCAAGTTTTCCTTTTTTCCTTCAGTTTGAAGTGTTGGGTTTCTTTCCTCAGGTGGGTTTCCCCTGTTTTTTTTTCCCTACGGAGGATTTTCTTTTCCTTTCCTGTGTTTCGGTAAACTGCTTTGTTTATTCTGCCCCTTTTTTGAACTTTTTGTTTCTCTTGTCTCATTGAAAAGGCCCTCAGTTCGTTTTTTGACCACTTTTAACCCTGGGTCCCTGGTTTTTTGCCCTCTTTTTTTCCTGGAGTCTTTTTTGGAGTTTGATTGGTGGGCCTTTTTTTTGGGGAGTTCTAGGTCGTCGCTGTTTCTTGCACGACTTTCACTTTTTTCGGTTTTATGCTTGTTCCCTTGATGCTTCGGTCTTGCATTAGGTTGCGAGTGCGTGATCCCACCTTGCTGGATTTCTACCTCTTGCGCCCCCCCAAACAACGGTTTTTTCTGGTGTTTTTTTTGCCACCCCCATCCCGATCCGGGCGTTTATACTTCTGGAAGGGCTTTTTTTCTCTTTTTGGGGTTGTGCTCGTTCGGTTGGTGAAGCTTGGATATGAACTATAAATTTTCTTGATGAGCGGGTATGCCTTTTTTTTTTTGGTTTTCTTGTGACGTTCACACCCTTTTTTTTTTCTGTACTTCTGCAATAAATTCCTTTCCCCCCCCTTTTGTTTTTTTTTTTTTTTGTTGATCGAGCTTGCGTTTCACATACCCCCCCTCATTGTCCCCCCCCCCACCAATCTCGTTCTCCGTGCTCTCCCCGCCCGTTCACTGTCCCCCTTCCTTGCTTTACTTCCCCCTAACTTTTTTTTTTTTTTTTCCTTTTGAAGACCAAAAACCCAGTCCCCACTGGGTCCCCTCCGCGGTTATGTCTACGTTAGACTTTGATTTTCCTTCTTCGCAGACGCCCTCCCTAAGTCCTATCTACTCCCCCGCGCCTCTCTCTTTTTCTCTCCGTACAAAGCCATTTCTTCCCCCCTCCCCGGAAACCTAAGCTTCGCCTCGACCCATCTCTTTCCCCCCCTCCCCTCAACCAAAAAATCCTCCCCCCCGACGATATAGTCCTCCCCCCCCCCCCTCCTCCCCCCGTACCGCTTTTCCGCTCTTTATTGGCCCCACTCCTCTTTTTTGCCCTGTTTTTCCCAATGTTCCCTCCCCCCAGCCAACCAGGTTTCTGTAGCTTATTTCCTCCCCCCACTCCCCAGTTCTCCCCCCACTTTCCAACGTAAAAAGGCTTCTTTTTCCTTCCCCACTTTTTTCCCCTTCTCGCGTTTTGCTTCCTGTAACATCGCCCCTGAATAGCTGTTCCCCTTCCTTCGCAAACCTTTGTCCGACCCAATGGCTGCGCGAGTCCTTCTACCCTTCCGTCACGCCTACTTTTTTCCCGTTTGTGCAATTTGCCCCAACTCCCCCCTCCCCACCCCCTCCAACCCTCCAACTTTTCTTCTCCTTGCATGGTAGAAAATATACTATAACAATCTACTCAACCCACCCCCGTCCTTTCTCGATCTTCCCCTTCTCTTACTGCCCCCATTCGATTTTCTTGTTTTCCCCCTCGACCCCCTGCGCTCCATTCTTCACCTTTTTTGTAACCCTCCGTGCTGTCCCACCTTTACTCCGTTCTCAAGCCATTTTTGCTCCTTTCCTTTCCACTCCCCCACCCACATTCCCCTTCTCCGTATCCCTCATGGCATTATCTCCCCCCTCTTTTGTCCGCCAAGGAGACTTTCCCACGGTCTTTAGAGTTTTCGCGATTTTCCGCCTCTTCAGCTTGTCCTCATAGTTCAGTTTCGCGTTTGGGCTTCGTTCCCCCAACTGCCAACACCCCTCAACCACCCAGTTTGCAACGTTTTTCCCAGTTCTTTCGGGGGAAGTCCCCCGGGCTTCCCCCTGCTGTGCCCCCCTCCCATCCCCCCCCCCCCCCCCACCTTTCCCTAGTTCTATAGTTTGTAGTTACCCGGCGTTCCACCATTCAGCCCAACAAACCGCCATTTGCCCATCCCCTTTTTTTCATTTGTTTATTTTTTTTTTTTTTTCCGTGATGTTTTTGTTACCCTTCCCTTCCGGTTTGGCAATACAACACACCCGTTTTAAACCCGATTTCAGAACCCAAGACCAAAGCCCCGTCCCCCTCTTCCCCCTTCTCCCGACCTTTTGCGCACGCTCTCTCTTTTTCCCCTTTGGCTTGTACTTGATCTTTCGTTTCTTATCAGTTTAACGTGCGTTCCGAACGTACCCATTTTTTTAACACAGGCCTGACCTGTGAACTTCAAATTCGAGTTCTTTTCAAATCGGCGCGATCTGCCACCCGGTCCTCCGTTTTTTTCCCCCCCATTTCCCGTCCCTGCGTTCCTTCCTCATTTTATTATTCTTCGAGTTCGAATCTCGTTTTCTCCTCTACCCCCCAGCAAATAGCCCCCCCGTTCCACCAACCCCCCCCAATTTTTTTGTTTTTTTATCAAACTCGACATGTCACGTTGTGTCCTTCTCTCTCCCCCGCCCCCCCCCAATTATCCTGAATCCATACCAGCCGTCTCCCCATACGCAAATTTCCCCCCCTGGCACACCCGCCAGTGTGATTTTTTTTCTTTTTACCCATTCGCCCACTTAAACGCACTACAAGCGGTACTTTTATCGCCCGACACACACCCCCCCTTTCTCCAGCGACCCCAACTCCCCCCCATTTGCCCCCCCCCCTTGTCTTCCCGGAGTAGCTCCCTTTCCTTCTCAGATGGTCCCCTTTCCCAGAAACAGATCTTTTTTTCCTCTTTTTTTTTTTGAGAGAGAATTCTTTCTTGCCCCCCCCTCTTTTTCCCCTGCGTCGCATGCTGGGTCTTTCCTCCTTGCCCCCGTTGGGCTCCTTTGGCTGATGCTGTGGTTTTTTTCAGGCGTACCTTGTGTTTTTCCCTGAGTTTTTTTCTTTGTAACCTCTTTACTTATTTCGTGTTTTTGCGTTGCCGGCTTTTCCTGCTGTTATTCCTATACTTGTGTTTGCGCTGTCTCGTGTTTGATGGGCGCCATTTTTTTTCCCGGCTGGGTCTTGTTTTTTTCCCCCCGTGGGTCCGATTTTTCGTTTGGGCTCTGAACGGTAGGGCCTCTTTTTTCCGTCCTTCTCCCCCTGTCATTAATGAACCTTTGGCTTTTGTTGCGTTGGCTGAGTTCCCGCTTCCTGCGTTTTCTAGATTCCGCCTCTTTTTCCGCACTCTCTTTTCGATTTCAAGTAACCCTTTTCCTGTTCTTTTCCAGTTTCCAGCCGTTCAAACGTATGAATCCGTTCGGCCTGCCGAATCAAACTCCCCCCCCCCCCTCTTAGCGCTTTGCAATCCTTTTTTTTTTTCCGGCTCTGGAGCGTGTTCCCTGTGTGCGGCTTCTTTTGGTTCTTTTTGTCATCTTTTTTTGTGGCGGTTCTTTCCTGACAACCCGTTGCCCTGTTTAACCTTGTCGGGCGGTTGATTTTTTTTTTTTTTTATTGTTTTTTTTTGTGCTTTTTGCGTAACTAAATTTGGCCTTCCCCCCCATAGGTTCTTGTTTCGAGTGGCCCACTTCCCGTCCTTTTCTCATTTCAGGGCTTCCCACTGGCGTCTTTTGCCTTTGTTTTGTTAGGGGTTGTGTTTTTTTGGAATCGAGCTTGCCCCGGGACGTCTGTTCCCTTCGTGTCGTTGGTTTCCAGGAGCTTCTTCCCTCGCGACACGGCTGCCTGGTTCTGATTTTTTAACCCCCTCTCTGTGTTTGATTTATGGGACTTCCTTGTTTTTTTTTTTTGGACCAAATGCCTGCTGTCTCCCGTATTTTAATTTCGGACCGATACTTACTTCCTGGTTTCTATTGTCGTACTCCTCCCGCTGTTCTGTGATCCCACGACATTCCTTTTTTGACGACCAAGCTGACAGATCGTCCTTTTCAACCCTATTTTATTCTGCTGAATTTTTCTCTGGAAGAGTGCTTCTCTAAGGGCTGGGAGGTGCCTTTTCGTTTTACGTTTTTTATGCGTTGCCGTGAGATTGTCAAGGGGTGTACGCCCCGCGGGCTTCGAAAGGTTTCGCCCTACCTGTTTTGTGGCCCCGCTTTCCCTTTTCGTATCCTTTGGCCATGCGTTCCGTTGGGGCCTTTCCTCTTTCCAGGCGCTGCGTTTTTTCCCCTGTGAGGGATACTTCGGTTTTCTTTCCAGTTTTACAACGGGTTGATCTGACCCATCATGCCCGATTCTTTCCTGTCAAGCAACATGGGGGTACGTTCTTTTTCGATCTAGGCGTTTTTTTTTGTTCTGGTAACCCCCCCTTTGTGGTACTTCATTAGAAGTTTCCGGGGCTTCAAGAATTTCCCTCTTCGTGGCCTGAAGGTGAGCTCTCTTCTGCATTCGTGTCCGGAGTGCTTTCTGTGCAACCCCTTGGCCCTTTTCGTACCCGCTTGTGGCCGAACCGGTGTCTGGTTTGGTTCCCCCAAAGGCCCTTGCGTGCGGAATTCTTGACGTCTGTTGGCCTGGGCCTTACTTACGTTCCCTTTTATCTCGTGGACCTTTTCTGGGGGATTCTTTCCTAATTGGGGAGTATGTGATGACATTCTTTACCCGTTGTTTTTTTTTCTTTATATTTGGTGAGTTCCCTATACTCCTACTCCCGCCCTTTCCCACTCACACCAGTTCTCTCTTTAAGATCTTTCAACCCCCGTTCTGCCTTCCCCAGCCTTTTTCTCCCATCACCCGCCCCCCTGTTTTCTTTTTGTTTCAGACCAACCTACCCCCCATTTGTTCCTCCCCCTATTCTCTCCTCCGTGTTTTTCTCATTTTTTTCCCCCCGCACTTCCCGAACCGAAGCTACGTAGAACGACCTTTTTTCAATTAACCTTGGTAATGAAATTTTCCCCGTTCCCCTACTTTGCTTTTTTGCTCTATACCCAGTCTTTTCCCCTCAAATTCCACAACCCGCCGTAATTTCATTTAACCTCACCCCGCCCCCTATGTTAACGTTGCTTTACCTTATTCCTGTGTATTTTTCCCCCACCAATTTTCTCCCGATTACACCCACCCTTTAGTTTTCTCTCTGCCCCCACCTTCCCGATAAAATTTTTTTACCCCCTTTTTAACCCAAAGGAGCTCTTTCTCTCCCATATTAAAACCGTTTTGGCTCCCCCTTCCCCCCCCCTTTATCAAGTTTTGTCTCGCTTTACCCCCCAAATTTTTTATCCACCCTTCTCCTTTTCCTGCTTTTTCCCTTCCCCCTCTCAATCTCGGCACGTCCCCCCAGGTCAACGTCGTCCCTTACCCTCCCCTTCCCCCCTTTTCTCCCTTCCCGCAACCCCGTCTCCTTTTGGGGTCCCCCACGCCTTTGCCTACCATACTAAGAAATCTCATCCATAAACCCATATTTTCCCCATTAAAAGGTCTTTTCACGATCATTCTTTCCTGACTTTTCTTTTAGTTACCCCCATATAGAAAAATTTTTTTCCGTACCCCCAATAGACGCCATCGTCCCACTACCCCCACTAACGTATGTTGTAATTTTCTTTCCCCCGCATGTTCTCCCATTCCCCTACCGTTTGTAACGCCCCCCCCCCAGCTTTCCAAATTCCCACCCCCACCCCGTGGGTACCAGTTCTCTTTGTTGTTCTCAGCGATTGTGTCCGCAGGACCCGAGTCACACTTCCTGACATGAACAATCTCCCTTCGGTTGTCGGTTCTGCGCGTCCCCCGCTCTTTTTCCTTTTTTCGTTTTTAGCCCGCGAGAACCGTGTCCGTTCCCGTACTGCGTTTTGGTCGCTCACCGGACCCAACCACCACAAACCCCGTTTCACCAGTTGGTCAAAATCTTTTGCAACATTCCCGTTGAGGCTTTGGCCTTTTGGGCACTTCCCGTTGGTCTCCCCTGCGTGCCCACGCCCCCCCCCCAGTCACCACACACTCCCCTAGTATTCCCACTTGTTATTTCCTGCCCCCGTTTCCCCTTCCCCCAACTATCCCCCTGATTTAAAATCCTTTTTTAACATCTGTTACAACGGTGTTTTGGTTGTTTTTCCCTTGTACCTCCGGCCTACCCATCCCCCTCCCAGCCCAAACAACCCCCAGAAAGGAAGTCCCTTTCCCGCACCCCCCGCTTTTCAAAAGACACGTTTCGCCCTTCCTTTTTTGCCCCATCTTCTCCGTGTTGATCGGATACTGGGCTCCCTTCAACCCCGTGTTGTTTACACGTACCCAAGCATGTGACCTTTTTCCCCCAATGGTAGTCCCTTTATTCGCCCCAACTCTGAGTAGTTCTGCCCAAACACGGTGATCTGCAACTTTGTACCCTATCCCGCCATTCCCTTCTCAAGTGTTTCCCCAGTATCGGTTTTTCCTTTTTAGAGATGGCCCCGCAGTTAGATACCCCCCCCGACCTTTCAACCTTCAAAACAAAATACACACTGTTGGTCACCTCTGCCCATCTAAGAAGGCCATCAGCCAAAGAATCTCTCCCCCATCCCTGGTTCATCCTTCTTTTTCCAGTGCCCCTCCCCCCGGCCCAACGACCCACTTACTGGACGGTTTGATAGGTACAAATCTGCCAGTTCCACTCCGACCTGAACCACCCAGTTTGGAAGGGATTCTTCTTCAGGCCCCATCAAGCGACAAAAGACAATTACCTTGAACGGTGGGTCTCCCATTAGGGAGTTGAACCTCCCCACCTCAATTTCTGAGTTTTTTGGTGAGATCTTCGGGCCTCCCCCTCTCATAATGTTCTGCCTGAAGAATAAACTGTGGTTTGTTGTTTGTTAATTTTCTGTTTGTTGAAGTGAGACGCCTTTCTGTTCTTCGCGTACACCGCGTCTCCCTTGCGTTTGAGTTGCAGCCCGCCTTTTTTTTTCTCCCTGGCCTGGTGGATTTCCGTGGCGGTGATTTGATGTGGGCGTGGTTGCTGACTTCTGCTGGTGGTTATTGGGGAGTTTTTGACCGGGATGATGGTTTCTCCCACTTCCTGATTAATCTCGTTTTTGCTGATGGGACTGAGATTCCGCTGCTATCGTTGTTCTTGTCTCCTTTGCTCGGTAGTTTTCCCCTTCGCTTATTTTTCTTGTTTGGATGGATGATCCTGTTTGGGTTCTTTTTCCCCTTAGTTTTTGATTTCGTCTACCCTTACTACTGACATGGTGGGACAAGGGTGTGGCCAGCTTCTGGTTTTTTTTTTCCGATTCGGCGCTTTGGGTCAAAGCGGTGTCCTCGCTGCGAACCCCATGTCCAAATTTTTTTTCCCTCCTTTTTTCTTCTGGTGTAAGTTACCCCTCCCGTGTTTGACCATGTTTTTTGGATTTTTCTTGAGACGTTCAGCCACCGCGCCCCGAGGATGGTGCCCAAGATCCATTCGTTTCGATCCTCTTTGAAGCGTGGTCCTTGTCAGGCGGCTTCGTTTTGTCTGAACTTTTCTGTTTTTTTTGATGTCGTTGTCCGTGTCTCCTTTCCCCCCACCCTTTTTTCCCCTTGTGTTCATACCAATTGTGTTGATTTCTTTGGCTGTGCGATTGGGCTTCACTTTTGACCTTGCTTTACCACTTATTGTGCCTCCAACCACATAGGGGTTGTGGTTTTTGCATTGCGTCTTCCCTTCTGTAGATGACATAAATTTTCTATGCGGGCAGATGTGTTTCCGCCTCCTGCACCACCAGGT
>Ga0179591_1263815_pt1 | contig 16989 bp, 21 predicted proteins | sample CZOMad2_1_08_16f_FD_182891 | JGI IMG/M metagenome (GOLD analysis project Ga0179591, IMG submission 182891) | Vadose zone soil fungal communities from Angelo Coast Range Reserve, California, USA - CZOMad2_1_08_16fungal (PacBio error correction) | ecosystem: Environmental > Terrestrial > Soil >... | reverse complement strand
ACGTTTGACAACATGCGAATCGCTCGTCTCGTGCTCTAACCCAAATTTCTGGGAAGGGACTGCCCAGATCAGTTTCCCAACCCCCTCTTTACTGGATGTACTCCCTCGACCCCGTTAGTAAGCTGTATTCCCCCTTGAGTAGAACCCCCTTTCCGACCCCCTCGGCCGACCCCGTTTAAGTCCCTCCTCCCCTATTTTGAGATGCTTATTTTCCTTATGGGTAGTCCCAGAAATCTTTCTTTAAGCTTCCTTACATCCAAATACCTCATCTACGGCGGATTCTGTATGATTACTAACCCAATGACCTTCTACCCTCCCCCCCCCCCTTTTTCAATTGATGATTACCCCCCTTGCACTAACTCGAGAAGAGTACCCCCCTTTCTTTGCGTGCTTTTTCCTTCCTTTTCATATTCCCTGATTATCTCTCCCTGATAACTGCTGCCCTTTTGAACCTTTGATAATGGAGACCCGGAATCTTTCCTGCATTACAGTCCTCGGCAAGTTGTGAGTGTGATATGAGTCCAAGTCTTCCCGCTCACTTTTTCCGCTTGTTCCTGTTGCTTATTGACGTTTTTCTTGATCCTTTCCTTATACCCGAAATAGCCCATTTTATTTGGGACCGATGCACGAGAGCGTCTTCGATTCCCCCTTTTCATGGTTTTATCTTTTTGCAGAGGAAGATCAATTGTTCTTTCTTGCGTGGCTTTTTTTTGGTCTTCTGGACTGTAGCGCCAGCTTCTTGCATATACTCGGCCTCTCTCCGAGGATTGTATCATTCCCCTCCCTCTCTTCCACCCTTTTCCCTTTCCTTTCCCTTCTCGGTCTTCTCCGCACTCCTCTAATGGATTTTCTTTCTATGCATATTAGGAAGATAAAGTGGTAATTTCCCATGGTTTTTTGCGCTTGCCTATCTCCAGACCTGAGACTCTCGTTCTTCCTCCCCCAATTTCCAATACCCTCGTGCAGTGAAGCGCCAACGACTCTGCCGAGAGTGAGTGTGAAGCCGTATAACCTCTTCTCCTTCCTGTACCGGGCGTCGAGCGCGATCCGGCCTTCCCCAGTTCTTTTCAGAACATTTCTCCTCTTCCCCCTTTCGCTAAGGAACGGGTTTGGCCCTCATTATTCCATACCTTGACCCAATGTTGGGTCCTCCCTTTCTCTCCTGCTATTTGTTGGCTTGCGGGGCATCTCTCACACAATAGATTAAAAACCCCATATCGCTGCGGTTTGGGGGGGGGTTTGGTGGGCGGGTGGGTTTTTTGGGTTTTTTACTTTGGGGGGGGTTTCTTGGTTTTTGGGGGGGGTGAGTTGGGGGGGGGGGTGTTTGTGGGGCGGTTTGGGGGTTTCGAAGTCGGACCCCTTCCCTCTTGTCAGGGTTTTCCCCCAAGCCGAGTATGTTCCCCCCCACCCGAATAAGCACTTGAAGGCGCCTTTCAAAAGGTTCCCTCTTTTCTAAGCCCTCCTCACATTAAAAAACGACGGCACTCTTCCTCCTATCACTCCTTCCCCCGACAACCGGTCAAATCCGCCTCCCCCCCCGTTTGCATTTAAAAAGCGGACCGACCATGAGCAGCTTTTACTTGATTGTTGATTACCTCCCCCTTCCGCTACCTTCCTCATTTCCTCTCTTTTATTATCCTAAACTCAAGGTTCTTTCTTGTTTAAGTAGATCATAATTCTATCCTCCGTTGTTTTTTTTTTCTCGAGATCCTTTCCTTTGACCCACCTTAACTTATACGTTAGTTGGGTGAGAACCATGATTTTTTTTTTTTTTGTAGCAAGGCTTTTTCTCCCCAAGTTCGATACCAACACTACGAGCTGAAGAGGATACTCCCTCACAGTAGCAGGCGATTTCCCTCTGAACACTGGCGGACCAAGGTATTTGACCTAATCTGATTATGTTTCACTTGCTTTCTTTCCCCATGAGAGCAGCTTCCGAGAGATATCATATGCCGCCTTACTGGCTCTCGTCGTGGCCAGCTTTGATGACCCAAGCCATTTACCTTCCCCTCGTTGACCCCCCAAACTTTTTTCTTGACCTTGATCTTCTGTCGAGACTTCCCAATCAATCCAGACACGGCTTGTATGAAGCTTTGGATCGCTTTACTTCTCTCTTCCCACATTCTTGAGTTTTCTTTACCCCCCCCATGTCAGTTAGAGACACTTCCTTTCAAACGGGGTATTCACCCTTCTTCATCCTCTCCGTTTCCCCCCTCCCCCGAAAGCCCCTGGTTTAGGCTTTTGATTAAGGTGGGCTCTCTTCAAACCACGAGACCCCGGGCAGACTCTTTTGACCTTATCTTTAGATTCATTTCTCCCCCCACAACCATCGCGTCCCGTTGAAGAAAAGAACGCCCTCCCAGCTTCCCCGCAAAACCCCTCTGAATAGAGGCCAGGTCACCCCCCCTTTTTTCCCCCTCAGAGCATTCAGGAAAGAAAACCCTCCCCATCCTCTGCCCGGCATGAAGAAAGACGCCGGTTCCCTTGAGGAAGTGACGCTTAGGACATCCCCCTTTCCAATAATAGCATTCTCCCGTCTCGGGGGCCAGTTCAATTTCGCCCCACCTAAGACAGGCCCGCAAACAAAGACCAAACTTGAAACTCCCGGATCCACCTTCCCATTACCCCCCCACTAATTTTACTCCCTGGGTCTCTTAACAAGGCTCGAGTCTCGAGACACCATAACGTTTCTCTTGACTTCTCCTTTTTTTCCCCCCCCCCTATGTCTAATACCCCAGTCAATAAGGAAGCTGAGACCCCCCGTTGCGATTGCGTATCTTTCCTCTCTTCCCTACGCGTTCTCCCCCCTCCCTTTTGGTCTCTGTAATGAGGAAAAGTAGACCCTTGTTGGAACCCCCCCTTTTCCTGTTCAGCCTTCATTTAGGCGTTTTCCTTTCCGCTTAGACAAATATGAAAAAGAATACATTCGATTCCGATTATTACGCGGAGAGGTTTCTCGGAGATAAGTCCACCTGCTCCTTGAGGCTCTCCGGTCCTTCACCTCCTGTCCTCCCCCTGATGAAATAGTTTTTCCACCCATCTCTTCTTCATACTCTCTTCCCCCTAGGTATGGAATTTACATGTAGTCCAGGAAAAGGAACTACTTTTTCCATGCTGACCCGGAAAAGATCGCCCCCTCCCTCTTCTCTCCCTTCTTTTCCCCAGTTTCTCTTTTAGATCCAAGAGGGATTTTCATAGGAGGGCAAGGTTGCTGACCATCCAGTTTTCGGGGTTTTTTCTCGTCCCACCTTCTTGGTATTTCCCCACCTTAATAAAGTTGTTCTTGAATGAACTTCTTTCCTTGAAAGTCTATAGCCCTAGTCTTTGAGTCCCCCCTTCGAATCCCCGCCGATCATCTTTTTGGACCCCTCTTTTAGGAATTATCCAATTCTTAAACCTCGAGGCCCCCATTCTTCTTTTGTTGCCCCTCCCCCCTCTTACATTTTCGTCCTGGTAAAGACATACCGATTTCATTTAAACAACTTATCCCTCTTCCATCCTTCATCGTTTGAATCCCCCCCCCCGCGGGCACGCTAGAGCGTTTTGTCAATCGCTCTTGCTTTGATACCCCTCCCCCAATTCCTCTCTCGCTTTGAATTAACCCCCCGGCCCCCCCACAAAAAAGTGACCCGCCTGCTAACCTTGAAGTTCAGACCTTTTGATTTGACTTTGCTTTCGCTACATTTTTCAGTTTTCCCTTCCCTGCTTTTGACAGGAAGGCTCTTTTTTCCCCTTCATCGATAACAGTTTTTGACTCCCCTCCCGATGTTCCCCCTTTTTCTCCTACCGTCCCCAGACGAGTCTTTGCCGTATTTTGGAGATATTCTCGTGCCATCGCAGGCAATCCGTTCTCTTCCCTTTTCGGTCACAGGGCTTTCCCCTCCCATTCCCTAGAGTAATAGATGAATATGCATAAGCCACCCCTTTACCTAAAGGGCCGCTCCCCTCTTTTCCTTCTCTGATATTTCGAAGAATCTCCCCCCCCCTTTCCCCCTCTCTATGGCGTTAATTTCTTCCCATCATCTCCGGGGATTTAAAACTTAATCGGGCCCTTTTCGTGCTCTTTCCTTCCTGTCGTCATCGGGCGTTTTTTGCGAGCTTGAAGGCCGATATAAGGGATGGCGGGTCCTTTTTTGGTGTCTTCATCACCCTCTCCCCCGCGTCCTTTTCCGCATCACTTTTTGCCCTCCCCTTTAACCCACTCCGGATGGTCACCCTTTTTTCTGATGAATTCAGTGATTTCGCGACACCACGTCCTAACCCTTTCCGAAAGTCCTCTGATACGTCCCCCTCCTCATGCCATTTGATTTATTTCGAAAGATCGGAACCTTGGCACTGGAAATCAGTTTGAATAGGGACTTTTGTGAGCCCTCTTCCCCCTTCTTTCCCCCCCTTCAACTCGCTGATTCATCGTCAAGGTAGCGTAAGCAGCTGCTTCATTCCCTTTTCCAATCACCCGACATTTTTTATTCCCTGGTGATGCCTTCTCTTCATCCGATCTGTTTTTCTCTGTAAGTCTATCCCAGGAAAAGATTTTACTTTGTGGGACGCAAGTCATATTAGCTCGCTACTTATTTCTCCCCGGGGTCTTTTTCTCTTTTTTCCCGCCATTTAAAGGAGACATTATAACCCCCCGCCTCACTTGACCTTTCCTGACTTCTTCGGTCAGTCACCAGTTCAGTAGTTCACTTTCGTGAGCTAGGACGACGGATGGACAATGCCAAGTCGCTTATGACCATCCGTTTTCCCCAACCCCCTTCCGTGGATTTCCCCCAGTATGAGTACACCGCAATGCCACGATCTTTATAGTACGGTGAAGTAAAAGTTTAGAGAGCTACTCGGGTCAGTGATTGGTAAACTTGTGAATACCCCCCGGTCAAAGCCGTCTTCCTCCCTTCCTTCCTTAGGACCCCCGTTTTTTGCGAGTCCTATCGAAATCGGGAAGAGTCACCGACCACTTCATGAATGTGAAGCGCGTATTGTCCCATTTTCTTTCTTTCTAATCTTTCCCTTTTTTCTTGAGTTATGTCAGACACTTTCCCAGGATTTCCCGCATCACTCGATTAGAGGCTTTGCACCAGAAGTAATGACTGACCTTTGACCAGCTCCCCCCGCCCCCCCCCCCACCTATAGAAGACAAGTCATAATTCCCGGCTTCAACCCTGTGGGAGAAGTTTGTTTTTAGGCTTGAGGTCTGGATCTTTTCTCCTGCCCCTCTCCGTTTTTGACTTGTGATCCCCTTTTCCTTTAAACCCACTAATCCGCGGAAATGTTCGAGTCCCCCTGCCGGGTGCCCCGGTGCTCTATCCCCTTGTCTCTTTCCAAAGACCTCCCCCCAATTCTCCGAGACTTCCCCTCGTACTTATCTTGTGTTCATCTTTTTCCATGCACTAAGAAAAAGGGGACAGACTTTTCCCCCGCCGAGTTGCTCCCTCTCCTTCACCCGAGTTCTCCATATTGCCTTCGGGTTTCAATGTGACGTGACTCACCTCCCGACGGTCAACCCCCCACCTCCTACCCTTCGCTTGTACGCTCGAGTTTCCCACAACAGGCCTCTTACCTTCGAGGATGAGAAGGTAACTGGCCAGTTCGTATGTGTCCCTCCAACCCCGATTGACTTCTCTTATGATGTTACCCCTTAATGAACAAGAACGCCGATATTAGAGCCGATCACATCGATGAAGGTGAACCGATTTTTTTTTCTTTCCCCGACGTCCCTTTTACTAACGGTCCCATGGGTCCATCCCGGTCCCCAAAGTAAACTTATGTCTCCCCCCCTTTTTTCTCGTGGCGCGTGCTCTCCCCCCCATCTTTCTCCTCGCACCCCGGCACTCACTACGCTCCTAGTCGTTTCCGGAGGAGTAGGTAATAGAGTGCGACCCTTCGTTCCCTCCCCCCGTTTGTCAGACACCTCCCGCATTTTTACCATTCCCTTTACTTGACGTAAACTTCGAGTCAGCAAACATCCCCGATCCAAAAAATCTTAGACGTGCACTTTCTCTCCCGGTTTAACTTTTTTTCCTTCCGTCATTTTTTCCTTCCCCCAGTTCTGGTGATTGGCCCGTTTGATCATTCCTACAACGCTAGAAAAGCCCATTCCGAGATTCCGATACCACCCTCTCTATTCCCTTTCCCCTCGTTCTGGAATTCCCCGTTCACTCTTCGATGTCATTCGTGGTAATGAAGCAGCTTCCCAAACCCGAGTTTTCCCTCTCTCATGTTCCTTAGCGTTTTAAAAAGTGTTATTTAAAAAAGGCCTCTGATGTCCACGATGTTTCTGAAGGATTTCACTTTTTTTCCTACAGCAGGTCCCCCACCGATGGAATAGTTCAGAAAGAGTCCAACTCTTTGAGATATCTTCGAAACAATCCGGTCCTCTCCCCCCGTTTTTCAGTGCTGCCTTTTCTCTACAAAAATGTAGGAGGTTCCGAGAAATCGTGCTTCCACCCCACAACTGCTTTCTTCATCGCCACCCTTAGTAAGCTTCTGGGTGAAACTCTCCCCTCCTCCAAACCTGGACTCCATTGTTGCCCGTTCCCCTGTTGGTTTTCGAACGCCTACCCCTCTGTTTTTCTTTCAGATAAGGATTATTAAGGTTATAAGTCCCATTTCACGATTGGGCACTCGTATTTACACTATTTAGTCTTCTACCTCGTGATTCCCCATTAACTGCTCTAGCATTTAGGAACAATGTTCTTCTTCCTGACAGTGCTCCTTACAGATTCCGACGGCCTTCACTTTTCCCCTTCTGTCTTATTTTTGTATATTGTAATCGGATTTAGCTAAACGGCTCCCGCACTGTCAAAGTTTTGAACGGTAGCCTCCTATTTTTTTTCCCTCCCTCCCCCAATCATAGGCCCCTATGTCAGAAGTTTTATCTGGTACTTTGAATTTCCTATAACGTCTCTTTTAGAGTTTTTTTTCTTTGTCATCTCCTTTTGCCTTTTTTGAGAATGATAGTACTTATCCCTTCTTATAGCATGGGTTTGATACGCCGTCCTTGAAGTACCCTCTCCTCTTTTGGATGGCTCCTGCCGCGATCGAGTGCCTTTTTTCTGAGGTGGTGATGTTCCTGGGTCTTCTCGAGGACTCTTGACTGACACCTGGTACCGTGCCACTTCCCCCCTTCCTCCTCTGAATTTCCGGTACTTCCCCTTTCAATCTACCCCATTAACCTCTCCCTCGGAAGGAGATAAAGGTAGTCCTCCGCTTTGATGTTCTTTCTCTTCACCTTTTGACCGATTCCCTTCTTTTTTTTCGGTCTTTTTCTCTTCCGATTCTTTTATGACCGGAGCCCCTCGGTTGCGAGAAGAAATAGAATGTTCCCCTCGTCGCCCAGTCACTCAGGTGTGGCACTGTCTAAATGTCCTTTCTCTACCGTTGCCCTTTCTCCCTCTGGTACTTTCACTATCCGACTGGTTGACAAGTCCCCCTTTTTTTTACTGTTCGGCCCTCCCCCGATGGAATGGGACACTCCTGTAGTACAACTCTCTCCCCCCCCAAGCGCAATCCCCATTTTTATTCTGCGCTTTTGTGTCTTTCTAGGCATCTCGACCCCGTCCATGTAAATGTAAACAATTTTTGGCTCAACCGGCCGATGTTCCCGGTTCCGCTTCTTGCCCCCCTCCCCCCTACTCCCTGTCCCTTGTCGCCTATTTTTCCCCTGTCAGAAGTGCTCCAGCGCCCAAGGCGGCCACCCCCCGACTTCCTTCTGTCCCCAGTCTATCAAAGCCTTCAAAACCTTCCTGTTTGCATCCTTTGAATTCCCGGCATTACTAGGCGCGCTTATTAACCGGCCCCCCCCTTGTCGACTTGAAGTGGCTCGACGTCCAGGTCTCACTACCTCCTTTTTCTGTCTCTCCCAAGTTTCCTTGTTCTGATTTGGGGCACTTAGATATCTAATTCGCCTTCTTTTTCGAGAGATATCAAGTTCCTGAACGATTTTTTTCTCTTACCCTTCGTGGTTCTTACTAGATTCTACATCACGCCCCCCCCTGAAGGATCCCTACGTCCCCTCCCCCCCGTTTCCTCAGATCCGGCGAAGCTTGGTTCAAAGACTACCCCTGGGACTTTTAATCTATTTTCCCTGATGATTGTCTTGATCTTCCGTACGAACGTATTGGAAAATCTGCGTGCATATATTTCTTTCCTTTTCCCCTCCAGTTTCCTTTCCTTCTGGCGTAGCGGCAGTTGGCCCCGTCCCGTTATTAACCAATAGGTAGTCCTCCTGTCGGACCACTTGGTTTTTTTAATTGAAATTATCTTCCCGTGGGGTTTCCCTCTCCCCCCCCCCCCCCCCCCCCCAACCCATCCCGCCCCCGATCCTCATCTCTAGTTCTTTTATGTGGATCTATTCCTATTGCTTTATTCCATTCCCTCCCCTCCCGTTTTTCGATAATAGTGGAAAGTCGCTATTTTGAACAACCGGGTTACCTCTCCTTCCCATCTCGCCCCCGCACCTTTGCATTATTCCGTGGATGTTTTCCACTCTTTTCTTCTTCCCTTCCCCTTCCTTCCCCCTTTTTCTGGCATCTTAAACCATGCTGTCTGTCAGAAAAAGAATACTCTCCTCTACCTACGCACCAAACCCGATGGCCCAGTTCCCCTTTTTAAGCTCCCTCTCCCCCTGAAAACTTCCCCCTTTCGGTCTTTAAATTTCTAAATAGTAGAACTTCAGCAGTTGATTCTCCTTGAGAGATTTGTAATAATAAACCTTTATCTCCTTTTTTATTGAATGACCCCCTTCCGAGGTATAAAGTCCCTCGCCGTCGATAGACCAGCCCTCCACCTCCCTACTTCCCAGGTCTGATAGAACTTACAAACTGAGCCCCCCTCCTTGATTTCGGGTCACCGGATTCCCCTCTTTATCTACCCCCCCCCAGCGTATTCAAAGCTGACTGCATTCAGCATCTCAAACCGAAAGACTGCCCCTCTCCCCAAACAGCTTCTTTCGAGGCCATCACCTTACCTTTCCATAACGAGTAGGGGCCCGTTATTTGAATCCCGTTACGATTATGTTCGTCACCCCCCCCCCCATTTGCCTCCCCCCTTGTCCAGCCAGTATTCTGATCTCTAATAGGCCATTCAAAGAATCAGAGAGAAGTCCCCCCTTTCTCTACGCCCGGCGCAATCGGTTCTCAAGAGTGAGCTTTTGACATTTAGACCCTCGAGATGAGAAAATGTAAGGTGCCCCCTTCCTGCACAAGTCAGAACAATTAGTGAGAGTATAGTTTTAATCTTTTTCCCCCCCCCCCTGGCTGTTCCTTTTCCCCCTTTGAGCAGGCCCATCGTTAAGTTCCTCAATTATGCAAGAATGACGAGAGTTCTCGACCCCCTAATTCTCTCCTTTATGAGACCGGGATGTGTTTCCAGAGAGCATCTTTACCTCAATCGGTCCCCTTCGATGACTTCCCCCTCCCTCGAGCAGTTGGTTTATATCTCTGATTAGGCGACCGCCTTTTAGAGCACCCCGGTCCGCCTCTCCCTGAATTCCTCCCCCCCACTCCAGAATATCTGATTCTCGCGGGCTGGGAATGCTTTTATGACGACATACCCTCTGTACCTTCTCTGCCCGTGTGAAACCCCCTGCGACCTTCCTTCCAGGTCCTCCTTCCCTGTTCACTGGGTTGAATTGAAAGTCCTTTCTTTTTTACAGAATCTTTGACGAGTCCCCTCAACGATCTTCTTCTTAGGTCATTTTGTCCCTTCCCTGCGTCAGTCACGCGTGAACTGAATCGGCGTTGACACTTTCTCTTCCTCCCTCAAGCGCGTTGTCTTTTGATGTCAACCGAGTCTTGGAGTGTTAGGCGCATCCCCTCAAGCCTCCCGTCACATCCAGTAAGTCACCCTCACGTCTCCCACCCCCACCAAGTTGAAACCGCCTTTTGCGCCGACGAAAGGCTGATTTTTCACCGATTTCGGCGAGAGGATTATCCGTCAATTCTTCCTTCCCTGAATTCCTCCCTAGGGAACATTGGCTTGATACTTCCCTTGAGAATAACATGATGGCGCCTGGTGCCCTACCTTTTACTCCTCTCCCTCGTCCATCCCCCTCTTTCTACTGCGATGATACCTGGGGGGGAGTAGACGTTCTGAGTGACTTATTTTGATCCCCGCGTTCTCTTCCTTTTCCCCTTTCCCCGATTTTTAAATTAGTGATTCCCATTCCCTCCCCAATACTTATCCGCCGCCGATTTACTCTCTTCTCTTTCCTGAAAGATCTCCCCCCTTTCAGCCAGATCTGGCTTTCCTTTTTTAAGCTTATCAAGAGCACTTTTCTTTAACCACACATTCCCCGGGTTATCTCGGCCTGACTCCTCAATGCTTCCTCTGGCCGGGTTTTTCTCGAGCGTCCGCGGAGATATACTGTTGGGATCCTGTGGGGAGGGTCCCGCCCATATCTCAAACGTTTTCAGTTGTCATCAATTTTCACAAACTCCCTCGGTTTCGGGATGTCTCTTTTGAGAGGGCTGAAACCTCCCCCCTTGCACTTAACCCCTCTCCTCCAGTGATTTGCTTATGGAAAGAGGTCGCATTTTTGCTGTTCTAACCCCCAAATCTCCCCGTACGGTTCTCTTGGGTGTGCTCTCTGGAGCGATCCCACATCCTAGTGAGTAAGGGCACGGCGTAAGCTTTGCTTCCATGGCACCCCCCATCTAATCATTCGAACACTTTTTATTTTCCGGTGATGCGCAGACAAGATGGTACGATTTCAGATCCCCGAGTCCCCCAATGGCTGCTCCTAATGGTGAGTTTTTTTCAAGCCCCCCCCCCCTTTATCTCACTTATCTATATTCGGTCACCGTTGAGTAGAAAGTAAGTTGTAGAGTAGAATCCCCCCCCTCCCCATTTAATCCCTCCTCCCTAGAGGTAAGTTTTGCCCCCTTTTAGTGAGTGCCCTCATCACGCGGGTTTCGACCAATTCTTCCTCCTCCTCCCTGCAACCTCTTCCCCCTCCCTGTCAGCCCTTTCCTGTTCCCGGTTCAAGCAATGCCCCCCCCACTCCCCCCTTCTCTCTTCCTCTCCCCTTTTTTTTTTTGGCTCTCTAATCCATCTGGTGTGTCAGTACTGCCAAGTCCCAGCGTTGAGCATCTGAGAAACCTTAGATCCTCTCATTCTCCCCCCCCCGATTCAGTTATCTTTTCACGCCCTTTCAAACGCACTTATGACCAGAAGCGATTAAGGTATTCGCATCTGTGATCGCTCCCCTTTTTCACACTTCCCTAGAAACCCCCCCCCAGTCTCTCCTCTCTCGAGATATGTAGATCTCGCTTTTCCTGCCTGATTTATTTGATCCCGTCTCTCCAGCGACCCCCCCCTGACCCTGCCTCAAGAACTGCCCCTTCCCCCCTTGCTGCCCCCAAGTGTAGATGACGCTTATCGGACTTTCCGCCTGGCACCCGATCATTCCACGACTAACTCTTTTTTTTTGATGATCTGATCCCCCCCCGAATCCCTTTCCCTCTTTCGATTGCACATCAGGTTAGAACGGCTGACTTCTCCCCCCTCGACCCCCCAAACTGCACTCGTCTCTGTATAAGAGATTTGTATTTCCCTCCCGGATTCTCCCTCATCTCCCCCTAAACCGATCATGAGAAAGAAATAGGAGCCGATTTTTTACCCATTGTTTCTTGAACCGGAGCTCTAGGTCTTTTCCCCTTGCCCCCTTGAATACCCACCCTGGGCCCCCCCCTCCCGTCCACGATATAGACGGATGAGAGCTGAGTTTCCCCCACCCCAGGCCCCCCCCCTCTGAATCCCAGAATCCTCCTTTTATCCCCTTTTCCCCGAGGTTGCTCCCGGTTAACCAGTAGATGGAGTTGAAGCCAATGCATGATCTCCCCGCGTTCCTTCCTTATTCGCGCTCCCTCCGATCCACGGTTTGATTTTTTCCTTTTCTTTTTTCGTGATCGCAACTACCAAGATATTTAATGGCAACGGTGCAAGTTTTCCGCCCTTTCGTCACCCCCCGCATTGCACGCGAGCTCTGACTCCATTCTCCGAGGTAATAAAAGTTCCCCCTTTGGTCGCTGCTGTATTGGTCTCCTGGACCATACTTTCCCCTTGTTTTATCCTTCGGCTTTTGCAGAAAATGTCCCCCTTCTCCGCCATGTCAACATGAATTTATGACCTTCCCGCTGCCATCCCTGTCCCACTTTTTTGCCCTTTCAACTTCCTTCTCTTTGAAAGCGGTTGTCCCTTTTTTTTGGCTCTTGCTTTTTTGAAAGGCTTTTCTTCCCGTTTCTTGATTCACAGGTAGCGAAAATCCCCCTGAATCTATCCCCTCCATACCAAGTCTCGATTCGCTGCCCCCTTTTTTCCTCTCCTAATATGAAGTTTATTCCATTTATCCTGGAGACGCTAGCTTACCTTGTTCAGTTTTATCCCTCGCATCCCTGCTCACCCTATCGCGTTCACCAAGTTGAAACCTGCTTTCCCTTCCTTGTTCGGGAAGGATTTCAATCCCCACCTTTTCCCCCCCCCCCAACAACCCTCTTCCCTCTTCATTTTTTTTGATCCCGCATCGCGGTAGAGATTCGTGAACCCCAACCCAGCGCTTTACCGATCTTCGCAGTGTTTTTAGGCTTCCCACCAACTTTTTTCCGTTGTTCCCTAGACATCTTAAGAGCAACCTGGGTCCTCGCCCCGGCGGATTATCCCCCCTCTATCCCTGCAAACCCCCGTGGAGAAAGCTGCGATCTAGGTTTTTGAAGCCAGAATCATTCGCTTGCAGGTGCAGCTGATCCAAGGATTATAATATCTTTCCCCCCAGCCCCCCTCACAGTTTGAACGCGTTGTGCAAGCGTCTAGCAACTGTCCCTTCTCGGTCTCCTCCTTATCCCCTTTTCAGGCGATTTTTTCTAGTCCTGCACTGAAAGCAGTCTTTTGCATACGAATACCTGCGTAATATTTTCTTCTGACTGTTCTCCAGATTTCCCCGGATTTATCTACAGAGACTGGGAATGTTACTGGAAAAATTTTCGACACTGTTGCCGCTTCCTTTTTAATCGCCGTTCGCTTATATCTTCGTGATAGTTTTGGTCCTTAATTGGACCTTTTTCCAGAATCAGGATCCCGGAGGTTCCGTTTTTTGATGATCCTGTTCCTTTTCCAAGCCTTAGCCCCCTTCACTTTTCTCTTTGATCTACCCCTATTTGAAAAGACCCCCTTGAGAAGGTTTTTCTGCTCTATCGAGTTCTTTGTTCTGTGTGTGATGGTCATTTGTCTTCTGCTGATCGTTAACCGAGAGGCCAGTTTGACAATTACTTCGAAAGCGTCTACTTGCCGTCGTTACCTTCTCCAATCCTTCACTCTCTCCGGCAAGTACGGTCCCCTTCCGCAGTTCCATGGCTTTCTTTTTTCCAGACTATTTCCCCTCACCCCATCGATTCCTTTTTGGTATCTTGATCGTTCTCTCTTTTCTTTTTCTGCAGAGCTAGAGGTGTTGGGACCCCCAGAGGACCGCCAGAAGTTGTGTTCATGGACCCTTCCTGTCTCCATCTTTTTCATTCCCTTTCCCTTGTTCTCGCTGGCCTTCCCTCTTACCTTGGTGAAAGGAAACCTGTCCGTATTAGCCACCTGTTATCCCAGTTACTGAGGCTTTTTTCATCATTTCCGCCTTCCATCGATCCCACTCTGAGTAAGAGTGTCGGTCTCGTTTTTTTGTGGAACTTCGCCATCCAACCCTTTTGCTTCCCCTCCCTTCCCCTTCTTCCCTGTGCGGTTTCCCAGCCCCAAGATGAGCTGTAAAAGAAGAAACGTAATCTCATCCCAATGTAGGATCCCGATCTAGTGCAGCTTCGCTCCCTATTTAGACTTCCAGCAGACAAGCATTCCCCTCAACTGGTCAAAAGAATGTTGAGATACAAGTCCAAGGAGCCCCTAGGACAGATGGGACCGGAATCTCTCTCTTGGGCCTTTCTTTATCTAAGTCTCCTGTCACGCGCGGAGATAAAAACCTTCTTCGAGAATTGGGTAATTCAGATTCATATCTTCTCCCCCTACTAAGTTTTTTTTTTTTCACGTCTAGCTTTATATCTGCCCCAAAGCCTGTTAAGGGTAGTTTTTCGCAATAACCCATGTGCAATTATCCGTCGTAATACATTTCCTCTCCCTTAGCCCTGCTTCCCTCCTTCTTGAGAATTCTTGTTAGAAGATGAAGTGTTATGGAAGTGGTAAAAACGCCCCGGTGTTAAAAGCTTTGCCCCTGCTTTTCTCTATCTTATTTAGGAGTAGTAGATTCTCACCGACTGACTATTTTTTTTATATGACTTTATGAGGATATGTCCCTTCCCCCGAAGTTTCCTCTGGCTTCCTTGCGTCCGTGAGATAATCTTTGATGAAATCCTTCCTTTAAGATTTCATTCACAATAACCCCCCCCCTTTTGACCCTGCTTGGTGAGAATTCCCCCTCTCCACTACATTTATCTTTGTCTGCTCTGACCGATTGAAGCTTCGCTTCACCCATCCTAATTCCTTTTAGTCGGACATGGAGTAGTTTGAACCCCTCCCCCAAAAAACTTTTTCCCTTGCACCAGCGTCATATTGTGCCGGGAAACCCACCCCCCGTGAGATATTCAATGTTCAGCCCTGTGTTAATCCATCACGGAGAGTATGTATTCTCGCTTCTTCCCCTCTGATATTTCGATTTCGCACTTTTCCCATGATGGGTCTCACACAATCTCGAAGAGCCCAACTGATTTCTTTCCACGTTTTCCCCCTAGTCCGATCCTCTTGAATTGGAGCTAAAAAATCCCATGCATGTTCTTCCCGATCTTATCTTCTCATTAAGTTGACGAATCGCTTCTGACCCGGAACTCCCCCCCCATCCCGGTCTCGCTGTCCTCTCTTTCCCCTACCTTACGAAGGGCCCTTAACATGAAGAGTCCCCTCACGCCCTCCCCTACCAGATTTCACGCGACTTCGAATTCAAAAACGCCCCCGCAAGAAAGGTGGGCCAACGTTTGTCCTATTCCGTCCAACTGAGCCCGCCACCTTCTACGTGACTCTCTCGCATTATCCAACCAGAGAAATAAGAAGAACGCGAAAAAAAGAGAGCGGATTTTCCCCCCTCCCACGCTCACTGACGCTCTGCCATAGAGGGAGATGCTGAGTGCCCACCTCTTATATTTGTCGCAGCGACATTTTGGTCCGAACCTTTCTCTTGAGTTCTTCCCTCCGAGGACACTATGCACCCTCATCGAAGATCCCAGAAATTGCCTCGAGCTTAGGAGCCCCCCTTCAACGTCCCTTTGCCCCCCGTGAAGGGCGGATTATTTGGAGCCAAAGTATGACCGCGTTTCCTACTCCCCCTCTATTTCGATTTATTTAATAGAACACACAAGACTGTGTGGCCCCCGCGAGGCGGTCTCCCTGGAACCCCACCACTCTCATTAGAGTGATACTTCAACTCTATAGCCCGTTCCAGGCTTCCCGTTTCTTGAGATCCCCGTAATCAAACCACCGGACTTGAGTCCTCCCTCCCAGTAATAAGGTTTGAAGATCTTTCTTTTCCCGGTGCACCCCCTTCCATGAAGAAAGTTTTTATCAACTTTACCCCACCAGATCCCCCAGTCACCAGCTCCCTCTCTGGTTGGACTGTATGAGATCCTCAAAATAGGTTAACCTCTTTGACAGGGTCGTTTTTCCACCTTCAACAATGACGTGTTTTTTCCATTTCGAACCTCGGATCATTTTCCGAAGTAGAGCGTGTTCATTTTCCAATGCCCCCTACTTTTCCCTGTCCATTGCTCATTTTTTGCGTCACCTATTAGACAAAATCGGCTGGGCCTAGGTTCATTTTTTTTGGTGATTCTTGATTACTCCGCTGCCATTTTTCCAGGAGAGGATCCCATTCAGAACAATTCCGATTTGGATTCAAATGCCCCCCCCCCCCATTTTGCAACCGCTTGGCAGCGCGTCGCGTGAAGACATTTTCTTGCTGGTCTAGTGCAATTTCTTTAATTACCATGCCGAAGCTGCTTTTCCTATTCCTTCATCTTTCCCAACATTGCGACCTAGATGGCCCACCATTATGACGCAGGAATACACCTATTTCTGCCTTTTAGTACCCCCTTGTGCGAGGATACTTCGGAGCTCTAGGGACAAGCGATGGTTCGGTTCTACTTTCCCGGGACTTGATTCCCTTCATTTTCATGACCTCTTTCAACAATTTCATTTCTCGATAGCAAACATTGGAAAGACGGGCATAATGGTTATTTGATTCAGCAGAACGTTACCTTGATCTCTTTTTTTTTTCATTTCTTTTCTTAGTGTACTCGCTCGTGGACCGGCCCTACGTTCTCAGCTTTCCATCACCTCTTTTCCTGGTTCCCCCCCCCCCCTGAGTCAGCCCTTCCATCGGTGCTGTCTTTGGAGTTGCCCGGAGTGTAATTAAGGTGCAATGACTGGCCTTCTCTTTTGACCCCCCCTTAACCCCTATTTGGTTTTTCCCTCCCAGGGGTGCGCCTTGATCGGAGGTATTGAGGGAAATTTCTTGCCATTCAACGAGCCCCCCTTTCTTTTCGTGTATTTGCCTTGCACCTGAACAGGAAAGATGGAATAGAAAAGTTGCTCAACGCCTCTTTTCAATCAGCGAATCGTTTCACCGAATTCTGCTTTTTTTGTGACGATCATACACATTCCAATGAGGTCCCTTCCGTTTTCACCCGATTCTGATTACTTCCCCCCTATAAACGGGACGGTACCCGGGTTGGCCGATGTTGTTTTTCTCGCTTCGCTATCCAAAAAGGCATGCTATCATTTATTGGGAGCTTTTCCTCTATCGAGTCGATTAATGAAAGGATTTTACGCCCGTTTCTCCCTAGACAGCACTCACCCTGAAACCGAAAAGTCCATTTAACTTATGGCCTACCAGGAGATGATTTTCTTTCAGCACTATTCTCCCCCTAAGAAGCCAGCTCCCCTCCCCGGCCGATGCTTACGTTGATTTCTTTTCTTTGTTTACCCATCACCCCTGTCCACGATATT
>Ga0179591_1215645_pt1 | contig 16990 bp, 9 predicted proteins | sample CZOMad2_1_08_16f_FD_182891 | JGI IMG/M metagenome (GOLD analysis project Ga0179591, IMG submission 182891) | Vadose zone soil fungal communities from Angelo Coast Range Reserve, California, USA - CZOMad2_1_08_16fungal (PacBio error correction) | ecosystem: Environmental > Terrestrial > Soil >... | reverse complement strand
ATCGTAGTTTTGCTCTTGCGCTGAGGGACATTCAATCTGTCTCGGTTCTTCGATCTAGCACCCGAGCAGCAGGAGCTCCTCTTTTTTACCGCGGCATCGCTGGCATTTCCATAGGCGGCATTGTCCTTTATTCCGAGAGAGTTAGAGTTTTTTTTTTCTGGCACGTCCGTCGTTTGCCTCGGCCTACGTCTTTAATGCGCCCCTCTTCTGGTCGACGAGGTTTGTCCCGCCGGGATCACCTTCTCTTTCTTTTCTTTCCCACGCCTAGAGAACACGGTGCTCTTTGACGGTGGGTTGGGATCCAGTCCTTTTTCGGGGCGACGGATGTTTAGTCGCCCGGCCGATCGTATTTCTAAGCTTCCCCGGCGGAAATCTCGTAGAGGAGATTTCAATTTCGTAAGCGCCCTACTGAGCACTCGGGCGAGGGCTATTTCTTTTTCCCCACTCCTGTGAAGACGATTTACATCTCTTATGATCTAATGCCCATCAGTATTTAGTTTGAACTGCGCCCGAGTTTTTCTTTTTTTATGTCATGGTATTCTAGGCCTGGAATCTTTTTTCTCCTTTTTCTCCCCGGTTAAGGCTTTTAGGAGGCGTGTCGACTCTTGGATCCCTTCTAGGTTAGCGGAGAAGCTCTTTTCCTTCTTGTAGTGATTGTTATTGGGTTGCTCCCCCGCGCTCGTTTTTTTGTCCGGTTACTTTCCTGGGTTCGGGGTTCTGGCCCCGAAAGACCTTTGACGGCCATATATTATTCCCTTTCTCCACGACCCGTGGGGCTTGTCGTCCACCGTCTTTGCTTACCCCATCCTGATTAGTTTTTATGGAACGGGAGGACGGACCTGCCTTTTCTCTTTTCCAGCCCGTCGGTGAAGCCGTATGAATGGTGTTTTATCAAGTTTCCGACGGCATGCTGTCTGCACGAAGGTTCAGCAGATGTATTGCTCACATTCCCTCGTTTTTTTTTCTTCTGATTGGGCGGTGGTATGGTTTCCAGCCATCTCGAATTTATCGGAATCGGCTGCTGGGCGGGCAACTTAAATCTTTGCGTTTTTTTTTGTCTCGGCGTGGATTCCTGCCCATGTTTGATCACTTCTGTTTTCCCTTTGAACCATTTTCAGCCTGACGTTTCTGACTCCCCGTCACGAGTTTGATTCTTTCTCGCTTTTTTACTTCCGCCGTGCCTGCTCATGACGTCATCCTCCAGAGTGGCCTGGATTCAGTCTGGTTCAGTCGTTGTCGTTTTTTTGGGACTACTGCGGTGAGCAGGCTTTTCTTAGGCCCGTGTTTATTCATGAGCCTACGGCCCGCGTTGACGTCGTAGGTGAGGGAAGGATCTTTTTTGCTCGTAATTCGTCCCGCTGTCTTCAGATTTCTCTCGGAAGATTTTAGTCCAGAGACTAGTAGTCCTTTCTTTCCGGAATGTTCGCACATCGTGACCACGGCCCAGTATCTAGAATATTTCTTCCTCCCTAAGTTTTGTTTTTCTTTCTTCTCATCGCGCTCTAATTGAAGGCAGTGCTTGCTATTGTGCCGTAATCGTATTGGTCTACAGTTTCTTTGCAAATCCTTCTGGACAGAGTTCGAAATTGCTCTTTTCTCCTACGCACCTCATCTGACTTCTCTTGCTTCTGCTTTGTTGCGAAGAAGAGCACCCTTTCCCCCAGAACTCGTCTTGATCCAGTTCATCAGTTGCCTCTTTACCTACTCTCTCTCCAAATACTGCCAGCAAAATCCCCCCTTCATCTCGTATCGCGCCGCTCGGGTCGCACGGAGGTTATTCAGCGCGGTCCAGTCTAAAACGTTTCAGTGCTTTTTCCTTCCTAATCGAGAAGGTCCTGTCATTCCCCAGATTCAACCGCTCCCCGCCCCTGAAGCATCACCTCAACGCCCACTCCTGCCTATTTGGCCTTTTTAGCTCTTCTCAGCTCATCGCAGTCTACCGTGACTGTCGAGTTGTTTGTACCACCATCTCCCAAGGCATTTTCAATCCTCTGGCGCGACGCTTTACTTTTTTCCTACTAGTTATTAGAGGTCTTTAAGACTTTAGATCTGCAATCCCTTTAGAACAGACCGGACTGTCTTACCCTTTCGTGCGTTCAGGATCTTCCTTCGATCCTCCTTTTTCAAATCAAACTACAGACTCCGGTTTTCTTCAGAGCGTTTTAGTCGCCCGGGGCGTTTTAGAGCGTTCCCGATGTCACCTCCATGAGACTCTGTGTGTTTCCGGCTACTCCGTCCCAGCGAGACTCTTTTTTCCCCCCACACTGTTGTTGCGCTTCGTTACCACCCACACACGCCCAGATTGGCAGAGATTCCTCATCTACCTATCTTCTCGGAACAATTTCTTCCCACGAGTCTTTCAATTTACCCTCATCCGGAGATCCCCACGATGTACCCCGCCAAGAATGGACGCATTAAATTGTCTTCCTTCCCTCTAGTTGCTCCCGCCGAGCTTTCGTTCGCCTCAAGTCAGGTTGCCTCTTCATATTTCCCGGAGTTGGTTTTCTCTTTAAGAGCCCGGCAGTTGTCTTCTGTTGCAGTGTCCGCTACCACTTTTCTATTTTGATCCCTCCGTACCAGCTCTTTCCTCTAGGTTCTTGTTTTTGGAGTAACCTGAGCAGTCGACAAGCCTTTCCCCCTCCCTATGCCACCTGCCCAAATTTTCTCCCGGCACTTCCTTTTTCGACTGGGGTAGTCATCCATGATTCAAACCCTCTTTTTTGCTCCGCCGCCTTTGCTGTCAGCTCCATTACTTTAGGAACGACAATTTTATCCACCTGTCGAAAGTTATGTCGCTGCCATCCGTCAAGTTCTGTTTTCGAGAGGAAGAGCGCGCTTTTTCTCTAGAAACTCCACCCTGTTATGTCTCGTAGTCTCCGTCCAATTTAGCCCAGCGTTTGAAATGTCCTCGCGACGAATCATCAAAGTCCTTGATGTGGATGCATCCTCCTCACTCATCTTTTACTTTCAGGACGGAGCAGTAGTCATTTCTCGACTTTAGATGAGACGGCATGTTTTTTATTTCCCTCCCTTTTCGCCTTCGCGGCCCAAGTTAGTAATGCCATACCTTTAAATTTTTTGCATCTTGTGTTCCCGCCTTTTTCATTTTCGCGACGACACCTCTCCAGTTGCTATATTCACCTTCCTTTCCTAAAAATGGGCTCCTCTCCAACGAGCCCTTGAAAGCGCCTTCTTTGCCAAGACGAGCTCAGCTTCCTTTTTTCTGTCATTTTCTTTGTTTTTTTGTGTTAAAGTTGTTCTACTCCTTTTTTTCGCTAAAACTGGTTATTCAGCTCTTCTTCCTCTTTAAGGAAGGGCGAGGGACATTTTTTTCAGATGGTGCCGTGGCCCTCCTTCTCTTCTGCGATAGCTGCGACACAGGCTCTTGTTCTTGAAGGGTGTACGCCCGCCATCTGCCTTTTCGTACCTGCTTTTTAGGTACTACCTTCCTGTCGCCGTTGCAATTTGCAGTCCTCCACTTTTCCTGTCCAGCCCCTTGTTCGCCTTTAGGGTAACTCCTTTCAACGTGCCCGAATGTGTTCCCGTAATTTTTTCCCGTGACCCCCTCCCCCCGCGCTGAGCGCTTTCCACGTATGTCCTTACAGGAGCATTCCTCGTTGTTTCGAAACCGGCAAATTCTCTCTCTCCCTTCAGCCCACGGGTAGGATTGTTCACCTTTACTCCGTTTTTTTTAGATCTTTCCAGCTGGCAGGGAGTTTAGCTTTTCCCCTCCTCCAGTGGAAGGGGTCTCGACTTTGGGTCTTAATTTAATTTGATCTGTCGTCTGGTGTGGTGGCCATTCCCCGCTTTAGATCTACCTTTGTAGCCCTTTCTTCCCCCCCACCCAGACACTGGTCCCAAACCTTTTGAAAAGTGATTTTTGCGCGCAACGCTCCTTCTCTTTCTCTTTCCGTTTTTCCTGGATTCGCAGCGGCTGAACTTCATTCTTCTCAGCAAAGACCTGCGCCCACAGTCGTTATTCTTCCCCCCACGTATCACAGTTTCGTAGCGTTCGCGTTTCTTCTTTTTCCTTCCGGAGACTATCCCCTTCCTAAGTGTGTTTCCTCGCACTCGGACCGTCTGTTGAGACGGTTGTCAAGATCGTCCTCCCTCCCCTTTTTTTTTGAGTGCCCTGATAGTGTTCAGTTCTTTTCTTTCTCCGCTAGTCGCCCTTCCGGCAGGAGTCGAACCAAGTCTCCCCCACACGGTGGCGCTTTTGCCTCGGAAATGTTCAGCTTCTTCTTCGACTTGGGAGAGGTCTTGGCGTTATAGAATTTTTTTTCTCCCCCCCGACTGAACTGTGCCCCCTTCAGTTTCAGCATGATCTTATGGCTTTTTGCAGCGGCCTGAGCATCTTTTGCCTTTACCAGTTCTGTGAGTGTGAAAGTCTCCTCCTCCTTTTTATCTAGGCTCCGGGTCCAAATGCAAGTCACCCTCTAGATTTCTATTACGCCCACGCTGTTGCGACAAGTTTTCCCTTTTTCCCTTTGCATGCCCCTTCTCTGACGGCGCCTGTGCCCAGAGTTTTATACTTCATTCCTTTTTTAACGAGATTGAGTTACTTTTCTTCTCATACAGTCGGACATAACTTAGATTTTTCTTTTAGTCTCCACACTTCAGTAATTCTTTTCCCTTGGTTGTTTGTTGGGATAACGAGACTTTTTTTTGAGAATGGTCAACAAGTTGACGAGGATGGTTACTTTTTCCATTTATCTTCAGTTGTTTTCCTGCTCTTCTTATCTCTTTTTTTTTCTGGGCATTAACTGCCATACTTCGTGTCCTAGATTCTCTCTATCTTTCCCTTTAGGAGTCGGACCCCGTTTCCTCTGCAAGTCAGGAGGCGTGTCATATGAGCTCGTGTAATCCAGGGGTAACTCCCTTCAATCTGCCCATGGTGATACCTTCCCGCCGTAGCTTAAAGGAGGAGGTGGAACTTTCCCCCCTTTGAGGCGGGATGGCGCATGGTTTCTTCTAAAATTACCCACCATAACGACTCCCGAAGCTTCTTTCCTTCAACTTCAAGTTGCCGCATTAACCCCTTCGCGGTGTTTTTCCTTGCAGAAATATTTTTTTCCCTCTTTTTAGGAGTTACTCTCTTTCATGGCGGTGTGAGTTGCTATCGACTTCTATGTCCTCAAATCAATTGTTTCTAGACTTCTTGTAAGAATTTTCCGCTTTGTCTTGTCCGGCGACCTCGGAAGTTTTTTTCTTTTTTCCGCAACGCGTCCCCCTTTTCATTAAGTAACTAATGTAGAACGTGCGCTCTTCAATGTGAGTGTTTTTCTCTTGACTAAGGAGCTGGAGGAGAGGAGTATCGAACTTCCTCTTTGCGGTCTTTCGAGGAACTAGAATCTAGCGGTTTTGCGATCTACCGAGGTTTTTTTTTATCGTTACCTAAAAGAGATAGGGTCTCTGCTAGATAACTGTCGACTGTTTGCCGGGAGTATTTTCAGTCTCCCCTCTTCTCGATCAAATCGAGGATGAAGTACGGAAACCTTTTCTCACTTCAGCACTCCCTCGGACTAGAGAACTTAGTTGAATTTTTTTTTTTGCTTAGCGTTCCTCTGGGTTTCTCCGTTTCCACGCAACGTCAGACGGTCTAGGCCCTTGATTCCGGAGTAATTTCCTGTTGATTGGCGCACTGCAGTGAAGCCGGCTTAAATTTTTCTTCACGCGTTCGAGGTGGGAAGCTCCCCCCCCAGTGACTAGATGGAAGATAATTTTTTTTGAGATGCAGGATCCCTTTCTTTACATGAGGCCTCGTTTCTTTCCTGGTTCCCAGGATGAGATTTTACTTTTTGTTCCCTTTTTCGCCGGATTAGGCCTTGGATTACGCTCGTTTCACCCTTTTTTTCCTATTGTCCCCCTAATATAGGGTTTCCCTCCTTCCTTCAATCATCGGGCGTGAGGGTGAGTGGGGAAGGCTAATAGACTGATGTGAACTCGGTTTACATGTTTATCGTCTGATTCAAGAAGCTCCGGTCATCTTCTTTTGGATATAGAAGGTAAATCCCCTAACAGCTTTACCGCTCCTGACTAACAAACTCCCTTTGCCATTAAAGATTAGTAGTTCCTTCACCCAGGCTGGAACGGACCGATATTCAACCTCAACTTTCCTTCCTTTTTTGATGTTGTAATGTTTAAGATATTCCCTGTAGCTGCTAGTCCCACTTGTGAACTCTCTCTCTCCATTACTCTAGAGACAGGCCCCGGTCGCTGGCTTTTCGATTTGTTTGATCCCTCTTTTTCATTTTCTATTTCTGAACCGCTTCTTTGCTCGTTTGAAACACATGCCAGGCTGTGGTTCTGCTTGATGAAGATGTTTTTTGAACAGTGTCTTAACTTTTGCCGTTCCGTGGTTCCTGTGCACCTTCTAAGTCCGGCCTACTAGTTTCTATCCCAGGTCCAGGGTTGAACAAAGGTTCTTTTTTCACCTGCTTGACTCCTCCCTTTCCTCATAGTCCTTCTTCTTTTATAGTTGCAGATTATTTTTCATTAAGTTGTTACGAACAGTTCGTCTCAGCCCGTTCAGCCCTGAGTGCAGTCAGGTTTCTTCCTCTTCGAGTGACAGGAGTAGGAGAACAATTTATTCAGATTTCAGTTGCTGTGGTACCAGCTGTGGGACGATTTATTGTGCTTGAAATAGTTTTAAATTTCACCCCTTCTTTGTGCTTTATTTTATGTTTTTTGGCACACTGGACTCGCTGGCAAGTACCACTTTTTTTAGACTATATTCCTTCTCATGCATCGTTTTTGTTTATATATCTCTGATCTCTACTTAAGTTGAATTTCCACTTCGCTTCTATTCCTTAAAGATGCTATCTTGACTACCAGCTTAGCATTTTAAACCGCGGATCAGACTGCAGCCATTTAATAAGTGCCTCTTCTTTCTAATAGCGTGAACCGCTTTGGCTTCTTCTCTGAAGAAGCACGGAATCCCTCTCTGCTTTTTGACCCGAAGGGATGACATCTCTTTCTGACCGCGTCAATAAGTGGTTATGCCACTGTCTGATCCCTCCTAACTAGTATTTAAGATTGGCGCTACAGTGTCCCGTTGATCATCCCCGCCATGCCCGCCTGACAAACGTATCTTTCCGGTTCTCTTCGTTTCTCCTTAAGGTTTCTGATGTTCAAGTTTTTCTTTAACCCTCTCCGCCGGGAAGTCTCCCATGGGAACACGAAGTGAGTTGCCCTGACGCCTCTGTCTCTCCTCCTAAGAGCGTTAATTCTAGAATGCAGGTTCTGTCCCCCCCCCCCCTTTCACACGGTCCCCGTCAAGCAGAATTGGCGCGAAGTTTCCCCGTTGTCCTACTCGATTCGGCCGGCTTTGCGCACTCCTTCGGGTTCAATTTTCTTCCAGAAACGGACGGATTACCGTTTCTTTTTCTCGTTCGTAGGTTTTCGCGCAGTTCCATCTCCTCGCTTTTCTTTTGGATGTTTTGATCGGCGTTCGCACGCTTTTCTTTCTAGGGCGTTGACCCTTCGATGCGGCTACGTGTAGTTCGGGTTTTTTTCCCACCTTTTCTCCAGACAGAGTTTGCAAAACGCCTGTCGTCTGCTTCCGCCTTCCCCCACTCAACGACCTGCCTATGATTTCAGTTGGCTCTTTTTCTCTCATAGTCTCCGTGACAGTGCCGAGAGATTAATTTAGCATCTTCCCTCTTCCCATCCAGCCGTCGCCTTACCTACTTTACTGCTAGTTTGTCAGGTCTATTCTTTTTTCGCTCCCCAAGCCGCTGCCTCTAATCGTTCTTCCGGAGTGTTGCTTTTTCCTCTTAGTGATCCTCTCCCTGTTCGTTTTCAGAAGTTCTTGCCATTTCAGCTAAAGTTCAGTCGCCCTCCGCCGCCGCTTTACTTCGGTTCTTTTTTCTCTGCCCTGATCGTCCCCCTCCATTTTAAAGATAAAGATTAATGTCCTACCTGGGCACTGGACTCGGCCAGGGATTTTCGCTAACCAGACTTGTTCCTGGACGCATTTTGTCAGCGAGAGATCCTGCCTTCCTCTTCCCCGTTTTCCATCACGTATCCCTTCAGTTCTTATATGCATCTCCACGTTTTTTAGTCTAAGTCCCCTGACGCGTCCGGGGTTAGATTTTCCACTACCCTGATGCTAGTTGTTCCTCTCTGCATCCCCCCTTCCTGAGCGCCCCTGTGGTGAATTATTTTTTTCTGTTTTTTTTTTTTTTTGTATCCCCGCCCACCTATTTCCAGTTTTACTGCTGATTAGCTTGCTTGACGGGAGAAGAGGCACCTTGAAGATTTTCCCTTAGAAACTGGGGCGAGCACCGCACCCCTTTTTCCTTCTCCCCTTAAAATTCTTGTACATGCTTTTTCTTAAGCATCAGCTCTGACTAAAAAAAACAAACTTCTTGAATATATTCCCCTCCTTCTGAGGCGTTCGGTCTTGCTCCAGGTTCTTCTCTGCTTTTCCAGACCCAGACTGCTAACGAGCCGGTTTTTCCGGAGTAGGGGGTACAGTTGATTTCATAGGCGCTCAGCTTTCAAATTTTTGGATTTTTTTTCATTAGCCTTCTTTCACGCTTACGTTTGTCTTTCTCACATTGTAGAGTCGTTGGCACTTGGCTCAATGGAAGATCTCTGATGCTTGCCCGCCTCGGTCCTTACCTTCTTTGCTGCCCTCTCCCCCATCAGCATTTTTCCTACTATGGGAGTGAAACAATATTTGTGTAGCCCTTGGCCATCACTGAAGCAATTTTTTCGCCACTGCTTGGAAGGGCCCTTTGGAGGTCATCTCTCCTCCTCTCCTATCAGGTGACTTTCCCTCTTCTCTTTTATTGCACTATGTCCGTTGAATTCAGGGTGAATACCGTTCTGAGCGCCTTCCTCATCCTCGAAGTGAACTCCATCTTTTCTTTTCGTGGCGGACAATTTTGTAAGAGCTTTGCTTCTTATTCACTATGTCCAGTCGATTTTCCTTTCTTCTGCTTCCTTGGGGCGTATCTAGGCGCTTCGGGTTTGGTGAGGGTCCTCCGTGGCGGTGCGTTTGTAATCATAGTTTTTACGTCGTTTTTGGTGGCAACTCCCTTGCGACCTATTTCTACCGGTATGATGCCTTTCATACCCAACTGTTGTCCCCCAATGGTGCCCTCTGGATAAGGCGCGCAAGACCATCTTTTTCTGTAATTCTTTTTCTTTGCGGCTGTGCCACCCCAACACGATATTGAATCCAAGACCGTACCAAAGTCCCCCCTTTTCTTTTCCGATCCCGTAGGGCCGCGAAGAGACTGTGCTTCTCTTTTTTTCACGCTGTTTCCCTCGCCGAAGGGCGATCGTCACAGCTGCCGTCGATTCTTTGGTCACTATCGATCTCTATTTTCATCCTATATTGTTTCTTGCTTTTTTTCCCTCCGTGACACCCTTTCCCTTAGAAATTATTGCCTTTTGAATGATTCTAGGTCTCTTTGCGTTCCAGGTCGCGCGGGAACTCGGACACTCCGTCTCTCTTTTTTCTCAGTTTTTGGCGTCTCTGAGTTTTTTTTAATCCCTTAGCACTTCAACGAGTTGATTCGGCGACTCGGGAATTGTTTGTTGCCTTAGCTATCAACAGTTTGGTCCCATTTCTCTTGTCTGTTTCCGGTAGAATCGGACGCTTGTCACCTCCCCTTCCTCCTAATGAACTACGTCTTCCGGTTTGATGCGCGACCCCTTTTTTACCAAATGGGAAGGTTAGGGTCTTTTTTCGCCCCATGGCCAGGCTTGACTAAGTCATTCCGATTCGTTCCCCTGCCTTTTCTTCCGTTTTTAAGCGAAGTCCCGGCGTAGACATGGCAGAGTTCTCTCTTTCTGACATATCACCTTTCTTTTCTCTTCTCTCTTGGGTATGGGGATACATTTCTTCCTTATATATTAGGCAGAAGTAAGCGATTCTTCCCTTGAATAAAAAAGTCCGGTACCTCCTTTCGTTATGGGTCCATTTCAGGGCGACCCTTACTGGACATTCCCCTTAGTTTTTCTTTTTTTGAATTTTTTATTCACGCGGATTGTTTTCTTTGGGGGACACGTCTACTAGTCGAGTTAGGTCGCTGGCGAGTATAGGGAACACTCTAAAGCTTGGCTCCCTTTTGCCCCTTTTTAAGCAGGGAGAGGTCCCCACTTCAGTCCCGCAGGAAGCACATTTCGAAGGGCGGCTCGTGACTCGGCCATCCCAACCACCTCCCACGACCGAAGATCTGAGTTCTTTTCCGTCCTTTTCTCCCTTTCCGCGGTTGGAGGCAAAATTCCCTTCCCGAGACTTCTTGTCCTCTCTAGGAGGAGGTTACCCCCTTTTGCGTCACTCCAAGCGTTCATCATTTTTTCTTTTTCATGACTATTGGGGGGTTGCAGCTAGACGCGCTTTTTGAGGGCCCTCGGCCCCTTCCGGATATATCCCCTTTCTCAAGCATGCGGCCTCGATTTTTCATGACCTGCTAGATGTTTGCGGTTTTCTCCCTAAACCATTGAGCCTGGAGGAGTAGGAGTTCCCTTTTCTGTTGCGATCTGTTCGCGCTTAGATAGACTAGAGAAGCGGTGTCTAGCGTGACCTCTCCCAGCGGTGCAGGTGACTTCATAGCCACAGAGCTGGAAGGGCAGATCGTAGATAAGTTTAAGTTTGGCCTTCACCTGTGACTGAGGTCATAAGACTTAGTCTTCCTCCCATAGTAGCCTTATATGTTTCCTCCCTTATACCATTTCTGGATATAGGAGGACTTATCTTCTTTTCCTTGTGATTGGGCAGGCCCTTTCCGCGCGGTCTCTTAATATTGGGCTTTTCTATACTCCCGCTCGGCGGATTCTCACTTTTCTTATGGAGCGGCCACCCTTCACAATCCCTTCAGTGAAACACTCCTCCTCGCGAGGCTTTGTCCCCGCCCTCCGGTAAAGAAGAGGTCTTGCTCATTTGTCTTGAGGCGAAGTTCCTCATCTGCCTGGCTCCCTTATTCGCACTACGGAGCTGTTCCAATTCCTTTCACAGGCTGAGATGGTATTTTTCTTGCGTTGCGCCGTATCTGGACGCGCGGCTTCTTTTGCACTCTAAGAGGTAGCGGCGTTTTCTATAATCGTGGTGCCTGTTTTATTCGGGGAACGTGTTTGCTTACTGTTTAACAGAGATTTCTATGGGTTGTTTGAGTAGGCCCGGACCAATACTGATTTATCAGGTGTAGAATTTAACTTTCATAACTTCTCACGCTGATCTCGCGACGTCGTCCCCCCCTTCTCCCAGTATCTGAGTTTCGGAAACCGGTCATGACACGTCTCGATTATATTACGACTCATTCCTTTTTCGTCTTTTTTTTTCCGGGCTAAGTAGAGTTCCTTTATCAGAACGGCGCAAGCAGGAGTTAGTTTAAGGTTTACCGGCGGCTGTGGGCCCTTTTCTTCTTTTTTTTCCCATATCGAAGGCGAGGTCTCCTCTTCGAGGCGGGACACTCCATTTGCTTTCTGGCTGAAGCGTAGTTCTCGCGCTTTTTCTATTCCCGGCTTGCTCTCTTCGACTAGTTGACCCAACTTGAGGTCTCCCCGAGTCCTGCGTAAACGCTAGTTTAGAGGTCGAGTCTGGACGGCCGTAAGACCTTTCTTTCTCTACTACCGAGCCAGTTTTTATATGCTTTTTTTTTTCTAGTTGGCCCAGTATGGCTGATCGAAGGCAGAAAGTGTCTTTTCTCCTTTAGTTCAGTCTATTTCGGCGACTACGTTAGTCAAGTCGTAGGTGGGACAGTCTCTTGAAGTATTCAGGGTCAGTTTCTTCTACTTTTCCGCCCGACCTCCGGCCCCCATCGTTTTTTACGGCCCCCTCGAAGCCAACTCTTGGTGTCTCCCTTCCGCAAGTAGGCGTCTTCCTACCGTTTTCCTTTTTGTAGAGACTCGAGTTCTATTTGCTGCCGCAGGTCCACGGTGTTCTCTTGCCGTCCTTTAGTGGCTCCGGTTTTTTCAGATTTTCAGAGGAGACAGCTGGGGCCGCCCATTATCCTTTTACGTTTCTTCAGCACATACGACCTCTTCCCTCGTGGTGGGTTGGTTCAGAGCCGCAAGGAAGAGCTTTCTCATTTCCTCCCAGCAGGTCTTTTCCAGCTCCCGCGGACAACAGAATCCTCACCCCCTTGGAGAAAACCCATCTGAAACTCCATGCTTCTTTTTCTAGATATGGTAAAGGCTCAGGTGTTTCTGCATCTTTTCCTCACCTTCCGTGGTTACAGATTTTTCCTATTTCTTACGTTCCCTAAGCGGTAACCGATCATTCCTTGAAGTATCACATTGGCAATAGTCCCCTCTCTCTATCCTACTGGACGCTCCCATGTTTAGTACGCCCCAGACGCTCTGTACTAACCCTCAGGTCCCCGTCATGGGCTGTGCACAACACTCCACTTAAGAAATCGAATTCGAATCTCTTTAACCTTGAAGATTCAGATAAATCTGTTACCTCAGTTGCCGACAGTAAAGCTCTTCCTTCGTCGTAACAGGAAGGAATTCTTCCTCTCGATTCTGTTTCTTTCTTTAGATTCAGGTTCTCCTCTCTCCCTTTACATCAAACTCCGCGACTTTTTTTTCCTGGGAAGAGCTTGGGAGAGCGGTTTTCCTTCTTTAAATTTTCTTTCTGGAAGTCCGAGGAGCTTCTCTGAAGGGGCGTGACCTCACAATAATTCCAATTGCCGAGGGAAAATTCTTTCGGCGGCTCTTCAAATCCTAAGAACTTTCATCTATGCTGCGAAGACACCTCCTCTTTCTGACCTAACGTGCAAGAGATTTCTCTTTTCTAGATATATAGGCTAACAGACCCCTTTCTTCTTTCCCTGCAGCTGGACGCCCCTCAATTTTTCTTTCCTCTTAGGGCGCAGGATCTCTTTCCCTTCCTCTTACGTCTCCCGGTCAAGACCGCTTCTTTCAGGTAAACGCTTATACTTTTCGTTTCGGGTGTCCCGATACGCCTCACACGCGACCATACTAAGCTTTATACCCTGGCCCTGGACGACAGCACGTGTACGTTAAGGTCCTCGAGTCGACCCTTCACCCGGGATTTCCCTCTTTGATTATTTATTTGTGGTAGACGTCGCCACAGCAAGCCGTACCTCCAAAGTTTAAGATGCCAGACCCTCAGACTTTTGTCTTTCGGCAATTGATTTTTCCAACCTCTTACTGCGTAACAACAAAGTTTTGTTAAGCAAGAGTTTTCGTTACGAGGCAGTATGCTGGAACTTCCCTTCCCGAAGTCCCGTTCCCGGAGATGCGCGATCTTTCCCTACCCCAGCTTTTTCCTTAGGAAGTACCGCCTTTGTGCTATCGCACTACAATTTCCCTTCGCCTTTATACGACAAAACGGGCTCCCCTCTGGGCCCTCTCCTAGCTCAGTCCCCGGTTAGTGCTCTTCTATTTCCCACCCCGACCAGAATCTGCTTCCTACTTACGGAGAACTTTTATCGACTGATTAGAGAGTGAAGATTTCCTTATTGTCCTCCTTTGCGGCCTTCACATTGTGTCCCGAGCTTCCATTTTTGCCCCAGTTTCAAATGAGTTTCCCTCTTCTCTTCTTTCCCTTCTTAGAATAACCTCATTTCCTCTCTTAATTTACACCTGCTGCAAACTTTGGACTTCTCTCCTCAATCCTGAATTAATGCGCGACCTTGACTTGTCCCCTCAAGCCGAGCAGGTATCTCCTGTTTTTTTAGGTATGTGGGGTACCTTTATGAACGCTCTCCGACCGACAAATGGTGTTATTCCCTCTCGCCCCCTTTCGATAAAGGAAGATAGACCATTTTATTAGATTTTCATCTGTTCGCATGGCTTGTATTTCTTTGATCAGACGACTGCCTAGGAATTCACTGGCGAGGTCATCCCTCCCCCTCCTAATTAGGGAGACTACCTGCGCGGTACCTCATAAGGCGTCGCGTCTTCACCTTAACAGCACGAGACTTGGAGCGTCAGGGCCTCTGCCTTTTTCCGGTGTGGATCGACCCTAGGCTTCAACGTGTGCTTTTCTCTTTGTCCCCCCAGCCATGGGTGCATCCCAGCTGAGCGCTTTGAAGTCAATGAGACTATTTTCTCTAGAGAAAGGACTTTCACTCGAATTGTCCTTTTTATTTCATTAAAAGTGCTTTTATTCAATTCTTTTAATGTCGCTTTCACGCTGGCCCAGGTCTTCTCTTCTTGTCCTTGTAAGTGGACTGTCGCAAGCTTCTCCATTTCTCTCTTGTCGTAGTTGTGTTTTTTTCCATGCCCTCGGACGATCTCTCATGTTTTCCATCCCCCCCTCCCATAACTGGTGTCAAAAAAAATGAGCCTTTTTTCCATCTTTCTCGACTCTCCCCCTTTATGACGAGCTGTCATGGTCAAGGTTGGTTTTTGGATTACCAACGATTCGAGAAAGTACCACAACCCTCTTGATGGGGCCCGTTTAACTGCCGATTCCCGCTAGAGACTCTTTCCTGGAGCGTGTTCTCTCTACGAAGTTTGCTCTGACGAAGTTGGCTGTGTCTTCACCGGTCCATATCGATCTCTCTTTTCAATCACCCATTTTTTTGAGCATTTTCCCCTGAACCCCTGTCGCCGGGACGAAGAGGAAGAGTCCCCCGTTTTCGAAGACCCTTTTCATTCGCACGGATGGCGCGTGCGTATTGATTCACTAACGTACCGAATCGCGGTGGGATCATGTCTTTCTGTTTTTTCAGCGCAAGCCCTTGTTGCAACCGAGTTCCTCCATTTTCGAATAGTTCTCGGTGAGAGTTTCGCCTGATCCGTGAATATCGGTCCAAAATTGTCCAATTTTATGTGATGGGTATGCGGGACCCCATGTCTTCAGTTTGGTAAAAATGTCCCATGCAACCGAACTCCAGCCTATCTTTTTGCCAAGACACTTTATGAAGTCACTCTTTTTATTTCAGGGCCATAAGACTGACGTCATCTGTCCCAGCCAAGATTCTGGTACTAGCTGGCTACCATCTTGTCCTCTCCTAACCATCGATCTCAGCTTAGTCCTAGTCGTTTACGACTCTCCCCTTCTCCTTTATTTTTTGTTGGTCTGTTGTTCTATCACGTAGTAATGCAGTTGAGGGCTGTCCTCCTGGATATGACTCCAACTTTTTTTTTCTTGTCTTAGGGCTGGCTATTTCCAGATCATGCTTTCCCCTAGGTCGAGCAGATTCCCTCTTTGCGGCGTCGGCCATCTTTTCATTCCCCTCTAGTGCGTATATCCGTAGTAAGACAGTGCCCGAGTGCCGCTTTTGGTATAGTCATGGAGCGTGAAAATACCTCTTGCCCCCTCCCCCCACCCAGTTGATCGTGGCGGCGGGTTTTCTTCTTCACCCCATACCCTACAGAAGACCCGACAGCTCTCCGGAGAGAGTTCCAGTAAAGGGCGAATCACGCCGCCGGTTATTAATACCGGCCCCCAGTTTTTCCTGACGTCTTGACGTCTCCTGTGAGGTTGGAGTCTAGATTGCGAATCCCAAATAGTTCATCCAATTAGGATGGTTCCTTCACGTTTCTTTCGTTCGTTAGAAGTAATACTCGGCCCATTTTTTTTGACTCCTTTCTAAGTTCGATTTTGTGCCCGTATTCGCTCCGGACGTGGCGCTTTCTTTCCTGTTTTCCATTCCACAAAACCTTTTTTCTTAGCAGGCGAGTATTCCCATTAACACGCCCTTTTTTCATTTTGTCTGTACGAAGTTTAGCAGCAGGGTGAGTTCGTCTTGCGACTAGGCATCATATAGACCCATCGAGGGTTTCGATCCTCAGTTTTATGCTACGTGCTTTTCTCTTTCACATTCCTTTTTTGTCCCATGCTGGCCTAAGGCCTTCTTTCCAATCTGTAGGCAGCTCGTTGGTAGTACTTAAAGTTAATTGGTCTTTGCCCTCGTTGGAAGGTGTTTTCTCTACGTTTACCTCTCCCCGGTCTATTTTCTGCCCCCATTCCCTTCTAGTCCTGATGGTCGGGATCCCTCTCCTCTTCCCTGGCTCTGGCACTGCTTATCCGGCGCCCACAAAACCGGCCACCGCACGCCGGCGCGGCCTCTTCTCAACCCCCTTCTCCTGGCCCCGACCCCTCAGTCCCCGCTTCGATCGAAATTCCCCTTCAGTCTGCCGGCGCTTCTTAGAGGCGCCCGCATCTCGCCTGGACTCTTTCAGGATTGCTCGGGTCCCATATTGGGTCAAGTTATGAGCCCTTATCTTCTAGGAAGCCGCCTTCGATTCAAGTGCTATTTTGCTCCTGAAGAGGAGGTTAAGAATATATTCCACCCTTGTTTTATGTTCACCTTGTGAGCATCACTTCCGCCGCGGAGGGAATTTAGCGATTGGGTGTCTTTGCCCCTTCACTCAAGGGAGCTCCCCTGGAACAGTCCCCTGAAGGGCATTTTTCTCGTTTCCCCCTCCATCTCCGAGATCGGCTTGATAACAAGGTATCTCCTTACTCCTGCTCCCCAAAGCACCCTTGAAGTTTTGCGTACGTATAAGTTTTAGGTCTGCGCACTCTCTCCTCCTAGAGGTAGCCTGAACTCCCTCTTCTCACTCCCCTTATGGACTTGAGTTTCGGTTGATTTGTTGTCCATTACAAACATATCGATCCGAGGAATAACATCCGATTCGGGAAAACTTTTTCTTTCCCCCCCCCCTTCCGGATTGTACGGGCTGGATTGGACCAGCTTCGATTTACCCCTAGTCTTTTCGGGTGTAATCGGATCCTTCTTCTAGGGCCATTTCCCTTAAGGATTGTTAGTCCTCTCTCGACGTCGTGATTTTAAGCGTTTTCAAAGAGTCGTCCCTCCTCCCTTCGTGAGCTGATGGCTGTGCTCCTTGTAGATTTCTATCTGATCTCGGTCAGAAAGGATGTCACTGAGGATCTGAGTGACTTAGTTCCGGCTGTCCCCATTCCTTCCCACCTATTTTTTCAGCCGTAGGGGTCTTAAGAAGCCTGCGGCTTTTCCTTCTTTTACTAAAACCTATTTTCTGAGCTTCTCCTTCCTTATTCCAGCGAATCGGCGCACCTCCCCTGGTTGACATG
>Ga0179591_1279409_pt1 | contig 16991 bp, 21 predicted proteins | sample CZOMad2_1_08_16f_FD_182891 | JGI IMG/M metagenome (GOLD analysis project Ga0179591, IMG submission 182891) | Vadose zone soil fungal communities from Angelo Coast Range Reserve, California, USA - CZOMad2_1_08_16fungal (PacBio error correction) | ecosystem: Environmental > Terrestrial > Soil >... | reverse complement strand
CAGGAAAGCGATTTCCCGAAGCGAAGTCGTGCGGCTACACCCTTCACACTCACCTTAACCTCCCCATTAATTCCATATTCACTCAATCCAGTTCTGGTAACGGTTTCCAAATTTTTTGCGTTTCCCTCCCCTTTCCCACCCCTCAACGAGATCCAACAACAGTCTTAGCTCATACTTTTAATCCCCACATTTAGCCTTCTCCCCATGTTTACAGGTTTTTCTTTTGGAACAGTTCACAACCTTTGTGCTCTGTCCCCAAGCCCCTGTTTTGTCGGGTTAGAGTTTGGACGAGATAGAGTTGCGCCCTGCAAAAGTTTTGACACCCTTGATTTTAACCCTAGAGTTCTTTTGACCTGCGCCTCATCTCATTTTGACTTGCGGAAGAGGAGTAAGAGTCCTCGTGTGAATCATTGCTTTAGAATATCAATCATTCGGAAACCCGCTCTCTTTGCTTAGTCTCTTCACCTTCCCTCCCTTCCTTGATTTGTATTAGCGTGACTTCCTCGGTTCTTTCTACGTCCTTTTCTTAAATCCAGTTTCCGCTTTTGACCCACGCAGATAGTTGGGGCCCAAATGGGGCCTTCTGAGTGGTTCCCGGTTCGTTCTTTCAAGAAACCGGGACCTGCATCTTTAGAACGGCTCCCTCCGACGCCCTGTCATTTTTCCAAGGAGTTCCCCTGATCCCGTTGCGGGCATGGGTAAGATTAGTATTATCGAATTGATTGGCACCGTCCCTCGAAGGTATCTCTTCGGAAGTCTTTTCTTTCTCTCTGGAAGTGTTTTTTTTCTTCCCTTGGATACTCTAATTCTCGGGTGGACCAACCACTTTCTCCCAGCTCCCATAGGCTAGACCTAAGAGTTCCTCCTTTTATATTTTTGTAGGCACTTAATTTCAAGTTGCGAGGGATAGGTAGATTTTTCCTTTCCTTGCAACCAAGGTCAGCCAATCCCTTTTCCCACGCTTCCGTCCGACCGTTGCCGCCAGGTAGGCCTTGCTCCGCTTCTTCGCTCTTTTGAAGAGAGTCCCTTCTTTTCGTTGCCTCTCCTTTTTCAAAAACCTCCCTTGTTTTCTCCATAGTCCCGTTGTGCCCTTGGTTTGAAAAGTATTGACTTCATTGGTTTTGCTCCTCTTCCGACACATGTTTGTTCATGGAGTCTTTGCAGGTTTGACGATTGCCAGTTGTGTTTTTGTTTTGTATTGTCCCAACACGGGCACCAACGCTTGTCGTCAGTGCCAAAAAACCGTAACCTATGTAAACTTTTTTTACCTTTGGTTCCAGGTTTATTGTGAAAGTCAATGTCTTAGAACCTTCCCGAGAAACCCCATCTTTCCAGTTGATCCTCTTTCGCTATTGTCTTTCCCCCTTACCGGATCCTATATCATTTCTTTAAAGCTGTGATAACCCTCCTAATCTTTTTAGGGCAGGCATTTTACTTTAATTTCTCCTCTTCAGGCGGATTGAGCTTGCTGTGCAGGTTTTCCTTTCTTTGATAACCCTTCTCTGTTTCTACGGTAATGAGTTTTAATTCTGTAACACCCCTCCTTGAGGCTGGTCTCATGTCCCCATGGTCCCTTAGCCCGGCTACGATCGAATCGATCCTCTCCCCCTTTTTTTTCTTGCACGCCACAAGGAAATGGCCCCCCCTTTTTCCCTTCGTCCACTGCCCCCGTCTAAGCCGCCTTCTTCCCCAGCGCTCAGCCCCGGGAATGGAAAATTTTAGAATTCTGATTTGACTTTCCTTCTATTCTTTTTACCTTTCCGAGTCAACTTAAATCTTGCTTTCTCGAGCTTTTGATTTTCCTTGCATCCGCGCGCCCTGAAAGGGATTTAGAGTTGCGCCAGCTTCGATTCGGGCAAGAGAGGCTTTTGCCAGAATTTTTTCCCCCCTTTCACTCAAGTGACCCACCTTCATCACCGTTCGTTCTTCTTCTTTTTGGGAGATTTTTTTTCCAGTCCAATTTTTTTTTCCTCTTCCTTTCCTCCTCCTTCTTTTTTTTGTTGGGAAGAGCCCTCCCGTGGATTGCCCCATTAATCACCCTTCCTGGTATACACCCCGATCTGTGGAGGATCAGTTCTCTTTATTCTCTTTTTCCCCCAAGAATCGTTTTGCCCCCTTTCCTTAGTAAGCTCAACACTCTTTTTTCGAGTCCAGTTGCTCTTTTCCTCCCGTGAAAGGGAGAGGATTACCCTCCTCCCACCGCAGGCTCCGGCCTCTCTCGAAGCCATTTTGGAGGTGACCCCCTCCAGTAAATATCTTATTATCATGATAGTTAATTTCCCCCCTTTCTTTACTGGGCTTTCTTTGTCTTGCGCGGGTACGGCGTTCACCCCCGCGAGCCTTTCGAACTTCCCCCGGTGGTACATCTTCTGGCATTGAGTCCCCCACTCCCAAGCTATCCGTCCCCTTTACTTCTCATATTTTTCTGGTTATAGGTCCCCCTGGCATTTCTTCAGCCCATAAAATCAACTCTGTGAGCCTCCGTGAGCTTCGGCCTGAGGCCGGAGCGCTATGGCTCAAGCTCCCTACCCCCTTCGCCCACTGACTCCTACGCTTTAGTCTAGTTTTCCACTTCCATTTCCTCTCGGATAGGAACTTGAAGAAATTGCCCCCTTCTCTGTCTCTTTTGACGAGCTGCACCTCTCAAGGTCTTTCCCTGTTCCTCTCCTTGTTTCTCTTTTCCCTCTTCTTACTGGAATCTGATCCCCCCCTGAATCGCTGCGTGGCCCGTCATTTCGTTTATATAATTTGGGTGCCTGCTCTCCGCTGGCTTGTTTGTAAATACCACACCCCCCCCTCCCGTGTGCCTCCGGTCATACAAAATGGCAGGCCTCCCCCTTTTTATTGTCGTTTCCTCTCGCAAATTTGATTGAAACTCTTCCGAGTCCCCTGGTTATTCGAGCTCTTAGGCCCCCCATCTTTTTCTTTTTCTTTTTTTTTGCCCTGTTCTCTTTTTTCCACGGGCGCTCTTCCATCATCGACAGCGGGAGATCATCCGCTCGGGCTGCTCCCGGTTCGTTGAAGGGACGTTGTACACCGGGACTTTCCTGACCGTGTTCTTTTCATTCACCCCCCGGGCGTCCCAATACTCTTGGCTTTTCCGAATTACCCCAGGAGAAAATCCTGGCCCATCTTCTCTCGATGTGTCTCTGAGTCCAGGCCTTTGCCCCCCCGATCTATCCGCTCCTTGAACTCACCTTCCAACATTCTAGATAACGTGTTCGGCAACTCCCCCTTCGTCTAATAAAGGCTGGTTTAGTACCCTTAACTCACCCAATAACTTCTCCCCTGGTGTACTCACTCAGGGAACACCCCTGTCCAGGCTTTTTACGTTCGCGGACCCCTTCTCTGGAAACCGCTCTTAAAGAACCAACTCAGGTCCGCACGGTTTCCCCCACCTCTTGACTAAGTTGGTTCACGCTGGTTTTAACTGGATTCGACTACCGATGACCTCCTCACCCGCGGTCCCCCGGAAAGAGTAATCACGTTTTCCTCCCCGTTTTTTTTCCTGCGACTGATATCCCTTTCCCTTTTATTTATTTTCTATTGGTTTCTCTTCCCTCTGCTACCAGAAGTACCCTCCTCCTCCCCCCCCTATCCCCATGTTGAGTTGGCCCCCTTGGCCCGCGACTGGCTTTCTCTGGCCAAGTTTCCTCCCTCCCTCTTTGCCGATTTTTGGCCTCCTCTCCCCCCCCTTCCCCCCCCCTCTGGCTCAGAACAGTGTACTTTTCGCCAAGTTTTTTTGGCTTCTGTTAGAGAATTTTTATACCTCTTGATAACTTTTCTTTTTTCAGCATGAACTTTTTCCTTAGGGTTTTTGTCTCGCTCGTTGAATTTGTGGTCACATCAAACCCACATGGGGTTCCTCCTTGGCGCATTTGAGTGAGTGTCCTTATTCACTCCGTCTGTTAACGTTGTCTGCTACAGGATCGATCTGGCGATGTCCTCTGGGTGGTATTGGAATCTTAATGATCTCCTTTTTTTTCTTCGCCCCCCCCTCGGTTCACCAAGGTTCCTTTTCATTTTCATGTCCCATTTTTTCTCCCCCTGTTCCCTATCCGCGATAATGCCTACTTTCCTCATTGCCTGTTTCTTGTCAGTGTGTTCATTCTTTCCCAAGGTCACCAAATCTGATTTCGTTCTTCCGTGAGATCCTGTTTGTTTTCTCTTCCCCTTAGCTCTCTTGGCCTACCCTTTGCGGGCGCGGAGTTTTGAGTATGGAATCGACAGATCTTCTTTAGCAATCCATTATGTGCTTCATTTAGGCTCCTTTTAGTCCCTCTTCCGAGTATTCCCCCCTCAATACTCCTTACTTCTTGCGCCTCTTCTCCCCCCCGTTAGTTAGGATTTTTCTCCGCTCAGGCGCAGCGGGTTTCAGCCTCCTTTTTTTCCGAATCGCTCGTCCTAAGACGGAGGGCCCTCCCCTCCTCCCCCCTCGTTTGGTTTTGATCGTCTTCCCGTTCACGCTTATTCTTCCCCCTTCGGCTTTTTTCTCGCTCTCTCCTCCTCGTTTGAGAGATGGCACCGCCTTCAGGTCCCTCCCAAGCCGATCGATTTCGCTCTTACGCCCTATTTCCCCAAGACCTCTTAGTGGAAGTCAGTTCACGGGCGCGGCCGAAGTTTCTATTCATGGAGGGCTGACCCCTTCCTGCGTTCTTTGAGCAGCCCCCGTTTTTTTTTCCACTTACACTCTCTTTCTATCCGGCTCTCTCCTTTTACGGTCGATGCGTTAGACTCATCGTCTCAGCCTTATCATTTTGAATCAAAAGTATCTCTTGCTCCGAATCTCCTGCTTCCTTTCCTTCTTCTTATCGAACCCAACCCGCGGCCAACTGTCACCTTTTTTCTTCTTTCGCTTGAGTTCCACTAACAAAATTTTTCTAACAAGCTCCTTTTTGTGGACCGAGGAATTCCCCAGCCGTCCACGGCATCAGATCTTTTCCGATCCCCCTTCTCATAGATGGGACAGGAGATTTCCTCTTCAATGCTCCTCCTGTTCGGTGCTGCAAGAAAATTATAGATCATTTCCAATCTCCCCCCCTCCCTTGAAGATATAAATTAACAGATTCTTTTTCCCTTTTCCCCATCCAAACCCCAAAAATTCCTCTTCCACATCCACTTCATCCGTGAGCAGAGGCACACTTTGTGTCGCAGACAACTTTCTACTCGCTCCAACCCGGGTCGCACTCCCCCCCCCCTCCTCTCTCTTTTTTTCTTTAACACAGTTAGCACCCCGGTTCCGTTCCTCCCCCTTCTCCCGAAATTCCCCACCCTTTGCCTTAAAAGAACCTCGGGGTTATAGCGTTTAGATCTGAGATACTTCTCGCCCCCAGCTTTTTTTTGAAGAAATTCCCCCTTCCCACACGTTCTCGGCCCATGAGCAGACAATAGCGGACGATGGAAAGGCCCTTCGTGGTGCCGCAGATTTGTTACTTTTTTTTCCATTAAATACCGAAGGGCTTCCCACTCCCTCAGAGTATTTTTTTTCCTAAGATTGTCCCCCTTTAAAGTGTTTTTCGTTCTTCTTCTGGGACCACGATTCCGTGGGAGTCGGTCTCCCTTCATTCGATACAGTTTTCAGAGCTTGACCACCTGACCCCTGTATTGGACCCCGGTTTTGATGGCCAGCCCTCCCGTTTCGGATAATTTCTTTTTATGGCCGGTCCCAAACTTACCCCCACGTCTTTTCGCCCGTGAGGAAATCACCAAGCCTGTCAGTTGTATGAGTCTTTTTCCCATACCAGTCTATAAGGGTCCTTTTCGTCCCCTTTTCCTTCCTCTTCTTGGTACTATGCTTGTGTTTTTTTTTAAAACAAGTGCCCTGGATATCTGGCGATTTTTCTTTTTGTTTTTCCGTGTTATTCCTTTTTCGGAACCGGTTAGCTTTTGTACAGGAAGGAAGCTCCACGTTCCGGCAGCAGGTTTTCGATTGGGTATCCGTTACCTCCCAGTATCTCCCCCTGGTTTCCAACCCCCCCAATTTACGCTAAAATCCGTGTTCCCCGCATCCCTCCCCGACCCCCTTTCCTGCCGGACTAGCCTGCTTTACTATGTATTGCGCGCGGCTTTCCTTGACCCGAGCCTCCGTTTCCCCCCTTAAACGCCGCTTTGCCAGATATCGCATTTCCCTGTTTTTTAAAGAGTTTTTCCCTAGGCTCCCTTGGTCTTCAGCTTCCGTCCTGTCAACGTTGTCTTATTCGTTAGCAGTTTCTGACAGAGCTGCCCCGGTTCTTTGTTCGTTCTTTTTTTTTTTCCAACCCTGTCCCCCCTGGATATCCTTGTCCTCCCCCCGAAAATATGCTGAAGGAACGTGGACCCTCCTCCTATTGTGTGGTTCAAGGATACTGAAGCCTTCCCTTTGACCCCCTCTCCTTCCCAAATTTATTCCTCTTTCCGTTTTTCGAGGAAGTGATTCATCAGAGCGACGAGAATTTTCAAATTTCTTTCCCTCTGAATCCTTCCGATCGGTTGACCATTGTCTCTTACCTGAGGCGATTTTCTCCCTTTTCAGGATACTCATGTTTTGTTCGATTCTTCTGATTTCATCTCGCTCCTTGACTCCGGTTCCCTTTAACATCGTGCTCCTTCTCTTCATGGATTCTTACTTCCTGCTGCCAAGGCTCGGGACTTACTCTCCGTATAACCCTTTCCCCCCCAATGCAACCGGATTTCCCATTCACTTCTTTTCCAGTCAGTTACCCCTCCGGTCTCCCACGAGTCAGATTCAGCCTGCGGAAACGGTCGAATCTATCTTCTAAGAAGACCGGGAATGTCTTGGTCTTTCTCTTCTCCCCGGGATAGATTTCTACTCTCCCTCCCTCTTTTATTTTTCCCTTTTTCTCCTAGAGAACATCGATTGCACGGATGTCCATCTTTCTCTTGAGTAAATCCTTTTGCCGCCTTTTTCTGGACCTCACATACAACCCCCTTCTTCCACTTCGGGGCCGCCCAGCCTTTTCTTACTTTGTTGATCGGGGAAAAGGTGCCTCTCCTCCCCTCCGTTTTGTGATCTCTCTTCCCCCCAGGTTACTTTTTTGAGTTTCATCCCAAGGCCTTTCTACCCCTACGCGTTTTTGAGATCAGTGTTCCTTTTTCCTTCAGGATCCAGCCCCCCTCGTTACGATCCCAATCGAAGCTGGCGCAAGGATACGGTCAAGACCGTGAAGGGCGCGGAGGATTCCAGGTAAGGAAAAACCGGCTCAGGCGAGAGCGACTACTTCTCTCTTTGCCCCCTAAGCCCTTCCTTCTGACTCCTCTTCATGATCCGTCTTCGTCGCCCGTAAGCAGGAGGTTTCAGCTGAGCGCGGGTTCCCCCCCCGGTACCCGATTCCCTTTTTCTCCCTGTTACACTTTTCATTCCTGTGGCCCGCAAGGAAACCCGGATGATGTATCGATTCGCCAGCCCGTGTCTTTCCCCTTGAAGGGGTTAACAAGAAAAAATCCTCTCGGGAGCAATCCTTTGATCTCTTGCCGAGGCCTTTTTTTGATTCTTCTATTCTTTCAAAGACGAAAAAATTCCGCATCTCCATGAAGATTCTAATCCTCCCTCCCATTCCTTTCCAGTCATCTGCACGAGCTATTCTTGATCAGCTGAAGGTTTCACTTACCTTTTTTCTCTTCGCTAGATATCAGATGAAAGCCCTCCCCACCTTCTCACTGAATCTCTTTTCATTTCTCTTTTAACATCTTTGACCTTTTCCCCTTTGAATAGAGCCGTTTGGGGGGGGTTTTGGGGTTGGTCTTTTTTTTATGGGTTGTCCCGGTATATAGCGTCACCCCCCCCCCCTCCCTTTTCGGGTGTGATTTAACTTGACCCCGTTTTTAACGAAACCACAACCCAGTCCCCATCGGTCCAAAACCTTCCCCAATACGAATACAATGCACCTGTTCGCCATATCGGTACATCCCCCCTTTATCTAAACCTCCAGTTTCCCCCCTGGGGCGAATACTGCCCTCGTATTCTTTAGGGTAGGATCGGTCAGTGGCGCGCGCTCCATCCTACTGAAGGTCTTTATTTCCGGCTACCTCTTGCCCCCTGACGGTAGTGTTCCTTTACTTGGGAACCCCTTTTATTTCTCCTACCTTGGCTTGACCCTGTAACCATTCGTGAGTCCCTCCATAACCCTTCCTTTCCAACTATGTCCCTCCCCCCCTGAGATTTCTCTGTCATCCGGCCTTGCCACCGTCATTCCGAGCTGGAATATCAACCCCGGTTTCCTCTTCCCCTCAACAGATCCTCTCATATGTTTCCTCTCTTTTTCCCTCCCTCTCCATACCTGCCTGAAGGGATGAAAAGGCCGAACCCACCGGAAGATGATCGTTCCTAAGAATGTTGTGTCCCACACTGCGGATGCGTCTGAGCCGGCTGAACCCCCATGGATACCTTTTTCGAAAGTCCTGCCCCTTCCCTTTTGTTGTTGGTGTGTGTTTTTTGCTGGTCTTAGTGTTTATTGTTGTTGTTTGTGTTGGTTCCTTGCGCTTTTCGCCTTCGGGAACAATGGATCTCCTCCTTAGTACCTCCATACCAACAGAAGGATCGGACAGAGCAGACCAGAACTGGAAGGCGCTTCTCTTCTCCCCTTCGATCGGTCCCTTTTCTCCCGTAAATCCGATTGCCCTTCCCACCGAATTTCTCTTCCTAGGATCATAGGGAAGAGATTCCCGGCCGCAGTCCAGCTGCCCGGGTTGGGCCCTTCCCCCCTTGATGTAACTCTTTGGATGCGGCCACGCTCTTCTACCCTCTAACCCGAAGATCAAGTCCTTTCTTTTTCCTCCTTGTAGGATGAATGACTTCGTTACCTGATGGATCCGTCCAGAACTTGCGGCGGATTTTTTACTTTGGGTTGGGTCGTTGCTTGTCTGACGTTTCAACTCACCCCACCGTGGGCGTTTTTCCCAGTTTCAATTCTGTCTCTTTTTATTTCTCATTATGGCCTTATTCTTTTTCGTTTTGACGAACGCCCTAGCTTTTAGGTCGTAATTTGCGTCTTTGAATTCCTTTCTTGTACTCACACCTCCCCTGGTATTCTTCAAAGGTCACTCTATGGTAAATATCCCCTGGCCGAGCCTGCCCCTGTTCTCTCATGATGTGTGGAACGGTGGGAATTCTCCCTTTTTCACCACATGATTCACCCCCTTTTCTCCCTTCTACCCTCATGATTTCCTCTATCTTCCCCACCCCCGCGAAAACGGAAGGGGCCCTTTTTAATAAGGCCCCACACTTTCCCTCCCCTCACAACTCCGCCAATCGATTTGTGATTCTACCTTCTCTGCCTCTTGACTTCCTGGCCAAATCCACCCCGGCGACTCCTCTCCTCTATTCCCGTTCTTTTAGTAGGTTTATTGCTTCCGCTCAGGCGCAGCCGTTTCATCACCTTGGTTCTCCTTTCCTCGGGTTTCTACCCCCTTCCCTTCCCTTCCCACTCATGGTCCTTCTTGGGAGTAAAAGGTGACGCGGAGGAGGCTGCTATTTATGCTTCGATTTAATTCTTCTATCCCTTTTTTCCCTCCCTGTGTGGTTGAAGACTTTCCCCGATGGTGGGTTGTTGTGCCTTTTTTCTCCACCTCCTACTCCGCTTTCGCGCGGGTCCATCCCAAGACCGACTTTTGGACCTGGACCATTGTCTTAGTTAAGGGAGCCCCGCCTTTTCGGAATTTTGACCCCTTTTTTTCCCCCAGTCTCTTTCCCCTTTTCCGAAAGCAGAAATACGGTCTGAGGCCCACCGCGAGCCCGGCCCCGATTTGTGTTCTTTCCTTACCCAGAGCCCTGAGCTTCTGAAAAGCCTCTGCGAAGGATGTACTGATCGTTGCTCTTCCCCCCCTCCAAACTCCTCCCATCCGGTTGCCCCGTTTTCCTCGGGACAACCAACACAGGGCGTCGACAACGAAGAAGGTTCCTTGAGTTTATCCCGGTCCCTCACTTTTCAGATCCTCTCGATGATTAATTAGGCCCCCCAGGCTATCCGAATTGACGCCTTAATTCCGTTTTTTTTCCTCCCCTTTTTGACCCTCATAGGGCTACTTGAACCAGCCTTTTGCACGATCTTAACGACTTTCTACGTCGTCCTCCCCACCCTTTTTCCACAATACCCACAGACATTCATTTCCCCCTTCCCCGCCCCTCACTTTTCTCCCACCTCCCCTTTTTCTCTGTCGGGGCCCCTACAAAAGAGAGAGAGCCAAATTCTCCTTTCCTAAAGCTTTCTTTTATGGTTTTCCCCCCCAAATTCTGCCCCCCCCCTCGGAGGTACTTTTTTTTTCTCTCCCCAGTCAATTCCCACACCCCTTTGCATCGGTAAAATCATGAGCCAGGGTCGGTTTCCTGAGTTTTTCTCCCTAGCGTGGACTACCCTCCCGCACAATGCCGGGTTTACCAGCTACATTTTTATTCCCCCCCCCATCTTAAAGTGGTGCATGCGCCCTTTTGCCCCCTTTTACTGAAGAGAAGAGGAGCCTCTCCGGTTCTTCGTGTGTTTGCCCCTTCTATGGTTCCCCCCTGCTAACTCATTCTGTATCCTTATCGTAGGAGTCTTCCTATCAGCGCCTTCCAGGTTTTTATTTTCTTTCTCCTTGGCCTTCGGACCGGTTCTTGTTTTTTCCTTAAACTTCCTTTTTACGATATCTACCAGGTATCTTCCGGTTTGATTGCGAGACGTGTTTATCCCGGGCTTTTGTTCATCCCCCGGGAATTCCCCTTTTAGCCGTCACTCCTCCCCCCCTGACCGCCAGTAACCTCGTCAGTTCTCCCTGCTTTTCCAAGAATTTCCGGTGGTTCGTTACATTTTGGGGTCCATCCCGCGCGTTAGGGTTCGGCCTTCTCCTCTTTTGGCCAGAAATGCGGGGATCTCTTGTCGGATTTTTTTCTCGCGACTTTTATAGTCCCTTCTTGATTCGCTGGCACAGTCCCGGCCTTTCCGTCCAGCTAGACGCAGCGTTCTTTTCTCGAGCTGGGGTTTCTTCCTTAAAGATGAGGCTCGGTGGTAGCCCCTTTTTTTCATTCGCCAACCTCATTTTGCCATACCCTCATCCCCCGACCGTACGCACCCTTAAGAGGGACCCTGCTTTTTCTCTTTCCTTCTTGCGCGAGACCAAAGAAATGACCCTGCTGCCTACAGGTTTAGAAACCACCCGGCTTAGCCACTCTCCGAATCCATTTTTCCTTTCGTGCACTGTTTTCATAGGGATTTACAGGGGTATAGTTTCCGATATGGAAGCCAATGGAACTTTTGGAGGAGGTCTCTCTGTTTCTTCCCCCGATTAAACGGGCTTTTTTTGTCTTTTACACCTTGCGGGTATATCAGGCAAATTCCCCAAAAATCAACGAAATGCCGGGGCCGTCTTCTTCCCACAATTTTGGTAAAGTAACTCATGACCTAGCCTTTTCCATAGACTTACCCCTCTTCCGTACCATTGATCTTTCCGCTGATGTAATCTGCACGTAGAAGACTGTCAATTCCCAAGCCTCTTCCAGTCCGCTCGGGAAGCTTCTCCGTTTCATTTCTTCCTCTGTCGATTTTTCGAGATTGCGTGGGCATCGCTCAGATGGGTTGTTTCATTTCCTCTAGATACTTTGCCATGGCATCTCTACCTTTGAGTCTCCACTTTATGATTTTCGACTGAACCTGCCGGCCCCTCCCCACTTGTCTCGAGATCCATCGATACAGCGAACGTTCTTCTTCTTCCCAAATAACCTTTACATTTTTGACACACCTTTCGAACATTCAGGAAGCGCCGGACCCTCGCCCTCTGAAAGGGATTGATTTTCGAATTTCGATTTCCTTTCCTGGGCAGCACTTTCCCATTTGGCGCGATGTCCCCTGCTTAATAGCTTCTCCTGAGAACCCTGTTTGGCCTTCTTACCCTGGAATCCCCGACTTTCATGATTTGCCACTCTCCCCCCGGATCCAGCGATTGTTCGGCTCGCTTTGCCGATTTTTATCAGAACTACGAACCAACTAATCTCCACCCTGTCATTCTTAGCCAGGAGTTGGATTATTCCTTTCCTCCCAAGGGCCATTGTTCCTCCCTCCTCCCGTTTTTTGAGACCTTCCCCCCCAAGTTTTCCCGTTTTCTTGTCCCATGTCTAAAGGGACTGGGACTTAAACGGGTTTGATCCGTTTTTTTTGCTGTGAAGGATCAGCAAATTCGGCAAGCATTTATCCCCTCCCAGAGATGCTGGATGACTCTTTTCTTCAAGCCCCGGAAGCGGCATTAGCTTATTCCAGGTAATACCTCAGCAAAGCAGGTTCGGCGAGCTCTCCCTCTTTTTGACGGTTTTTTTAACCTCATGCAAGGACCCCTAGCTTTTTTTCTTCGTATTGCCTATTCCTTTCTCAGTCGAAGGATTAGGCCTTCAAATAAGACTGTTCCCCCCCCCGACCCTTTCTTAAATTTTTGCATTGAAGAACTTTCCCACTTTATCTTCCGATTTCCATCTTTCTCCACTGTTCATCCCGGCCTGGCATTCGCCCCCCACCCCATCAGAATTCGGTACACTCAGTGATGGCCTGAGGCATCCCTTCGAGGAGATTGATCTAATTCCCCCTCGAGGTCACCTCAATTCCGCTCTTATCGGCGAAAATCCAGCCTGCACCCGAGTCTATACCAGGAACATTATTGATTCCATTTTTTTTCCCCTTTCTTCCATTTTCCCTCTCACCGATGAGCCTAACGTTCCTTTTCTTTGAGTATATCCTTCTTCAGACATCGAGTTCCCCACTTGAATAGGATGGGCCGCTTTAGTTTCATTTCTTTCATCCTCTTTTCTCCAGGTCTTGTTTCCTCTCACGGCTTCCCGGTCCACGCCAAACCCCCCGAAGCATGTATAACCTGTCCCTTCCGCCCCCCCTTGCACCTTCATTTCAGCAATCCTTTTCTGCTCCTCTTCAAATTTAACCTTACCCCTTTGGGTATTCTCCCGACCTACTTTATGAAAAGCGTCTTTCGGTAAGTTTTTAAGCATGCCTCCCATCCCTGAAGAATGCCCCTTCTTCCTCAATCTGTTCTTTTCTCCGGCTTGGCGTCCCCGGTTGGAAGGTCCTGTCGTTTCCAACGGTTCACGGTTGCGTTCATTCCCTGTACTACCTTCTTTGATTACAATCTCGAGCAACGATGGACAGGCGGCTGATGGGAGCTGTTTCATGTCCTTCCCTTTGACGCCTCTTATTCATGCGCCCCCTTGACCCCCCCTCTCCTGTGAACATCGCCGAAGAGATCCGCGTTTGTGCCACCTCAATTTCTCTAATCCGCGAATAGGTTGCCCTCCACGACCCCCTTCCCCTGAGCAAATTTTTTTTACTTTGAAAAATTACCAGGTTTTTTGATAGGATCGCCTTCGGAACCTTCGCTGAACTTAACTTCTGTTTAACAACTCGTTCCGACTGTTTTTTTTTCAATGGCGCCCCTATTTTCTTTGGTCACGCTCGGAAACTGGACGAACGGACTTTTCCCTCCACCAAGAAGTGATAGGTCTTTTTTTTCCTATCACGACTCAATTCAGGCCTTTATCTCTCTTCCCCCATAGTTGAGAGGGGCTTAGACATCCTGCTTCTCCCATCTGCTCACAAAGTTTCCTTCCTAGGATCCTCTTAATCCTCTCCCTGTATGACGCCAGTCTTGCCCGACGGGGGTTCTGTGCCCTTTTCTATCACCTTCCTTTTTTCTCGGAGTTCCCACCCAAAACTCTCTCCCCGTCAAGGAGGGTATTGTACCGAACTGCAGCGGTTTTTCCTTTATGGGGCTTTTTGTTTGTTTGTTTTGTTTTTTGTCGTCATAGTTTCCCATTCAACATTTTTTCTCCCGCTTAGAAGAAGGCACCGGGTTGGTCGTCTTCCTTTTCTTGGTATGAGTGTATCACCACCCTGTGTGAGCCCTTTTTCCCGGACTTCTGATTGAAGTTCCATGTTGTGGAAGAGGGAGGCCCCTTGTCCTCCTTAGGAGTTTTCCTTTTTGGTGAGTTCCTGTGTTTTCTCCCTTGTTTAATTCCCCCCTTTTCTTCCAGCGAACCAACTCCCTTAACTATATCTGCGTAAATTCTTTTGTCCCCTAGCTGCTATCAGCTCCCCGACTTTTTTCATTATGATTTGCTTTCCTTTGAATCAAATTTTCCTGATTCTTCTTTCTCCTCTATACGGTGGTTGTGATTCGGACAAACGCAGAAACTTTTTCAGGTCCTCTTCTTTTTTTTCTATCCTGGCCGTTTTCCTAGAAAGCATCCCTTGAGTTCCCCTTCCGATGTTTCTTCCCTTTCTTTTGATAACTCTTTTGAGGTTTGAATACTCCGCCTCCTTCCTTCCGCGGAATATAGAACCGCTTTAGTTGGCTTTTTGATGCCCCCCTCTCCCAATTCGAAGCTTTCATGCTGCATTTTTTCATCCTCGGTTTCGGTTCCCCTTCCTTTTTTAATTACCCAAGATGTCTCGTAACGGTGCTTCGTGTTGAGATAATTTTCCTGCACTAAGGATTACCATCTATTCCTCTCCTGTTTGTTTGTTTTCTAGCTGATCGACCGTCTTATTTGAAACCCCCTTTCCGCGTTCTCTACCCGGTTGATCAAAATGAGCGCGTTTTTGTTTCCTTCAAGCTCGTCTTAGGCGGTTTTTTCCCTTAAGTATTCAAGGAATGTTGACCCCGCTGCGTTCCCTTAGTGAATCCTTTCGCACTCATACCCCTTGGTTCGTCCCGGAGTTGCCCGTGATAGGAGGGTCCTGCCTCAGGTAATCCTCATTTCGACTAACCCATCTCTCCTCTTTTCATCTTTTTCTTTTCTTCAGTTTCCCTTTCGCCAGCCTTCGGTTTCTGGCTTTTTCTCCGATAGAGGAAATCCAACCACAGGGATATCGGATTCTCAAAGATCCTTCCTTTTGTTGGATTGTTAGAATTAAACGTCCGTCCCCCCGACTCCTGTGGATCTTTTTTTCATGATAGCGTCAGGCGTGTCTTCCCTTTGCAGAATATGGAAGATCTCCCTGTTGTTTGCTTGTTTCCTCCAACTAGACCCTTTCCAAGTCCCTCAGGCGGGGATGTCCTCTTCCGTCAACATTCAAAATACTTCCACCTCCCCTTTCATTTATCCATTCCCAGTCATGATCCCCCCCCCCCCCTCTTCCCCCCTTGGATCCATTTACAAAGCCGATCAAACCCGGGTTACCTCCGCTCTTTTTTTTTCCTCTAAGCCACCTTTAGCCCCTTTTTCCTTGGCTCCATTCCGACTCCCTCTTTCTCAGACATTCCCTCGGTACAAGACCCGTCTAGCCAGTCGGGGTTATAGAGACTCGTTGGCCCGCCCCTCTACCCCCAAGAAGTGTTCCTCCCTTGAGTTTTTCTAGATCCTATTCCTGCGCCTTTCCACATTCTAGAGGGAATGTGATAGGAATAGCCTTCGCGTTTTGACTCCTTTTTGAGTTTTTCCTAACACCCGTCTTTTTGTCCATCTCCGATAGGAGTATCGCATTCCCTCCCGGTATCTTCGGTTTGATCGTATGGCAGACTTCGTTATGGAGATCCGCTTCCCCCCCTGAAATCTTTCCCCGCTTGACCCCCCCCCGCTCTCGTCCCGGAAACATGGTTGACCGGCGTCAGCCTTGCTTCCTTGTTTCTTTTTAGTTAACCTTTGAAGTTCCATAGAGTTTAAGCGGACATCCGAGCCCCCCAGCCTTTTCCCCCTTTTTAATGGAGTCTACCAGGTATATCCCCTGTCCCCTTTTTGTCAATTGGATTCCCTAGCGGTATATGAAGGCCCAGCCGCTCCGGCCTCTCTTCTCTTTTTCCAGTCTAACGTTTTTATAGTTCCCTCGGCATAATTCGAGGGTCAATTTTCGGGAATTAATGCCTTTCCCCCCCCTTCGCTCCTTTGTCCATATTTTCCCTCCCTCTTTTTGTTATTCTGGTCCTTCACTATGATGATAGTAGCCCTTGGAACTCTCGAAAAGTTAAGGGCCCAATCCCCTTTTTTCCCACTCTCCCTTACCCCGTGAATGCTCAACGGACTGCTTCCCTCCCCAAGGTTGAGTAAATTTCCTGATTGATTAGGAGAGTCGCGAATCCCTGTTCCAGAGAAATTCTAATAAGATTTTGCCTCAGATCTCTCAGACAGGATTGATCTTCAATCTTCTCAAATTGGTGATTGAATTTAGAAATGGACGTAGTCTTAGCGTTTATGACCCCTCTTTCCCCCGGACGGTGGGTGTGTTTTTTAACAACCGGTCCACACCTTCGGGGGGAGATAATGACCCCCGAAAAATCTTCTTGTCGTCTTTTTGAAAATACCTTTTGCACCTGGGAACCCCTCCTCTCTTCCCCTGTTCCTCTATGCTTTTCCCACGAGTGACCTTCAAATAGATTAAAAGTGGACTTGAGAGTCCTCTATAGGAACTTTCTCGGAATTGTATTCTTAAAGATGATCAGAGCTCGGCAGGCCCTTTGAAGTTCCCTGATCATCTTTTTTAGCCCTCGCCCTTCTTCTTTCAGCTTTCGGATTGGATCACCTGGTGTTCTCTTCTTTATAATAATCCTCGTCCCTGCCTAAGGCCTCCTCTTCGGTTCTTTGAATGATGTTCCTGATGCTTGGCTTTTCCTTCCCCTGCCTTCCTATCCAATCGTAGATCTGCCGATAAGATACCTTTTGTAAATGCACAATTTGCCCTGACTTCCCCACAGTTTTTCGACCTTTTTCTTCGCTATGGCTCGGTCCTCCTCCCCCCCGCGGCTCAGTTGTCCATCCGGAAAGTGCTCTGAACGATCCACCCTGAAGATCTATTTCCTCGTGTCTTCGGGCACCGCCCACCCTTCAGCTGCTAGTCCTCTTTCCCCATTATTTGGCGGAGTGAATCCTGCGGCCCTTCCCGTTGCTTGAAAGGAGCCCGCCAGCTTCTCTTTTTAGTCGGTATCTTTGCTTTCTCAATTCTTTCTGCTCTCCCCCTTCTCTGACCCAACCTCCCCCTCCCCCTCGGTTATTTTTCCCTGGTTTCTCCTTTTGTATAAAGTGACACGGC
>Ga0179591_1265951_pt1 | contig 16993 bp, 27 predicted proteins | sample CZOMad2_1_08_16f_FD_182891 | JGI IMG/M metagenome (GOLD analysis project Ga0179591, IMG submission 182891) | Vadose zone soil fungal communities from Angelo Coast Range Reserve, California, USA - CZOMad2_1_08_16fungal (PacBio error correction) | ecosystem: Environmental > Terrestrial > Soil >... | reverse complement strand
TCGAACCTTGCTTTGTTTAAATTGTCCCCAATGTTTCTGCACCCCCTTCTTTCTTTCGATCCATTTTTATCAGATTGGATTTTGCGCTTTCTCTGATCTTCGGCTTGCTGTGTAGGTGTTGCCGGCCCCTCCTTGTATGTCCTCCCCAACCCTCCCCCGTAGCTCATTTGTTAAGGCCTGTAAACTGAATTGCTGCAAATTCTCTCTTCCCCGTATGAACCCTCCGTTTCACTGTCCGCTGCCGAGAAAACCCAGCGTTTACCTTCCTGCGTTGGCTCACCATTTCAGTCCCCCCCTTCCCTCCTTTCTTTTTTCAACCATATAAGAAGAGATTGCCTTCAAGAGAAGTCTCGCCCCCCAAAACCAGCCTAATTCGAGTTTTCCCCCGGGTAAATGTCCATGGTTTCGTTTCAAGCCTTCCTGCGGGCAGTTGAACGAAAAGGGGTCACAGCTTGCCCGCCGTGGCTTATGGTTTTTTCGTTTCTCAATGGTACTAGCGTTTTTTCCCCTCAGCAGCGACTGTTGTGTTTCCTTGAATATGCTTGGTTATTCTCCCCTTTTTTTTGAGTTCATGCTCGGTCTTTTTTTTGCCGGGGAAAGTAATTTGTTCCAGCGCTTTTCGATGGCTCCTTCCCCCCCCCCCTTCGGTGAATCGAGAGCTGTGGGCGCGTTTTTGGGGTGGCCTTTTTTTGAACATTCCGATATAGTGATGAGGTCGGTTTTTCCTTATCCCCTTCTTTTCTACGGCCGAATGAAGGAAGGTTTCTTCTGTTCTTCACCTCTTTTTTTCAGGAAGATGGTAAATTTCCTGGCGCTTCAAGCGCACCCGCTTTCCCGTCCTTTCCCGCAATCGGACGCTTTTTACCCCCCCGGTCTCCCAGTAGAAGGAGCTTTTGTAGCATCCATTTTTTTTTTGCTTTTGTACCTCGGATCCCCTCTACGTTTTTAACCGGGGGGGGGGGAAAGCAGTGGGGGAGACCTTTTGTCCTTCGGCGGGCTGTTGTGTGCCCTTTCTTTCTTCCTGTGCTATGGTTTCGTGCTCTCATTTTCCCCTTCACCTCCCTCTTTCTGAGGAATGACCACGAAATGTTTTTTAACGAGACCACCCCTTTCTCCCCAAACAAAGTTCGGCTACTATGCTAGGCGTTTTGTATGGCCCTTCTCGTTCTTCCCCAAATGCTCGTTTTTGTTCCAATCGCTATAATCGTGAGGATATACTTTGTTTTTTTTTTTGGCTCTCTTCTTCTAAACTTCTCCCCTTACCCCTAATTTTGCTTTGTTGATTAGACGTTCAAATGGGGCCTTCATTTGGGGCAGGTGGTCTTTTCTGTTCTCTCCCTTTCTTATTGCAAACACGGTTAGCCAGTTTTTCACCCTTGCTCAGAGTTCTGGCCCCCTACGATTTTTTTATGTCTCTTTCCCTTCCCCCTTTCCCCCCGATGTGAGGGTTTGCATTGGATGCTTCTTTTTCAAAATCCATGGGCGCTCCTTCCTTCTTTTCCCTTTTTTCCCTCCTTAGTATTGTATTAACCCCGGGATGTGGGTTTTCCCTGACGTTTGGGTCGATCTCTAGCCCCTCGGGAAAAAATTTCCCCCCCTTTTCCTTTTTCTCGGATGTTCAGTCCCGACCTCAAATATGGTTATGTTCTTTCCGAACGATCACTTCCCGTGTATGTTTATGGCCCCCCCCTTTCTCACCCCGACCAAAGAGGGGGGCTTGTTTTGAGAACTTAAAGTCCACGGTTGCGTTCCGGTTTTCCCCCTGCTTTCTTTGTGACGAAGTGTGGTTAGGTCCTGTTTCAGGTTTTCTTTTTGTTTACGGCCTTCGTTCTTGCGCAACTTCCCTCTCCCCCAACCGGTTTCTCCCTGTTGCTGACTTTTGTTGCAAAAAGTTAAGCCGTTCGTTTTGTACTCCTTGATAGCGTCGAATTATCCATATTTAAAAGTGACAACCTCATGATCATTAATTACGGTATTTTTTTGATGGGCCTAACTCTACCTTATTTGCATCCTTTTGTGCTTGTCTGTTTTTTTCTTTTTCCCAATGAACCTGGCCATTTTTACCTGGGGCGGTTCATGTCGAGAACACCTTGTCCGTTAAGTGTTCAGATCCAATTAACTTTGCACCGTACCCCCTCCCTCTCGGATCTTTTTCTGCGGAAAAATGTTCCTCTTGCAGATTGAAATGCTTTGTTCTTCCACCAACAGCTAACCTCCACCTCCCACCCCCCCACACCCCCCCCCCCCCCCCCCCCCAATTAGAATCAGATAAATTATACCCTCCTGGCCTGGTTTTTTGTTTTATTCTATTTCAGTTTCGACCCCCCACGAAAAGTTCTAAGGCAGTCTTCCCCAACCGTCGCATTTTTTTGTAATGACCAAAAAACCACCCCCCTTCCTGCCCGTGCTACCCCGGGCAATGGTTTTGTTTAAGGGGCGATCTTTTGGTTGTTTTGATACCGCTAGTTTGGTTTTCCTTTTGTTGCTCTGTCCCCAAAAGAAGTTCGGTCTAATTCGTCGAGACCTTTTGTGTCGGTTTTCCTTTCCCGAGGCTTTGACGATGGCATAGTTATACCCCTTCGGGGCGGCGCTGTCACCACCGTTGCCATTGTTTTTCTTGTACCAACTGCCCAAGTTGAAGAACAAAGGAGCTGCCGATTGGAAATCCCCCGCCGTGTCATTGGCATGGTCTACACCTTTCATCCGTGAACAAACTCGACCTTTTTCTTACCGTTTTCCCAAGGTCATTCTATCCTTCTCCATCTTCCTTTACGGCTCCGTTGCCAGATGATGGCGATGCATTTCCCCCTGACCACAACGTCTGGCCGTCCGATTTACCTTGAGGTTCGGACCCAAATTGAGTCTGCACCTATATTCTGTTCCTTGACTTCCCCGTCCGCCCCCACAACTAGTAGGGTCCGTCTGTGCCAGTTTTTTCTGAAAAACTGTCTTCTCCCCCCCCCCCTTTGTTTTAAGCTACTGGGTGGTTACCTATAGCTGAACATGAATTTCCGCTGATTTCCAAGGGCCGTCAACTTCCTCCTTCCAAAAGTGATTCGCCTTTGATCAGGAGAAATAGATGTCCTTTTTTCTTCGTCATAGTTACTTCTCCGGTACCCTTTTTTCCCTTTCCTGTCAAGAATCTTTTTCCCCCGTTTTTTTGAATAACCCTTGGTTGGTTCGCATCCGCTCACCACCGGTCCACTTACCCCCCCCCCCCTCAACCATGTTACGGTGCAGAACTGTTCAAAACCCTTTTTTTAACCCCCCCCCAAAGGATATTATACCATGTCTTTTTGAAACAGCCTTCCCTTCTGGGGAAGGGTCCCCCGCCTATATCCGAACACGACCTACATCCGATCATTAGATACCTTACTTCCCACCTGCCAGTCTTCCTAGTAACTTCTTCACTATTTTGGAGTGTCTTATTCCCCAGAAGAAAGGGCCCATTTGACCTGAAACTTTTTTTTTTTCTGACGCCGGAGCGTGTCTTGATTTCTATGGCATTTTTTTTCCCCCACAGGTCGAAAACCGCACACTATGTGGTCACATCTCGTTCTGTGTGCCTCTTCTTTTTTTTTTACTCCGCACACGAATTCAAATATAACGAGCTTGAAAGTTCAATATGGTTAAAGGTCGACCGAGGCGGCCTTTTTTTTGTCTCCCTCGTGGGCCCCCTTTTTTCCTTTCCCTTTTTTTTGCTTAACTGCAATCCCCCAGGCTCCGTCATGTCGGTAACCCCATTGGGTGGTTTTCTACTTCTTTTTTCCCTCTTCGGAAAAACCTCTTTCTTTTGCTGTCTGTGAGACCCTTTTTTCAGGGGATGTTGATTCATTTAATCCTCTTTCGGAAACTGTTTCTCCTTCCCTCTTCCTTTCTCTTCCTATTTTATTACAGACTCGCCTGGAAAAACGGAGATGTCTTTATCCCCCAATGTTTATATGGGCTGTCTGTCTGTTCCTCCTTTATTGACTTTTCTGTAGTCATCAGTAGGAGGCCCCCCTTATCGTTTCTTTCTTGAACACCGACTGGCCCCGCTTTTTCGTGAATCTTCCTTTAATGTCGGTCTTAGTGCAGAGCTCCCAATTTACCCATGTCGGGGAACATGGTTCCTTCTTTCTTTGGTGGCCCCAAAAAAGGGCTGTTTAGAACCATTACATATGAATTACCGGAGATGGATCTTTGTGCAGATCCCCTTTCTTTTTTCCAACAATTGATTTTCCGGCTTCCTGTGTCAGGGGGTGGGCGGAAATTATTGGGACCGGGCGTTGCCATTCACCTTCTCTTTCCTTATGATGCCGTCTGATTGCTTTAGTCGTCCTCTCCCCAAGGCGTCAATTCGGAGGGTCCTTTGAAGCCATGATTGCCGCCTTATCAGCTTTTTTTCCCCCTCTCCTTCTCCCTTTGTTTTTTTTTTTGACTGGAGATAGGGAGCTATCATGCTTTCCCCAGTTGCCCTTTGCCTTTTTCAATCCGACGTAGCCCAATCTGCCCTCTTTTTGTTTAGATGCGCAGTTTACGCCGGGTATCCAAAAGAGTCCCCCCCCTCAAAATGAGAAGGGGAACTTCGTCTAGGTAGTTAAGGGACAATCAGGGTCTTCTTCTCCACCTTTTTTTCAAGGCTCGTATCCCAGAATGCGCTCTGTTCTAGGTACTTCCCCCCCTTCTCTTTAAAGAATTGCCCATGGTCCTCGGCCTCTTTATGGATTTTCTCCAATCCTTTGGAGGCCATCCGGGTCCGAACAGTTCTTTACTCTTCCTCTCTTGTTTCCCCCAACGGTGAAGCGGTTGTAGTCATTGACGGCCAACCGTCCATTGCCCCTCCACGAAGAGGCACCGAACTTCTTTGACGTGAACGTAGATACAACCCGTTCCATTCCCCGATGGTTGCATTCTTTTTAATTAACCCCTAGGGAGAGATCCGCCGGTCAGAACCCCCCCCCTGGGCACGAACTGATGAAATAACCCTGGAGTCGCGTCACTCCCCGTGCGCCCCTGACTCCTCGAGCCTCCTGTACAGGCTACTCCGCATCTCTCCCAACGTCCCCTAAACTTTCCACTGGCATCGTTCCTTTTCTCGTCTTTCACCGAAGGACGCCTTTCCCTCCCCCAACGACACGGGCGGTCCGGCAAACCAAAGGTCAGTCAGAAAGAAAGGTGGGGCTCGCCCTGTTGGAATGACCGTTCTCCTGTTTCTGACTTCCTGTCGATCAGTGGCTGCTGACGCCCTTTTGGCTCCCCCCCCCCGGTACCGATGTCCCAGTTGGTCCTTTTCTTTTTTTTCGCGAATCCTCCGTCGTTCTTGTCTCACGACTTTTTCATCTGCCGGATTCGTTATCTTCATCCCCAACCTGTTTTTACTTTTTTTTTCCCCTTTTCTGAGACTCCGAACTCTGTAGCATGAATTAACCGTTCTCCCTTTTTCAGGTTCAGTTCTTCTGTTCACACACCCAAACCCTCACGCCCTTCCTTTTCACGACCAAAAATAGGCCTAGATTCTTTTTTGGTGAGGTGGTGACTTTTTTTCTGCCTGCCCCCATTTTCTGTTTTCTCTTGATGTTGGACTGTGGTTCTCCTGGGCTCGCAGGCACGGCCTGACTCCTTTTAACGGTTCTTCTGCTCTCTTTTTGCCCTTACGTTCTCTTCTGCGGAATTTCCGCCTTTACTTGGAGAGAATGTTACGCACTGTCTCTTCTCAATTCGACTTTTTTTTTGGCTTGAAGCCCAATGCCTTCCAGTGTGTAGCATGTTTTCGGACAATTTTCCCCCCTTTCTTCAATTCACTGATTTTGAGGAAGCCCTCCACTGTACCTTTTGTGAATTCTTTTGAAAGTTGTTTTCAGCTCCTTTCGCCCCCTGAGATGTTCCGATTCGAAAATTCGAAACTCCCAAGATCTGTTTTCGAAATTGGTAGCCCCATTTGAATTCAGTTTTCCTGTTTTATATGAGCTGCTTCATTGTCTGATTTCTTGGTTCCGGACTTTTACTATCAGGCCTTCTTTCTTTATCCTGGACTTTCTTTCAATTTTGGGGTGTTGGGCTTGCCCCTCCTTTGGTTTTCGCATCCCCACCCGCGCTTTATGCTGCTGGTCGCCTTTTTTTTCTTTTCTTGTCGTTTCCGACCTGACACTGGATGGCACTTGCCATTCTTCCCCCTCCCCTATCGATGCCCCGAGTTTCTCTCGCCTTCACGTTTTTGCATTTTTTTGCAGGGGGAACCGTGCCCCCCTTATTTCCAGCCGACCAATACCTGCTCAAGGCCGTTTCCCCCCCCCCCCTTGGCAGCTGTTTTTTTTTTGCGTTTCCCTTTTTTGCAACAACCCTCCTGCCCCTCTGTCCACCGATCGCAATGTTTTTTTTTAGAATGCTGGCATTCCAGACCTCCTTTTCCCCCCTAGGATCCTCTTTCCCCATAGTTCATTGGATGGTCTTCCGCGTTATGAACGCAGGTTTTTTTGTTTCAGGGGACTGTCAGCCTCGGTCCAGTATTTTTTTTCCGATTTGTTCCCTCTTAGTGTCCCCCCCCTTTCAAAGGAAGGGCTCCTTTCAGTTCCCCAAGGGTGCGTTGGCTTGCAGCGTCTGTCTTTTCCCCCCCTTTTCATCCCCCCCTTTTTTCACCCGGCAAGGGTTTATTTGTTACGAGCCCCACCGTCCTATTTTCACATCTTCTTTCGGGCTATCGTCTCTCCCCGTCCCTTCTTCTTTTCCCCCCCCCCCCTCCTTTTATGGCTCTTTCATTACACCCCTGTTGAAGTTACCTTCCCCGCGGTCGCACACCACGATTAGCCACGCTCCTCCCCTGATCCCCCCTTACCTCCGGTCAGCCCCTCCCCCCCCTGGAGAGTTAGTTGGTTCTTCCTTGTCAAAACCCCTTTTTTGTTGGGCGCGTCCAACACCTACTTTTTCCCCCCTTCTTATCCCTGATAAACAGAATTTTTATTTCTTTCCCCCCCCCACTTTCACAAGGATACTCCCTTTCAGGTTTGACACCTCAGGGTCTCTTTTTGATTCCCCAAGTATGCCCTCCCACTTTGGAATGCACTAAACATCTAGCACGCAAGCCTAGGCTTGCCAAAACCCTTGTACTTCCCCCCCTTTCACACATCGCCCGCAACCCGCCCCAAGTGGGCTTTTAGTTACCCTTTTTTTTTCGTGCACAGATAAACGTTGTCTTTTTGTGTCTTTTGTTTTCTGCATTTTTCTTTCTTCGCTTTAGTTCCACCAGGGTTCCCCATCTCCGAAACCGTTTGTAACGGGAAGCTTTTCAGGACCGCGGTGATTTCTCTCCTTTCGGACCTTCCCCGGCGATGCGAATTCCTGTCCCCCCAACTGTCCTTAATTTTCCAAGAGATGCCTCAGCTGCTTCGTTATCTCCTTTGACAATTTTTGGATGAAAGTTTAGACCCCTTTTTTCGTTTTTGTTAAGTGAATTTTTTTTCAGTAAGAAAAGCCTAGTGCCCCTTTCTCGCAGTTTTTAAGGCCATCCACTCCATGTGAACCACAGCCGCCCAAGAGGCTCCACTTAACGGTATCGTGGCCACTTTTCCCAATGCCCCCTTTCTTGCGTCAGGTATTTTCTGATCTTGTGTTGACAGGTTAGCGTTCGCCTGGTATCCCCTTTCGAAACTGCCCTTTTTTCCCATTTTCCTTTTTTTCTTTTCCTTCCTGGTGAAGAACCCTTTTTTTGAGTTTCAACGCCCCCTGGCACAGCCACTTCCCCCCCCCAGTCCGGTTTTCATTTTCAGACTACGTTTCTGGTGCTCCCGCATAAACCTGTCTTAGGATTCCGCCGTGAGCCTACCAGCTTCCCCTATGTTTTTTCTTCTCTTCTCACACAAAAAAGTCATCTTCCGTTTACTAATTTTTAGGAGACGATGACACCCATGAACCTCCTCTCCCCTAGACTTTTCTCCCCGGCCACGGAACATCCCTTCTTTTTGAAAGTTTTTCTTCTCTTACAGAGGACTTTTTATCAGCTCCCTGTCGCGAGTTCTCCTTTTTTTCCCTGCGACCCTTTTTCTTGAGTAAGACAGCACATCGCTGTTTTTAACCAAGCTTCGACCCCCCCTCTCCTAACTCCGGTGTTTTTGCTTTTGCCCCCAAAGTCGATTGCTTCTCTCTGTGAATTTTAGGTCGCTCGAAGGTCCAGGCTCGTCCGGGGCACTTTTCAGTACCTTTCTTTCCCCTCCCCCGGTTAAGCCGGTTTGGAATTTAAACGGAGGTTGCGTCTGTTTTTTTGTACGCTTTCTTTCATCACGGACAAAATGCACTTTCACAATCTTTCTCGGGCCTAGAGACAAGTTGGCCGACCAAGCCCCTCCATCGCATATCTCTCCCTGTAGGCGAGGATGGGGACACTTCTTTCACCTGTTTTCCCCTCCCCTCGTCGAACTCTTTTCCCTTTCCTTCCTCCCTTGTTTTTTTTGTCGCGTTAGGAATCGACACAGTGTCAAATTGCCACTTGGCCCCCCTCCTCCGGTTTTTTCTTTTTTCGATTGACCTTTCTATGATTCAGATGGTGGGGTTTTCTATTACCGTCTTTTTTTTCTATTTCTCGAAGGTTTTGACCCAGCCCACTGTTTGGATCGGTTCCCACCAAGTTGCAAGTTTTTTTGTGATAGCCTATTTCTGCCCGTCCTCGCTCTGAAAACCTTTGCCTGTCCCAGGACCCTCGGCTCCAGGAAAACGCTTTTTGTAGTGTTCTTTTACAGTTGCCATTGCGCTTCATTGGCTCCCTCTTCTAATGACCGACCGGGATTCTTAAACCGATTTGCCAGGTGAGTCCCTGCCCCCCTCTCTTGTCGATCCGAACACACTTAAGTCAAAGTGCTTGGTATCGGTAGAGTTGGCATCCTCTTCTTCTGGTTGAAACCTTTTCCCAAGGTCGTTCCACTTATGGCGCTGGGATTATACATGTGACCCCTAACATTTCTGCCACCCAATTATAGTTAGCAGCATTCTGCCGGTTCCACTTATTTCTTTCCCCTTTTTTCTCTTTAGAGATCTCTGCTCCTTATTTTCCCCGGCAGCTATGGTTAACAGGGTTTCTCTTTGCGTCCACCCGCGCATTCGTTGTTCAGGCGAACCCGAGGTGGGAAGGGAAATCTCGCCCCTTTTTCTTTTAGTTTTCGTGCCCCGAGCTTCGTCTGGAGGTGGTTTTGCCGTACTTTGGTCCCCTTTAAGGGTCGAAGCTTTTTAGGCAGAGGATGGTATGGCGGCTGTAGGAGGGAGTGGTTAGTGGTTCGAGTTTTCACCGGCCTTTTTCTCCTCCCAGCGCGCCAGTTCCTCCCCTTCCCCCAGATCTTTCTCAAAGGGCTTTTAAAACGCTTCCATCAACGGGTTCTTCCGTTGGTTGGGCTTTGAAGCAGATGGAGGTGCTGTTAATCGTTGAGTGTTCTGAGTGCGGGTCAACCTTGGGGCTGGCCTTTTCCCTTTCCCTGTAATTTCTATAGCTTTTTTTTCTAGGGCTAACGCCCAAAAAGAACTGGGGGCCTGCCATTCTCCCTTTTCCCCCAACCCCCCCCTTCGGCTTTTTCTTCGCTCAAAGGAGCCGGAAATGGATGTCTTTACCCTTTACTTTTCCTCAAAATGCAATTTTACGTGGAACTTTCTTCTTACATAGCTTCGCCAATTGCTCTAGGTCGTGATGTTCCGTTAGGGCGAACACTCCTTTTCTTTTGTGAATATTTCCGTTACCCCTTGAGAATGTTGGGATGCGTTGATTATTTATCCCCGGAGTAAAGTAGAGCATACCCTTCTGGTCCCCGAAGCCTTCCCCCCACTGTTTTTGATATGTTCTTCGTATTTCCCTGTATGGTGTTGCTTCGGCAGGAGTCGCGGTTTTTTTTTTTGGGTGCTTTTATGTGCTTCCTGGGCTTCTTTGCTTTTACCTATTTTGTTTTCGGTGTCGGCAGAACTCCCTTTTTTTTGATCAACTTATCATCCCTTCTTTTCAAATCTTTGTTATCTTTTTTAATAGTGTTTCACTTCCCTTTTCACATATTTTCTTTTTCTTCCTGGAATTCCTTCCCTTATTGTTCGTATTCTTTTCCCCCTCAACTCGACTTGTTCGTTGCGTCAAAGAAACTGCGACTTTTTTCTCTGGATTTTTTTTTTTTTTCGTTTTTTTTTTGATTGGTTCTTTTTCCTTTGAAGGGGCTTGTACGTATGCTCCACCTTTGTATGTTCAATTGATGCAATTGCGTTGTTGCACGCAGGTTCCTGGAGCCCACCCCCTCTTCTCCTACTTTACCGGTTTCAAAAGATTGCCTTCCCTTTTGTTTTAGTAAGGCCTCCCTCCACTTGAGAAGGGTTTTTAAGCGATTTTTTCGTCGTTGAACTGTATCTTTTTTTGGAGGCTTTGCCCCCAAATTGGAAACGGCCGGGGACCTGGGTGCGTCCTACCCGGTATTCCCCCCCCTTTTCCAGTCTTTCAGCGGCCCCGCCCGGTTGCAAACAATGCGGGCGCAGTGAGAGGACGAGGAGTCGGAACCCATTTTTTCTTGCCGTTTTGGCCGTCTGAAACGGCTCCCCCCATCCCCTTCTACAAATATATGGACGCAAATTATCGCGTTTTTATGGGTGCAAATTGCCCGCACCATTCCCCCTAGTTCTTCCCTGTCCGAGGATGAAAGTGTCAGCATTTTGTCGTTTAAATACCAAATCAGCCCATTTTTTCTCCCGGGTGGGACCTTGGTTTTTCGGGCGCTTCTCTGTATGGTTTTCTTCTGGCAACCAAAAGGATTGTGCTGTTTTTTTTTTCCCGAGATGCCCCCCACCCGGGGGTGGATTTTCCCCCTTCTATCAAAGCGGACTTTTCTCCCAAGATTTAGCTCTTTGACAGCTTTTCCTTTTTCTCTGTTTTTCGCACCACACACCTCGCAGGCGCCCGATAACTTCCTTTCTACAGGTGCAATGGTGGTACTTTTCCCCCTCCCCCCGTCTAAGGCGCTTTGACTCCCCCCCTTTCCCACTGTCAGAGTGCAACGCAAGAATCTCCGTAAACACTACTTCCGGGTCAAGTTTTTATAAGTCTCCTCCCCCCCCTTCCCCATACAGGACTCTCTGGTTTGGCTCAACCATTGACAGAGTCAGCGTCGGACCTCTCTTAGTGTGATTGATTTCTGGGATCTTTTTTAGAACTCCAATTCTGCCAGAGCCTTCGGGTTTTTTCTTGAAGAAAATCAGGTTTATCGACAATATATTTTTCTTATTCCTCAACTTTCCCCCCCCCAGAATCTTCTCTGGGTTTTGGGATTCCCTTCCCCCCCACGCCCTCTTTCCAAAGGGAATTCAACTCGCATTTCCAACTTGTTCCGGATCCTCCCCCCCCCCCCCCCCACGAACGGCTGGCTTTTTCTCCCTTTTCTTTACATAAAAAGGATTTTTCAAGTTCAGCCCCTTTCCCCCATAGGCTAATCTTTTGCTACCATTCCCGCCCCACTTTAAAGTCCGCGGCTAGATCCCCCGAACGTTTCATGGCTCCTTCCCCCCCATGTCTTCAGGAGCCTTCAGGGAAAGAGGGTTTCTTGTTTTCCTTCCCCAATTTTTACTCTACACCCAGAAAGACTCTCCCAAAAATGCGGTGCGAAATGTCCACCCCAATGCTCTTTTACTTCCGTTTTGTGTTTTTCCTTTCCCAACTAAGAGTGGGTTTAATTTTTTACCCGAACTATCCTCATTATTCCCCCCCCCCCTTCTAGTGACATTTTTTTATCTGCCAGTTTTTTGGTCAACCCTTCTTCCCCCCCCCCCCTGGGAGAAAGGACGTCCTGGTTTTTTTTAGGTAGTACCCCTCCCCCTTGCCCTCTTCCCTTTTTTTTTTGACATCTTGACGCCGTTAAGTCTGCGGTAGCTCGCCTCAAAGGCGTCTGACTGTTACCAGTGAATTGTCAAAAAAAAGGCTATCGGTTTCAGATTCACACCACTATCCCCCGGGTAGAGTTCCTTTTTAATCACCTTTCCGATATGTTCCTCCCGTTTTTGCTTCTCCTTTAATTTGGCAGGCTGTTCTTTTGGGGGCTAGTCCTTGACCTATAATTGGTTTTCTAGAACAAAAGTCGTGTTGCCGTCCTTTGTTAGGTTACATTTTTTGCTCTTTTTTTGCTGTATCCTTTATCGCTCGAGGGATTCAAGGACCTCTCCTATCTAACGTTCTTTTTTTCCAGCCTCTTCCCTTCCCTTTTCTTTGCACTTTACATCCCTCCTTTGTACCCGTTTTCCAGGCTTTTTTCCCCTCTTCCATATATCAGAATACACATTCGCCTGCTGGGTTTTTCCAGTTTCTATGTTTAATATGTTCTCGATTTCCTCTTTTTTTTTTAGTGACCCCTGACTCTGTGCCTTTAGGCTTAGTTGCTTTTTTTATTTTTTCTTTTTTCTCTCCCCAATTCCTCAAACCCCTGGCGCTCCACGAGTTACAATTTCGGACCCTTTGATTTTTTTGTTCACCTCCTCGTCGTTTTTCCCAGTTTTCCCGCTAAATAGTAGTTTTAGACTTTTTTCCTTTTCCTACTGGGTTCCCTGACCTAGTTCCCCAATAAACGGATTGTCACATTAACTTTTTTTTGGTTACCAGATGGCTCCCTATTTCCTTTTTTTTTTTCTTTTGCGTTAATTTGGATTTTTTCCTTTTTACCTTTCACCCTTAAGAAATTGATCGTTACTTCCATTTGTATATGTTAGTAGTCGATTCCCCCTTCCCCTCGACCTCTTTTTTTTTTTTTAGTTTTTTGACCATTGTCTTTTCCTCTTCCTCCCTTATCTCTCTCTTTTCCAGTTGTTGTTGTCGTCTTCTCGATTTCCCCCTTCTTTTCCCCTGAAGCTTCAGTCTTATTGTTTTCCTTCCTCTTTTTTTTTTACGACTCTGCTCGACATTCGTCTCCCTCCCTTTCTCTTTTCCGAATTGTCCCCTCTTTCCCCCTCCACTTGGAAGGAGTTTATTTCCTGTTCTTCTAAAGTTTTTTCTTTGCCTGTCTTTGCCCACTTTTATCCCGGATAGGGGTCAGAGGTCTTCCCCTTTCCCCGTCATTTCCTTCTCCACACCCATGAATTTCCGCAAGTACCTACGATTTTCTTTTGTCAATCTTCGCGTCCTTTAGTTTTTTTGCCGTCCCCTTTTCCCTCCCCTTCTTGTCCCCGTCTGAGCGGTTTTTCATCACTAGTTCCTTGGATACCGACCTTCCATGCTTCCAGGAAACCCTTACTAATCCCCTTTTCCCCCTTCTTTTTTTTTTTTTTTTCCCAGATATCATTTTTGGTCGTCCCCCCCTCTGGATAGAAAAAACCGATCACCTCCCCCTGTGTTTCCCCTCACTGTGTCACAAATAACCTTGTTTTCACCCCCCCAAGGGGCCCCCCCCCCTTTAAATGATTTTTTTTTTCTCTCCGGATCAAAGGTGCCCCTCTCCCCAGTTGTTTACCATGCAACCCTCCCGGTCCCCCCCATAGTACTTGTGTTAAATTTTCCCTCACCGCAACCGACCCTTTTTCCTTCGGCGACCCACCTTCCCCATTTCTCCTCCACCCCCCCCCTTCCAAGTTTTTGATATTCTGGACAGACCCCCTTTTAACTTTTTTTGGTTCTCTTTGGCAATTCTTCTCTTTTCTTTTTTTTTTTCAAACTTTGCTTTTGCTCTTTTCATTTTCCTGCCGTAGAGGTTTTTTCTTTTCCTGTTTACCTTTCCGAACCTTGTCAGTGTCCTTAAGGCTTTAAGGTTGATTGGACTCTTTTCCCTTCCTTCCACCTTTCCGAATGAGTTTTTTTTCACCTAGGTTTTGTAATTTATGTTTTTTTCTTGTCGGAGTATGGTTTCCTTCTCTTGAGTTTCCCCCCTTTCCAGTGAATTCAATACACCTCCATATAAGATATAAGATTTTTTTTTTTTTTCGGTTTCTCTCGTGTTCTTTTCTTTTTTTCTATGTTGGCCCCATTGTTCTTCGCATTCCTTTCCCACTTTCCCTTTTCCTTTGCCGCTCCATTATCGATTAGACCCCCGCTGACCCCTTTCGATCGAGAAGAGACCGCCAGAGTTTCCTGCTTCTTTCACAATTCCAGAATTAATGGGGTTGGAGGTCCACCCCTTTGGTAAGATTAGTACAGAAGTCTCTCTTTGAGAGTTTTCTGTTGTGTTTTAATCCCTTTCTTCCCTTTTTCCCGTTTTGTGGTCACTTACCCACGCCTCCCTTTTGATTCTCGTGGAGAGCGTGAAAACCCCCCCCCCCTGGTACCTTCTTGTGTTTCTTTTGCCTTTTTTTTTAAGTCAAGGCCCCATCGTGAAGCTTTTTTCCAATAGAATCCCCTTTTCCGTCCGATGCCGAACTGTGAGTTAGGACGGCAGATCGCCCTTGTCTATATGAAGAGATGGATTTTATCCCTTTCATGTGTTTCTATCGCTTTTCGGTCTTCCCCCTCTACCTTGTTGTTGCTTTGACGTTGGTGTATTTCTCATCTGACTACTTGCCACCTTTGTCTTTCTTCCCTCACTTTTGTTGGGCTTTGTGTTTCCTGGAATCAACCACCACATTTAAACTTTTATTCTGAACTGATTTCCCCCCCCCGCTAAGGCCCCGCTGAATAACTTGCCAGCGTCAGGTTTTTTCAACTGCGGATCCCTCCTCCTCACCGCCCCCCTTCACAGTTTTTCTCCCTCTTTCCTTCACAGTTAATTTTTTTTCACCGCGGGAAATTTTCCCTCAATCTTTTCGGAACCCCAATACATTAGAAGGCCTGGTTTCGCCCCCACCCCCTTTTTCATTTTAGCATGTCCTTTATTTTGATGACGTTTTTTTTGTACCTTTGAACTCCTTTCCGCAACTTCCGATCTGACTCTTCCGTTTTCTTGTTGTGCCCAATATCATCAGTTTGACCTCCCGGGAAAACTCATTCCTTTTTTTTTTTTTGAACTTCCCACTCCTATTTTGTTGCGATTATGTTGTTAGAGTTGGTCGTTGGGAGCACCCCCGGAGTGTTTTGCTCTGAGGACCCATTTACATGTTTTTGTCCTTCCATTTGCTCGATGCTTTCTTAAGTTCCAGTTTTCTCACCCTGTCGTGCCCTCTTCCGAACGTATTTTCTCCTTTTTCTGCCAATTTCCCCCCTTTTCTGCGCGGGTTGACACCCTCTTTTTTTTTTTATCTTCCTCTGCCCCATTGGCACCCCTCAGGTTTAACACTCTGGGCATACAGCCTTTGTTTTTTTCATTTAGTTTAGAGTTGTCTGCATCTGGCCTCTCTGTTTAACTCCTGTGATTTCGCTATCCCCTGTGACTATACACCTGGGAAGTGCTATTTTTCCCCCCCCTCTCCTGTGTTTTCTTCTATCCCCTTGTTTAGCCCCCCTTTCACCGCCCCTCGACCACTCACCTTTGCCTTTCCCGAGCATGGCATCCAACTTAGAAAAATTTCCACCCTTCTGTCACCCCACGCATCTTCACAGTGTGGGGAGTTCCCGTGCAAACCGCCCCCCTTTGTCGGTTTTTAGGACGTTCCCCCCGGCATACTTTCTTTTTTTACATTTCTTACTACATGTGGGGAGCCCTTCTACTTTTGCCAGGCTGATTTGACTCACACAGAAATATGGATTTTTTTTTGTCCCTTCCCCCTTTCAAACTGTTATAATTCCGCGTGTATTTTCCCTTCCGGTCCCCGCGACTATCCAACTGCGGCCATCCCAACCCAAACCCCCCCCCAAAACGGTTTTGGGGTCTTTTTTTAATTTTTTCACATTTACAATAACGATCAAGCGTCAACCAGCCGCCTTCCGCCCGCTTGTTAAACAGTATCCTGCCCTCCCCCCCCCCCCTCGCTGGAAAGGAAACACGTCCCACAACCTTCCTTTTATCCCGTCCTTCAAATATCCACAACGTTTGTATTGGTCTTCTTTTTCTAGTTATCTCTTTATTTCTTTTCCCTCTCCCTCTCCGTGATCCCCTTTAGGCTCCCCCCAGTTTTTTAAAAAAACGAACCAAGCCTTGTGCTTTCTTCCCCCCCCCCAAAGTTTTTGCGGGGGTTTCTGGGCTTCTGACCCTCGTATACTGCTCTCTCTCATTCTCTTTCCGGGACCGTGCCTTTTTGATCCAGTTCAGCTTTCATTAAAGGCGCCTATCGGTAATTCTGCCTCCACGTTTTGGGGTTTTGTTTTACGTGTTTTCCCCCCGTGTTTTTGAGTTTTCTATTTTTAATCTTCACTCATCGAGCGCGGTCGCCCAGGACAAACCACAGTCACTCCATGGGGGTTTCTCACTTAAACAGTGCCCCGCTCGCTTTACCCACCAGTCTGGGCTTCTTACACCCCTCCCCCGCCCGCCTTTCTTACCCGTTTCACCGGCGGACCAGCTCCATCTGCCACCTTTTTCCATTTTAAGTTGAAGGCATTGAAAAGCTTTCCACCTTCCCGTTCTTAACGGGGCACCAGGGTCGGATCATCCCCTTTTTGTTTTTTTTCTTCTTCTCTGCAGCTCTACCGTCCCGATTTGTTTCTCTTTTCCCTATTCCTCCATTCTTGATCAGCCCTTCACCAGTCCGTTCAGGGGTCCGGACCAACAGTCCCTTTCCAAATCTTCCCCCCCCCAGAAGGGAAGAATTTAGGAGCTTAGAACTGCATGCCGAAGCCCCACCACATCGCTGCGCTTCCTTCGCCAGATACAAGCTGGTTAAAGCGATTCAAAACCTAGCGCCTCCAACTCGCCAGGGCCGCGACATCGAGTCTTTCCCCCACCCTTAGCTGGCGTTTGTGGAGGCGTTTCTTTCTGTCCCCTTCATTCCTCCTTTTTTTCGGTGTCCTGTTTTGAGAACTCTGTTGTTCTTTGCGAGCACTCCCCGCCGCATTTTGATTTTATTTATATCTCTCTCCCCCGGCACTCCCCTTCCGACTCCTTTTTTGGTGTGAGCCGCCCCCCGACTCCCTTTTGCCAGACCATCTCATTTTATCGCGGCTTCTGTCTCCCCACAGTCTTTTTTTAGCCAGCACACCTTTACTTTGAGTTCTTTTGTG
>Ga0179591_1344995_pt1 | contig 16994 bp, 17 predicted proteins | sample CZOMad2_1_08_16f_FD_182891 | JGI IMG/M metagenome (GOLD analysis project Ga0179591, IMG submission 182891) | Vadose zone soil fungal communities from Angelo Coast Range Reserve, California, USA - CZOMad2_1_08_16fungal (PacBio error correction) | ecosystem: Environmental > Terrestrial > Soil >... | reverse complement strand
TCGTCCTCCCTGCAGGTCAGGAGCTTAAAATTGTTGATTCTCTTCTTACACCTATGAGATATGTCCTTTTAGGCGGCGCTTGTTCCCCTGCAGATTAACTATTGGTCCCCTAAGGGCAGCCTGCAGATTTTTCGGAATTCTGAGGGGGTGTCCTCTTGATGGACGTGCTTTGTTAGAGGAGTACTCTCTTCTGTTTCTGGCAGACCTCTCAGGCACAAATTCAAATCTCTCCCCCCAGGAGAAATCTTCGAAACGATTCCTTCTCCCTGAAATTGATGTAGATGGGCTTTCTTTCGCCGGCGCAATGAAGACAATTCTTTTTTTGGAAGAGCAAAGGTGATCTTCTAAATTGAAAGGTTCTCTGAGATGGTTTTTCTTTCCCTCTTTTTCTTTTCGGAAGAAGAAGGTAGGCGGTGTGGTAAGCTCTTCCCAAACCCCCAAGGAATAGACGTGTCCTCTCCCCGGTCTTTTTTTAATGAAGAGCCCTGTGCCGAGACTTCGCTTTCTCCGGCGGAAGCGTCCCTCCGTCCTTTCCCAGAACTCCGGCAAAGAAGCCTCGTGCCTCGAATACCCCTCCTGAGATTCGGAGAAGTCCCGTCGCTTCTTTCTTTCTTTATGACCCCTTTCCCCTCTTGCCAGAAGCCCCCCCCCTTTTTTTTCAGCGTTGGTTTTCCCCGGCCTCCCCTACTGGTAAGCTTTTCTCTCTCGTCTTGGTGTATCCAATACTGGGGCTTTTGCATCACACAGTCTTTCACGACTTCTCCGAGGGAAAAAACCTTCTTCTTCACCAAGATCGTTCCTTCCTATTTCTGGAGGGAAGCGCTCTCATCTACTTCTCCGCAAGAAGGGAGTGCCCACCAGTGACCGACGAAAGTAGTATCGGCTATGCCTCCCCGCCAGGAACTCTACACGAGGGCTTCGGGAGAAGACGACCTTCGGCCGGCAATACTTGTTCCGCACTCGGCGTTTCTCGAGTAGAAACCTCGCCGCCACCCTTATTTACTATGGTTGCCTTCTCTTTCCTTTGTGGAGAAGTCCGGGTAGAGGCACTGAAACCCTCTGTGTTTCCTTTTCCCTTCTGAATAGGGAAGTGCTTCCGTACTGGAAGTTCCCCCCCCCGGTGTGTTGGTCACCACCCCCTTTTCCGTCATTGGTACTTGTAAACGCTTCCTCGACAATTTCTGTTCTCCTTTTTCGGAAGAAGAGCACAGCAGCGTTTTGACTATCACCCCCCTTCGGAAGTCCTGAAATCCCTGACAAAGTCACCTTCTTCCACGTTCACTCTCCGCATCTCCTTCCGAACGCAATCTCCTACCCGTCGGCAACTTTTCCCCGGTTCACACGTATTGGTCCATAAAACTCCCCCCTTTCTCTCCACCATGACAGTGCGGGGGTCTGTCCTCCTATGCTCTCGCTCCCCTGCCGCAGCCCCTCTTCCTCCCCCCGGGCAGCCCACGACCGGCGTATAGAGGTTCTCCGAGAGCTTGTCTACGGATCGGGGCCGTATCCCCTCCCCTTGCATCTCATCTTCCCCAGAGTCCGTCTTCCTCCCACCCTTTCTTGGCGAAAAGGGGTCTCTCTCGCCTCCAGGCTCGCTTCCTGGACTCTCCCCCCCCCGCAAGAAGAAGTGGCGTGGCATAGTCTGACCTGGTTCTTTGCGACTGTTTTTCCTCCTTTTTTCCGACGGCAAGCGAGTCCATCCTTTTTGTCCTTCAAAGGGTGCAAAAGACCTTGCCAAACTTTCTTTCCTTTTTCGACGTCTAGGGACGAGTTTTCAACTCCAGGCCCCCCTTCTTTCTCGTTTTTCTAGCCGTCTGGTGGAATCCGCAAACAGTTCCCTCTTCTCTGAACGTTGCCCTGGGTAACATACAGTTATTCATCGACTCCCGGCACTTCCCAGATAAGAGAGCGATCTCCTGTGTTAGCCGACCCCCCCCCCAGGCTGTTCTTCCTTTCTTTCCCCGAAAATTACTCTGTCCTCTCTCCCGAGATTTTCCCTTTTCTTTCGGAAGAAATGGTCACCTTGTTTTTCTTTGTTAGGGTAGGACGCCCTTCTTTTTGAGCTACCTCCCTTAGTAAAGAACAGAAAAGAGGGCCCTCCTTTTTTTGGGGCCCGTTATCTTTCGACCAGTTTAACCTCCCCCTTTTTCGTGAGTCCCCTTCTCTTTTCCCTTCAAAGATTGCTCGTCGGGTCAATACTCCCCCCGGTATGGGAATCCTTCTTATTACATCTTTTTTTTTTTTCCGGATGCGAAGACTACCCCCCTCGCGGATCCCACCGAAGGTTGTTTTTCTTCCTTTCGTCGCGGTGATCCCCCTTTGCCCCACGTTGCTTTTTGTTGATCTTCTTCCTTTTGACTCAAACCAGGCTCCCCGGCCCCCCCTTCTTTTTCGCGCCCCCGCGCTGGCGCTCCCGTCTTTTTCCTTTTTCCTTAGCAGAGAAGGGCCCTCCCTTTTTGAGTAGACCCATTCGTTCGTCAAAGGGTCCCTCCCCCCTTGACTAACTTTTTTCATGGTCACGGTTCCCCTTTTTTTCTTTCTTCACGGCAGATGGCGAGAGGTCGGGGCTTTCCAAGCAAAAGGCCTAGCGGAGGCCGAAAAGACCCCTTTCCCCCAATGAGTTACCTTAGCATAAGAAAGACCCCTGGCCTAGATCTTTCTTCGGCCCCTTCCGTATGGCAAGCGCCAAGTGACGAACCCTGCGGTTCCTTCTCCCCTTTCTGGCAGATAGCCTCCCCCCTCTGCTCAGATTGCCTTCTTTTCTCCTTGAGAAAGTTTACGAGAGGAGGTTTCGGCAACGTTCAGTCTCTTTTCCACGTCCCTGTTGAGCAACCCTTACGGCGCACGACTTTCCCCGGAGTTGACTCGTCCGAGACGTCGCGCAAGCGTTTTGGCATCCATCTTTTTCCTTCCTTTTGGCAAACGTTGAGGAATTCACGTTCTCTTCCAAGCTGATTTGTCTCAGTTGACCCTTTTCTTCCTCCCATTCTCGAATGTAGATGCCCCGCCACTTGCCTTTCGTACTGAAGTCGCGATCCTTTTCTTTTTTTCTCGGGGATGCCCTTTTTTTTTCTTTCCTGCGGAGACTCGTTTCACCTGATACGGCCTCTTTTCTCCCGATCAGTAGGGAAGCTTCTATCGCCCAAAAACATCGATTCTTTGGAGTCTCTTTGCTCTTTTTGAGGGATGAGGCACGTTCTCTTCTTAGACTTTGTTTTGGAGTTCAAGGTGGTTGTTTATGGTGCAGTCGGAGACTTCTCCGACTTTTTTTCAAGTCGATGATGGTGTTTCCGTTGCTACGTGACTTCTCTTCTGTCAGTGAAATTAGTTTCTTTTCCTCGGGAATGCATGCGTCAGCCCCGTTGTTTGGTTTGGTGCTAGGTCCTGTACTTTTCTCCGAAGTCTTTCCATCCTCCCCGGAAGGGGTCGCGGGCCCTTGAAGGTGCAACACCAGAGGGTCCCCTTACGCTTTTGTTCCCACAAAGAGTTGGTCAATCAGACGGTCACAGAGGCCTCCAAAGGCCTACTCCTTTCACGATCAAAGTAAGCTGTTTTTTTGTCTGGTTCCCTTTTGCCAAAACTCCTCTTTCCTTCCTTTTCATTAGAGAGTAACCTCGGCCGACAGTTTGGAGGCTCTCTCGAAACCCGGCCTCCTTTTCGAAAGGTAGACAGAAATGCTCTTCTTCCGTCGAAGGCAGGCTCTCACCCCTTTTTGAAGGTGATTCCTTTCCCCTACTACTTGAGGAGGTCTCCCCCCTTCGGCGATCTTCTTCTCGCCGCTACGCGCTCTCGAGCCGACCCTCCACGCCAGTTCCCCTTCTCTTTTGAAGATTGATATGCGATCCGGTGAAATAGTTTTCCCCTGCGCCTTTCTCCCCCCGACGGTGTGTGATTCCTCCCCTTTCACTGGAGACCTCCTCCGGCCTTTTCCTCGTAGAGACAACCACTTCTCCCCTCCCCCTTTGTGAAGCGTCTGGCCTCCTTGATTCAGTGCTCCCCGGGGGGGTTTTTGGGTTCGGGGTTGTGGACTTGACGCAGGTGATGCGTCTCGGCGGTCTTTCTCGATACTCCCAGGAAGGCGGGGTTTTTGAAATTCTCTTCTCTTTAGGAGTAGGTCAACTTGTCTGTCCGAGTATCCTCCCGAAGTATCGTGTACCCCAAAGGGAGAGAAGCAGTTTCTTTTACAAACAGACCGAGTTGTACCTTCCATTCCTTAGTTTTCGGACTTTTGGTGGTGGGGGTCCCCGTCTGCTGGGGTTTTTTTTTGGGGGGTTGGTTTTTTTGGGGGGGGGTTTCCGTGGTGTGGGCGACCTGTCTTCTCGGTCTTCTTCCTCCCGCCAGCTAAAAAACAGCGCGCCCCTCTACTTGCCCCCTTCCCGATCTTCTTTGCCTTTTAGTCAGGGGCAACTTCTCCTCTCTCACGCCCCCCTTGGTAGAAGGCGAGTTCCCTTTCGGCTCTCTGCATGTTCCATTTCGACGTCTTTTGAAACTTTGGCCGGTCGAGAGGCGCGCCCCCTCCCCTGACCGTCCTCCTTTTCACAAAAGAAGAAGGACCCTCCAGCGCTACTCAACGAACCTTTTTCTTCTTGTCAAAAGAAGACTCTTCCCGTACAATTTCTTTAAATTGTTTTTTTTTTTTTTTTTTTTTTTTTTTTTTTCTTTCCTTTCTTCAGCTTATTTTTTTTTATTGATTTGATTTCTTCTTTTTGTTTATTCTTTTTTTTTTTATTCCAGCTTCCAAGCATGTCCTCCTCCTTTTTTTTTAGATCTCATAGGGGTACTCCCCTCTCATCCCCCCCTTTCAAGGAACGGTCCCCCCCTTCCTCGAAATCCTCTTTTAGTAGAAGACGTGTAAGGTGTCCGGCCCCTCCTTTCTCAAAGGCAGTTTCTCCCGAACTCTTAATAATTAGGAAACTTCATCCTGCGTTTCCTCCATGTCGCCGCTTTTTTCCCCCCTTTCTTTTCAGGAGAGGATATTTCAGCTTATTAAACCCTCCCTTACTCGCCCTTTTTTCTTAAGGTGGAAGCTATCTGTTAGCTTTCTGGAAAGTTAGACCTCTGATCTCTTCTTGAGGATTCTGAACTTCTTTTTTTTGCCCCAGGACTCCTTCTCGTTGTTTGGCATGTATCCCTTATGCCCATCCCTCCCTCCTGGGAAAGCCGGAATACATTCCCCTTTCGAAAGTGACTTCAATGACCCCCCTTTCTCGGATTTTTAACTCTTTTCTGTCATTTTCCCCTCTCACCTTCTTGGAAGGAGGGTCTCGAGGTGAAGAAAAGCTGATGCCTTCGAATGAAGGATCAGGCAGTGCCTCCCCCCTTAGGAGGTCCTCTCCGTCTGAACTTCCTCTGACGTTTCCTCTTCCACAGTTCGTGAAAGACTCTCTGCTGCTTTTTTTTCATCATTCCCCCCCCCAAAAATTACACGGCGACGACATACTTCGAGGTTGTCAGAAGGCGTGGCGGGCTTCCTTCCTGAGTTTTAACATTTCGGCCTCTTTTTCTTTCTTTTTAAGCTGGGGAGTACCAGCAAACTATTGAACTCTTTTTTCCCTCCTAGTGGGGAGATCGTTCGTTTCTTTTCGAGCCGGAGACTTCCGCTTTAGGCTTTTTTTTTTTTTTTGTTAGAAGGAGGCTTTGGTCGGTTTTGGCCAAGCTTTTCTGCAAATAATTTTCGGCAACGGTGTCTCACATTTCCTTCAGTGAAGATAGACCTTCTCTTTCTCTTTTTCCGGACTTTTTTCTCTTCAAGAGGGAAGAGAAGGGGAGGCTTTCTTTTGCCAGGCGGGATTGTGTGTGTCCTTCTTTCTTGGGTCTTCCCGACGCCTGGAGGAAGTTTCCTTCCGCAAACCCCCCGGAAGCGTCCTCCCCTCACACCCGGTCGTTTCCTGCGAGCGCCCTAGTGTAGTCGAGTCTCTCTTCCGCGGGAAAGAACCTCTCCCCCTGAAGAAGCCCCCTGTCACCTACTCCACTCCTCTAAGGGAAGTGATAGCATTTACCTCCTCGCGCTCCCCGGAGTATCTGAGAGTGATCCAGTCCAGAAGCGCCACTTCTCGATTTCTTTAAGCTGGAATCTTTTCCTCTTTCCTCAGAGGTGGGGATAAATACTTCTTCTAACAACGTTTTTTTTCGCCCTTTTAAGGAGAGGGAATGGCGACTACAAAAGAGGCTTCCGATCCAGATTGCTGTCGTCCAGGTATGGAAGGTTTTCGTCGATGCGGCGTTTTTTCGGAGAGGAGCGAGACGCTGTCCCCCTGAACGCGCCAATCGATTCCCTGCCGTTTCTCGAATTCGGATCCCTTTCCCCCTCCACAGCGAAGAGGCGATTTCCCTCCTTTCTCACCCCCCTTGTTCACGAACTTCCCTCCCCCTTTCGTATTAGTAGAATCCATTTTGCGAATGTTGCCTTATTGACCTTGTTTTTTTCCTCTCTCTGAAGAAAGGAAAACCCTGCCCGCGAGGTGGTAGTTCTTTCCCCCCTTCCGTTGTCGCTGTTCGTCCTCCTGACCCTCCTTTGAACCCACTGTGTTTCCAACTCCCGGTAATGGTCCCTTTTTATTATGAAGGTAACTTGTTCTCGGTCGTCCTTCTTGACTTAGGACTTCCCGGGGACCCACTGCCCTTACTCCAACAAAGACAAACGGCTTTCCTTCCTATGACATCACCTATCCGGGTTTTTTTCCCCCCCCTCGAAGCATTATCCCTTGGTCGACAGAAAAGCAACCCCTTCACCCCCCCTCGGCAATCCCATACGGGGAGGTCCCACTGTCAAACGCCCTCCCCCCCAAACCCCCCTGTTTCCCCTTAATGAAAGTGACAGCCCTTTTCTGCTTCTCGCAACTGAAGGTATTCTTCAGCCCTCGCCTTCCCTCCAAAGAGACGACACAGTTCGCCTGGGTTCTTCGAGTCTACGGCTTTTTTTTTTCGTATGAAGCCAAACCTTCCTTTCGAGTTCCCCGAAGATTCTTTTGAGAAAAGGGAACCTCTCTCCGGCCCGCGGCCATGAGGCCTCTTTTCCCCCTCTTCGGACAGCAACTCCTTGGCTTTCATCCTAACCAAGTATATTCTAATCCACCTGGTGTCCTCGCGAAAAACGTAATTAGGACTCCCAGCGACATATCATCCCCCCTAAGCTTTCCGTTTTCCCTTGCTGAAACCCCGTCTCGACTTCTCGTGTTCCTGGCGCCAGGCCAGTCCATCGTGCAAACTTTGGTGGTTTTCCTCTCCAGAAGTGGCGTCCTCTCTTACGTTGACCGACCTTCCACCTAAAGCTTCTCTTTTTCCCGGCAGACGGAACGTCCCTTCGATATGTTGACCCTTGTAGCCTTCCCCCCCCCCTTCCGGAATTTTCTTCTTTTCTGGACATAAGTCGAAAAGACACGAACTTTCTCTTCCGAGCAGATTTCTCGCTTGCAGACATTTTCCTTCCCCTGATTAGGTGCGGACCTCGGCTCTCCGGTGGAGATTTTGAAATAGTAGTCCTCCCCCCGAGCCATTATGAAGTTATGGGCCATTTCGGACCATCACCCCTGCGTGAGCCCTCCCTTCGTTTTCTTTTGAGAAATCCTTCTCTCCTGATGGTCACATAATACACCTTCCTTTTGCTACTGAGCGGAGCTGGTATCCTCGCTTCTCCTACCTGCCCTCTCCCTCGAGTTCTCACGACGTTTTTTCTCCTGGGGTTTCTCCTCGTTTTTCCCATCTATCTATTTCATCATCCTCCCTTGAGATCATATCCCCTCTCCCCCCCTTCGAACTTCCCCCTTTCCCCCTTTCGAGAAGCGCTGGTCTCTTTTAGTCGCATAGCTCGCCAAGTCTCTTCTCTTCAGTCAACTCTCTTCCCCGTCCCCGAGTGGGAGTATTCGTTCCTCCCAGCTTCGTCTAAATCAATTCTAGAAGTCCTTTTTTTCCCCTCTCTGAGGGCTGGGAATGTCACGGTTAACCCAATGGTCCCCTCCCCCTTTTGCGCGGTCTGGTCTGGCCTACCCTGAACCAGGAGACGCAGGCCATCCGAACCAACCTTCCCCCGGTCTTCAGCTGACCTCCCCAAGGAGGCCTAGGCCGAGACTACTGGCGTTTTTAGGCAAAGCCTTGCCATCCCTCCTAAGAAAAGCTTGGTCTCGCCTAGCTCGCATCTTTTTATTCTTCTTCCTTGTGACGGCGGACGAGGACTCTTGTCCTAACGGGAGGCTTTTCAGGGCTTTTTTGCCCCCCCCTTCCGCCCCAAGGTTGAGGCCTGTGCCTCCAACACCACGACTTTCTTTCCCCTTTTCTCGACGTCGCGCAATTACGGTTTTTTGGCACGTCACTTCTTTCTGACTTTCACGATTTTCTGCCTTGAAAGTGCTCCATCCATTTTTCTCCCCACCCTCATATCTCTTCTTGGACAGCACCTCCTTTGTAGGGCCCGCAAATTATAGTGCTTCTTCTGATTGCGGGGCTTCCGAATAGATGGTGCCCTCTCTAGTTGGCAGTCGCGCTCGGTCTCTCCTCCCCCCCCTTCTCCTTTGAGGATACGGACACTTCCGTAGACGAGATCCAAACCTCGATATTTCTTTTGGAGGATCGGGGTAGTAGTCTTCTCTTCTCCCACAGGAACGAGCCCCGGGAGAGACCCTTCTTCCGGTGGTTGGGGATGGGTCTCTTAGTGTCGACACACTCAGAAGCACCGGATTTCCTCCGTCCAGTCGTCCGTTTCTTTGCCAGTATGTGAGATGATGACGAGTCCTCAACTTAGTGCAGGTCTCCCCCGGAAACACCGGTGGCGTTTATGTTCTTGGGGGCCACGGCTTTTCACGGTCCGTTCTTTCCCTCCCCAGACGTTTTTCCTCCCTTTCTTCACCACAGAGTGGACAAGTCTCCCCCTGTCCCGCGTGGTGACAAAACACACTACTTTAAAGAGGACTTTACCCCCCTTCTCCAACGGCAGAGTAACCCCTTTTTTTTTCCCCCCTCAAGTCTCTTTTCTGTGTTGGCCCCTCCCCCTTTAAAAAATAAGAAGTAACATCTTCCCATTCGCTCAGTTCCTACAGTTGGCTTTCCTCCTTTTTTCTTAAGTAATAGACCCAGCAGAGTCCCCCTAAATCCCTCTAGTGAGGAGACATGCGGTCCCCCCCTCAGAATCTTCGCCTACCTTCTTGCCTTGAGGAAATTGCCTTCCAGACGTTCGTCCTAGGATTGACGCTTTTTCCTTAGTATTCTGAACGCCTCTGCAGACCTTCCCCTTCACCTCAAGGAAGGACATCTGCCTTCCAGTACTTGACCTTGATTTTCTTTTTTCTTCCGTTGGTAATGCGCAATAACTTTGAGCAGACCTGCTTCAAGCCCCTCTTCCCCCCTCGAAGATAGAGCACTGACCTGTCCATGTGACTAGCCCCTCGGACCCTTTCCTGGAGAGGGGAAAAGGTCCCCCCCTCTGAGTTACTCCCCCTCACTTTTTCTTCCCTCCTTCTTTTTCGCAGGAGATAAAGTAGCCCGAAGGAAGGAGTTTCCCTCCCAGTTTCGGGTGCGTTTCGGCCCCCATCTGGCGGTAAGAGATAAAGGAGTACAGAAGTAAGGTTAGCCTTGTATAGAGGTCCTTTTTTAGATAGAAGCACCCTCTGTTACCCTTACCTTCAGGGGCTTCTTCCCCCGCTTTGATGAGAGGACTGGAGAACTTAATCCTCCCAGCATAAAAAACATTTCCCAGCATAAGGGGCTTTCCTCAGCACGCTCCCGGCTCGTTTTTTTCCAGTTGACGTAGGGGCCCGCCCCTTCGATCCCGCGACCTCCCTTTTCTTCGAGCGTCACTTTCTAGGTGAACAACTCATTCTCCCTTCGGATTGAAAATTTTCCTTCTAGAGGCGATGCCATTCCCTGAAAGTAATAATATACCCCCACCCCCTCAGCAGGAACCTTCTACATCTGAACAATAATCCTCTCTTTTTCCTCCTAGTTCAACCTTCCTCTTCCGGTTATTTTCTTAAACCCTCCTCGAAGGTGATTCCCAGCGACGCATGCGTTCCCTTTTCCTTTGGTAATCATCATCTCCCTTAAGGAACCCCCTCTGCAAGTAACTCTTTCCCTCAAGTAATGGTTCCTTGGCGGGTGTTGTAAGTCCTTATTTCTTGATATAGAACCTGCTTTCTTCCACGAAATGCCTAATCCCTTCCGTTCCCTCAGAAGAAAGATATGAACCCAAATGATGTGACCCTTTTTTTTTCCAGAAGGTGAATCTTCGGGGGTTCTCTTTCTTCGCTTTTTTCATTTCTCTTCCCTCCCCCACTCGTTGGGTCAGATTATTCACTTTAGAATACTCTTCTCTGCCATTGCGAGTGGTGATTTCGAGTGATCTCGTCCTGTCCCTCTCTTTGGCAAGTTAGAAAGCTTTGAACTCCCTTTTTTCCGTTCTGGGAGTGAGGGCATCTTTTTAATATAATCCCCTTTTTCTCGATAATGTCCCTCCCGTAGAAAGGTGCATCCAGCGGTCTCTTCAGGCTTCCCCCCTTTTCGAAAGAGACAGGCCTTCACTCTCGTCAAAGTCGCTCCTTTTTTTTCGAGCAAGGCGTCTTCTTAGAATATCCTCATCTGCTCCCCTCCCTTTAGAAGGATCTCCCCGGGAAAAGACTTTTCGACCCCAGTGTGCCGGTCTGCGTCCCTCCGACGGTTCCTTTCTACCCAAGTTCGTGACGACTTCTTTTGCGAGATCCCCCAAATGTACTAAGAGTCCCCCCTTAAACGGCTACTTACCTGAGGGAAGTCTGCTATTCTGGCAAGAAGGCTGCCGGGCATCCCTCAAATGGATATAATGCTTTCCTCCGGACGAAGGCCCTTCTTGAAGTGGGGTAGATACCAGCAACGTTCCCCCCCCTTCTTCGGGGGAAGAAGAAGGGCCCTCCTCGTGGAGATCTTTCTTTGTCCGAGCTCCCTTCTATGGTTAGTGGAAGTACTTTGAGGATTTTGGAGTACTTGTTGTTGAGGATGACTTCCCTTGGTTTATGGAAAGCCTCTCCCCCCGACCCAATTCCCTCCTTCTGCGACGATTTGTCTAATGGAGCCTGCCGTGACGCTAGAATTCTCTTCTCTCTGGTCCTAGAAGTTGCCCCTAGTCAAGTGAACCATCTTCCTTGAGCTTCCTTAGTGAGAAAGGAGGATGGGGTTCTCTTTTGTGAGCTGTTTGCGACGCCGTGCTTTTGTTAAGATAAAGCTTCCACCAAATTCCCCTCTCTTCTGGGTAACAAGAGTTATGGCTTCTACCTGACCTCCGGGTCTCCCAGTAGGGTTTATAAGTTACCTTCCCTCCCACGTGACCTCTGATTGGCCACCTCCCCTCCCTATTCGCATAAGAGGACTGGACCTCCCTTCCGAAGCGGCGATGAGAATAAAAGGAGTCTTTCCGACGATGTCACCTAGGTCCTCCCCGCTCCCTCCGGAGCCGAATTCTTTTTCTTCACTGCGACCTGGAAGCTTTTCGCTCTGAGTCGGCCGAGTTTTTTCCTACTGGGGCGTGAGCATCACACAGTGTAAAGCTCCTGCAGTTCCCCCCCCCCCCTCTTCACCACGGCTATCAAGAGCATTCTTTGAAGGGAGCATGCCGGGTCATAGATCCCGCGCCGTCTCCCTTCTTCGAATAGAAGCCATCTCGCGGCAAGCCCCCCGTCGAGGCGATGTCTCAGAAAAGGAAAGCCCTCCCTCAGAGGAGTTCCGACGACATCCGCTTCCCCCCCTCATTGAATGTACCCCCAACTTTTAGTCTTGTGGTACGAGACTTTATCCCCCCATGGAAGGAAAAAAATGTACTCTCTCTCTGGTACCTAGTCCAGCTGCCCTCCTTTTTTCCTTAGTAGTTTCTTTCCCTTCGGTAAGGAAGGAAAGACCCTGAAAACCTTTCCTTCCCAAGGCCTGATGACCCTCTTTTGTAGATGGTTAGTAATTCTTATTTTGAACCAGACATGTTGTTGGGTTTGCCCATCTTCGTAATTTGAACTTTCTCCTTGAAACTTTTCCTGTTCTTCAGGGGAGTAATTATTGTCTCGCGCCGCGACAGCAGCCCCAGGACAGGCCCTCCCCCCACCACCACACTAAACAAGTCCCCCTGAAGAAGGACATTCCCATCCAGGAAACTTTCCTCCTTCCCCCCCATAGAAGACCCCCCATATTTGAGCTCCCCAAGCCCCACCCTCCCTTTCTGCAATCCTACGGGGCTGCATCTTGTCGGTCTCCCCCCCGACACATACCCCCAACCCCCGTTGAAAAGTCCTGTCGTCTCGCCCCCTCTGTAATGAAGTTCTTCCTCCCCCCCTGCATTCTCCGCTCCCTCCCCCCTTCCAAAGGAGACAGCTTCCCTTTTTGCGATCTCCGTATCCGCCCAACGGCATCCTTTTACCAGGAAGAGGCTCTTCCGCGGCCGGCGGCTTCCCCAGCGAGCGCCTTCTGCGAACCGCAAGCCCCACAGAATTCGAACATTCATGGCACGAAGACTTCTTTTCTAAAAAAGTAGAGATCTTTGTAACCCACGGACTCCCAGCGCCCCCCCTTTCCCTTCCCCGGAGTACAGAGTGAAAGTAATACACCTTGGTGCCCAAAGAAGTGACCCACGTCATGTATTGCCTCAGGAGAGGGCAAACTTTTTTCCCCGTACTTTCTAGTCCTGGTTTGGTTTGATCCCTTCCCCCTTCCAGAAGTTGGGTCCTACCCTGAACCTTCTTTTCCCTCCCCCTATTCCTTAAATACGTCACAGACCACGTAAGTCTTTCTCTTTAGAAGGTTGTTAAAGGACCCCCCTCACTCCCGGTGTTCTTTGGCCTTCCATACGACATTCCTTTCCTTTCAAGAAAATAAGGGTCCTTTGAGGAGATTGTTTTACCCTGAGTCACCTCCTTTTTTCTTTTAGGAAGAATTGACGGTTTTTCGGCTTGTAACCCCCCCAGCGCCATCTTGCCTTTTCTGCCAGGGGGTAAAGTGACTTCCCAGCATAATTCCCAGCGTCTCCTGCGACTTCCCCCTCCTTCCATTGAAGAACTAATCTTTGCTTCTTCCCCTCTTCCCCCCACCGGTAAGGGCCTTTATGAGCGTGAAGAGGACGGGTACTCTACTCACACACATCGCCCTCGTGAGAACGAAGGTTGTCATTTCTTTCTTTCCTGTTTTGAGTAGCCCTCTGTTATCATCATCCTTTTTTTTTGAGAGCTTTCCCCCCTCCTGACTTCCCCAACCGGTTGATCATTTCTGCGCCTTTTGTCCTGCATTCGCTAGCCACTTCCTTCCTTTCTTCTCCGGAGCAAGTTTTGAGTATTGGACCCTCATCCCTCTTTTTTTTCCCTGCGGGCAAGAAACACCACCCACCCCCAAAACTCTCCGTCGTGACTAAACAGTCTTTTTCCATTTTAGTAACGTGAAAACCTTTTTTTTTTTCCCCGCATTGGCTGGTTTTCTGTCTTTAACCTGCGCCCCCCCTTCGGCAAGGAGGCCGAACTTGTCCTCCCCCCAGGATGGCACCTTCAGAAGCCACTTTGAGGAAGAGAAGGACCTTTTTTTTTAGGCCAGGAAGGGCCTCTACGCCAGTTCCCCCTAACTTTTTTGATAGGGTAAGGCGCCCCCCCTCCCCTATTCCTCGATGATCTCGGCGGCCTCTGCTACTGAAGAAAGGGAGGTGACCCGAGGTTTGGGCCACGGAGTCTTTCCCACGTTGGCGGTTTCCCCTTCTCAAAAGGAAGGAGATAAGGAATGTCTAGACGTCGCTACTGGATTTTGGCAGAACTCTTCCAAGTACTCCCCGTTTGAGGACTTTCCCGTCTAGATGCTTTCAGTGACTTGTTTTTTGCCATCAGGTCTCCCCTGGAAAAGACCCTTCCGAATCCCCCCAAGACAACTTCCTTTCGGTACGTAATGAAGTCGATCCTCCCTTTCTTTTTTCGCGAGAATGTTCTTCGACCCCCCCCGTTCTTCTCTTCCTCCGCGCTAGAGTCGGCCCGATACTTGATCATGTTTTTTCCCTATCAGTATCCGTACTCTCAAAAACACTCGACCCTCCTCTCCCGGTGGGGAGGCTCTCTGGCTGCTTCCATTCGGCAGACCGTAAGGGAGTCTTCTCCCTTGGCGAAGAACCCCATTTTTCCCGGTTGGTTGTTTCTTTATGGTGCAGGGGCGACCTTTACAGCGGCCGACTTCTGGATTGCCCCTTTTTCTCTGGGTTGCGTTAATAGTTTGAGCGCATCTTGCTTCACCCGGAAAACTGTACCCTCTTTTTGCAGGTGCTCTCTGTCCGAAAACCCGTTTTCTTTTATAGTCATGTCCGTGGGGGGCCACGTCCTGTAGATACGCGACCAGGACTCCCCCCCTCCTTTTTTGGTCCGGGAAGTCAATTCCCACCATTCGGTCTCATGAAGTGGGAAAAACACCTTTTTGTTCAATTCTACGACCATTCCCAACGAAGAGTTCATCTTTGTACACGATCCCTCCCCCTTTGGGGCCATCTTTTGTTATGGAATAACAGGACGGACCCACCTAATTCCATTCGCGGCGTTACGGAAAGTGTGGCTCTCTTGGCTACCCTTCCAGAGGGTCGTCTAACAGACAGAAAGGAGAAGTAGTGTCCTAAGGAGGGCCGTGACTTTCTTTCTCTTTTGCTTCTTGTGAGGAACTGGAGAATCTCCCCTTCTTTCCTTCGGTATAGTTCTCCTCTTTCGGCGATCATAGAGCCCTCTACGTGCTCCGATATCTACCCAGAAACAGTCCACATCCCCTGCGAAAGAATCTCTGTGAATAGTTTACTTCAAGAACGGAAGACTGCGCCCTTGCCAGCCGCAAAAGTAGTGTCTCCCGGCAGAACTAGCGAATGTTCCCCGAATCGGCGTAGACGCTTCCCATCTCGCCTTCGTTGGGCATTTTTGAGCGATGTCCAATCCTTCGATTTCCTCCTTGTGACGCTCTCTTTAGCAGAGGCGGGCGCAGCTTCGTTCTAGAAGTTTTCCTGGTGACAAGTCAGTTCGTTTTCGGGCACGGCTAGGGCGTCCCCCTCTTCCGGAGACTCCCTTCCGAACCCGCACACGGTTCTTTGAAAGGTAGCGAAACCCCTTTTCCCCCCCTTACTTCAGGTTTGGTGGTTTGGTTCCTCGAAAACAAGGAAGCACACGACCCTTCCTCCCAGCCCCCCAGCCCGGTGACCATCCTCCTTTTCTTCCAAGGGCAAGCAAGCCTTTCCCTCTTCCCTTACGTTGAGTCCTTTTGTTTCAACGGCGCCTTCGACCGGAACGCCAGCTTCGCAGGGCGAAGGTCGAGCGTCACGGCCCCTTCTCTTGGCACCTCTTTTTCGGCTTGAACTTTGGAAGGAGAGAGGAGTCGACTCGCATGCACGTCCTCCTCTCAAACCGCAGATTTCCCTCCATCCGACAATTTTCCCCTCGCGACGCGCGGATTACGATCGTCACTCGTCCGGATTGACCTCCGCTCTTCCACAGATTTATCTGTACTCCCCAGCGGCATTTTTGGCCGCCTTGCGGAAGGCCTGTTTAATACTCCCTTCCCAGAAAGGCCACGGCTTTCTTTCCAAACGTATTTCTCCTCGACTTTCAGGTACTTTTTTTCTCTTGAGGAAAGCGTGCTTTCCCCTGGCCGTACGTCGTCCCTTCTTTTCATCCTTCTTACTGGGGACGATAGACCGCCTCCACTTCGCGGGTTCCCGGCGACGAAGGTGCGAGCCTCTTCCTCCCCTCTTCAGATCTCCGCCTCCTTCCAACTTGCGACGGAGCTACCCTCTCTAGTGCTCCTCCTAATGTTATTTCAAAGTTCCTTATAAAGATGGAGGAACGGCTCCTTTGTCACCTAGGCCGTCCCCCTTATATCTATCTTTTACTCTCCCCCCCCCGTTGTTGAGAGAGACCTTCTTCCCCACTCACTTTCCCCCCTTGGAAAGGGCCCTGCCCCATCGTGATAAGGTCTAACGTGCCGCTCCCGCGACCGGTTTTGCACGTCGCGCCTCCAATTTCCGTCGGCGTCTTCCCCTTCTAATGAAGCTGATTGACACGCAGCGCACCCGGGCACCTTCGAAGTGCTCCTGCGAGCTTTTTTCTCCCGTTACGAAGGAATTACCCCTTTCTTAAGGACGTAAGTACCGGCCCTGGCGAGACCTTTTTTCCTACATTCCCCCATTAAAAGGAGGCTCCTCATGATTCGTAGGGTCGCTCCGTTCCTGCAGCCCCTTATCTATGAGGATTTACCCCCCCCTTCTTGGCCGGCCGCAGGCGGCCTTCCTTTAGTACCATCCCCTTCGACGATACGATCTGGTGTCCAGAAGAGGGCCCCCCTACCAGATCTTTTTCTGTAGAGAGGGCTGTCTTTTTGGTTCGTTGATCGATTGAGGATGGGCCTTTCCCCGCGGAGGACGTGCCTTTCTTCTGGAAAGAGTTTTCTCCTTCCAAAAGTAATTAGAAAGAGTCGACCCTTCTTTTTCCCCTCCGAAGAAGGGAAGCTTCCCTCCTTCTTTAGATGTCTTCTTTCCTCAGAATCCTCCTGACGCAAAGTGACTGAAAACGCCGCCGATCTCCTTGGCTGGCAAAAAGTTCCCTTAGGATGGGTCTTTTTTTTTGGAGGGTGGAGAGGCCTCCCCTGGGAGAAGCTTGCCTCCCAGTAGAACCACCCCTTCAAGTAGAAGTAACTTTTGCGGTAGTTGGCTCCCATGGAAGAGAAGACCTGTTCGTGTCGGTCCCGCTAAGGAGTCTCCGTCCTCCTTTCCCTCTTCCCCCCTTTTCCGTGCCAGAACGCCGCTCGCCACTCTTGAACATATTACGGCGACCTGACCTCTTTTCGACGACGCGGGCCTTCTCCAATCCACCTTTTTATCTCCCTTCCCCCCTGGACAGGGGGGGGGGGGGGTTTTTTTATTTGGGCGGTTGGGGGGAACTCTTTTTTCCAATGGCTTGGTCTGGTGGGGATATACCCTTACCAGATTCGGTAAGGCTTATGTCGTTCCTTCAGGATGAAAACTGGGGCTCTCCTCACAGTTTCAGTGTACTTTG
>Ga0179591_1312994_pt1 | contig 16994 bp, 25 predicted proteins | sample CZOMad2_1_08_16f_FD_182891 | JGI IMG/M metagenome (GOLD analysis project Ga0179591, IMG submission 182891) | Vadose zone soil fungal communities from Angelo Coast Range Reserve, California, USA - CZOMad2_1_08_16fungal (PacBio error correction) | ecosystem: Environmental > Terrestrial > Soil >... | reverse complement strand
TTTTTCTTCAACTAATCGATTCGAACTTCTCAAAAACTCTTTCAAATCCTGCGGGATGTTGTTCGCTATTTCAGCATCTTTTTCACATCCATAGGGCGTCTGGTCTTTTTTCCCCTGATGTGGAACGTATCTTCGGGATTTCCTATTCCAGTTCTCGTCTTCACCCCCAGACGGTCCTGCGCGACCCCTCCTCGTACCCTTATTCACAACTTCCCTCGCTCTCCAAATCTTCGTATTTTTCCTCCCCTTATGGCCTCCCTTAAACGTTCATTTACGCAACTGCTCTCACATTGAGACTGAAGCGATTTCCCCCATGTTTCTTTTTCGTGATTGACTTCGCGTGAATTTCGGAATGCTTTCTGAGCCTTAGACGTCGCTCTTTTTCTTTGGCAATCCACGTCTCCCTTCCAAGCACCAACTTAACCGGTCTTCGGATTTGCCCCATTTATTCCTTGGCGGCCTCGGGTAAAAACCCGTATTTGCCTTTCAATTGAATCCCCCCATTGTTGTCCCCTCTGTTTAGGTGATTTTTTTTTTGGCGATCTTCGGCACCCCAAGCCTCCTCCCCAACGCTGCTTCTTTCCATTTTCTTTTGGCTTAAACCCTGACATCTTCACGATTATTCCTTTTGATTTACGGGAAGATTTGCTGGGAAAATCCCGTTCCCGGGCCTCCGAAACTCTTTGCTATCCAGTTTTGCGCTTTCTATTCCTCGGGAGTGGCCTTTGCCGGCGCTCCTCCTGAACCCTCTCCAATGGTCGGAGGCTGTGCCGTTTCTTTTTTTTTCATCGTTTTCTTCCGGCCGAGTTTTTTGGGGGGTTCGTTCCTTTTGACGAACCTTTGGATTTTCCCTGGTGTCTTTAATATTCGGTCCTTTCTTCAAACATCTTGCTTCGAAGTCGACTCCTTTGCGTTCGTCATTTCCGTACTTTCGCAAGAGACCCGCACCTCGGTTTTACACCCTTTTCCTTTCTTCGGTACGCCGTTTTCGCAATGGAACAAGTATCATCGTTAAAAGTCCGTGCTGTTTCTCATTGACTCCTAATGCAAGACTCACTTCACCTGTTTCTCTTTTCCGGTGGGAATGGATTTGATGAGGCTGTGGTTTCTTCGTGAGATTGGTTTTCCAAGAGTTACTTTTCTCCAATTTATCGACCTATTTTCAATCCTTTCATATGCGGTCTGCTTTTTATCGGCGCGTTTTCTGAAACTGGTCTCTCGACGGGACCCATCCCTTTTCTCCCTTTTCCCAGTCTTCTTTTCTGGTTTCTCTCGTTGACAGATTCCTTCGACCCCCCACATCCTCCTTGAGAATTTGAGGTCCCCCCCGAGTTTTTTTTTTTTTTCCAGACTGGTCGCCCCCCTTCCCTTTTTTTTTTCTGGTTCCTGAACCTACTGTCCCCATCCCGGATTCGCGGGTCTTTGTGTTCCTGCTCTGGAATTTTTAAAATTTCTTCCAATGGTCCTCCCCTTGACTTCTGACTTTCTGAGAGTCTGTTATGGAGTTCTCTGTCTTATTCTAGCCTTCCAATGACACGTATGATTTCTTTTGCCTCTTCCCTGCTTCGCAGCGGCATTTCCCTTATTTTTGGATGCTTTTCGTCTCAAAAACCTTTGCGGCACTACCCTTTCCTCACTGGCTTGAGACGCGCTACACTGTTCGCACCTTCCTTTTCCAACGTCTGAATGCCTCAGGTTTTTTCCAAATGCCTTTTTTTGGAGCCTTCCCTCCCCGGTCCCTCCCATCTCCCTTTTGCCACCTTCCCTTCTGCGGGCCTTTCTCATGGTTCGCCCCCTCATCCCCCTGGACCAGGCCTCTGCGGGTGTAACTTTTACTTCCTAAGGCTTTTTGAAATTCTCCCCTGTTTTGTTGTTGTGCGACCCTCACGGTTGGTTCTGCCGATCCTCCGAAGGATGCGTCATACACGTTTCTCTTCCGCGACTGCTTGTCATGTTTCATATGCCCGTTTCCACGCCTGCTTCCAAACCGTTTTCCCATTTTTCCTCTGAAGGCCCCCGTTGCTGCTCCGTGCTAGAACATCTTTTTCTTTTTACTCCCTGATGCCTTCTGAACCCAATTCCTCCTCCTTTCCGCGCGCTCTCAACTTCTTAGCTATTCCCACCTGTAAAGCATGAGCTCTTTGCTTTCGCTTTTTTCCCTCTAATTATGTTTTTTGATGGCTCCCCCTTCGTTTTCTTTTCCCGCGATTTCTTCCTTTGTCACTTGAGTTGGAGTTCCCATGGCATGAGACCCTGGTCTGATTCGACTTGGATCGGCTTCATTTCCCCTTTCCTGAACGACCTTTGAAGGGCTCTTTGTTGCTTCCTTTATTATTAAACAGTTTTCCCTATCCCTTTCGACTTTCGTCCTAGTTGACCCCTCACTGCTGCTTCCCCCCCACTCGCCTCACGTTCGCATGTACCACCACGGTTTCGAACCGTTCTTTTCTTATTCCCCTTCTGTCGCCCCAAGTTCCGATTCCGGCTTCAATGTCTGCTTTTCTTCCTAGGTGCTAGCGTTCCTTTCTGACGGTTCCTAACGACCCCCGGCTCATCGCCGAAGTCTCCCCCAATCCCTGTGCCCCCTATTTCACGCGTTCCGGCCACCTTGAAGACCGGGCATTTTTTTTTCTTGGACCCCCCCGAAACTTTTTTTTCTTCTTTTTTTTTTTTATCTTTTTCGCCCTGGCTCTTTTTTCCATACCTAACCCCCTTATTGAAAAACCTTATCCCCCCTCCAGTTTTGGTTGGTCTTTTTGGATCAATTTCTTTCACTCGGGGGGCACTGGGACCGTACTCCCCGCTATCCATGTTCACATTTTTTTTTCTGACTGGGGTCTTGCCATTTTCCCTCCTTCCGCCCTCTTTCCGTGGACCATTGACCTTTCCCACGACTTTCTTGAGACACTCAGGTTCTCTTTCCCCTTTTTTTCCCCTTGATGCCCCTTTGCTTGGGATTTTTCTGTGAGGTCTGCTTCTGTCATGAGACCTTCGTTGAATTTGAGCTGAGGAATTTCCCTTTTGTTCCCTGTGCGGAGTGTGTTTTCTTCTCCTTCTGTTGGCGTTTTTTAGAGGCTTGTTTGCTCTTTGGCCTTTCTGGTGCCTTTCCGGCAGAGGCTACGTCCCATGTGTCTGGTTCGACCACTCCACTCTTTTCCCCTCCCGATTAGATTTTTTTTTTTTCTCACGGCAGGCCTTTCTTCCTTGCAATCTCGCATGCACTCCCGGCATCGTTTTTTTCTGTTCGAATCTTTCTGTAGCCTTTTCTCGATGGCATTTTTTCTTTTCACCCAACATTCCCCAGACCTCAACGGAAGCAGCTCTTTCTTTTTGCCCACATCCCATCTCTGTGCTCTGTTACATTCCCTTTCCGTCTTGATCTCCCCCAATTTTCTGAGGACCCCTCCTTCTCGTGCCCCTCCCTCGCGGCGGTTTTTTTTCGTAAGACCTTTTTTACTGGCTTTTTTTTACGGCCCCTAGGATCTCCCCTTCTTGGAGAACCCTGTTCGTGCTCGCCCGGTTGCTTTCCAGCCGCACATCTTTTTGACGTGGCGTTCGTTATTTTTTCTTCTATCGTTCTTTGCCCACTCTACCGTGGAACACGCTTCTCTTTTTTGTCACCGTCTGCGCTCCTACACTTTTGTCTGCCTCCTTACCCTTGATCGATGCCGTGCCTTTGCCCCCCCGTCTCTGACTTAGAAAGCCCTTCTTTTCTACTTTGATTGCTGTTTTGGGCGCGACCCCCTTCGGTTCCCTCGACCTGTTTCGACACGGCGCCTCCCACATGTGTCTGTCCTCGGGTTTGTATTTTTTTTCCAAGGAACGCCACTTTTTGTCCCCCCTTCCATTGTCTTCCTTTGACGGTTGCGGGTCTCCACTGCGACGCCTTCCATTTAGCAGGAAAATTTCTCTCTTCGAGTGATCTTCTCTTTTCCTTTCCCCCTCTCAACTTTCATGCTGGTCACTCTGTGCGTCTCTCTCCTCCCGAGAACTAAGGTTCGTTTCTTCCCTTCGCTTGCCGCGAGGAGCTTGTCCAACTCACTCTTCGCTTTGACATCCCTCCCTTTTCTTTTCGGCGCGCGGGTGTTTAATTTTTTTTTTTGTTCTGCGGTTCAACGGTCATGTGGGTCGCTCTTCCCCTTTAGCTTTCTGATATCGCGATAAATTTTTTCGGCCGGCCTCGATTTTTTTTCTGAGCTCGATCCCATGGTTCTGCGTCATCCCCCTTCCTCTCCTTAGGTTGCCCCAGCAGTCACGCGTAGGGTGCTCACGTGGAACCTTTAGAACCTCACTGCTGTTTTTCAGCCGGTGGTTGATCGTTCTTCCAGTTCGCCTTCCTGGTGGCTCCGTCTCTCTCTTTTTCCCTGAGGACTGCGCGGCCCTCTTTTATCCCTACCGCGCTCTGTAGAGGTCTGGCTCTTTTCCCGGTCTTTCTTGGTTTTTTTAAGTGGCTAACACCTTTGGATTGTATATTGCCCTTTCCTGGCTCAGCTCCTTTCTTTTTTTTCATTGCTTCTCTTGTTGCCAATCTATCCAACGCTTTTCCTAAACGGAGCACCGCCTTCTTCTTAACCAGCACCTGGCGCTCTTCGGATTAGATCTTCTTCGCCTTTGACCTTTTTTTTCCTCTTTACCCACATGCGCCAACTCTTTCCCCTCGTTCTTGGCTCTAGTGCCTCCCCCCTTCTTTTTGGTGTCCAGGCCTTATTTACCTGCGCGCAACCTTATCCCCATTTACAAAACAAGCCCCCGAATTTTTTGAAGCATTTCCAAAATAGGCCTTTCCCCTTTCTTATTTTCCCTTTCAATTTTTTGTCTCTCCCTTCTTGACGTTTCCTTTCTTTTTTTTTGCCCCCCCCCCCCTCTTCCTTCCTCGACCTTTTCGGCTCCAAGAAGCTTTTCATTCGTGTAGCACTCTTTTGCCGAGTTCTCCCTTCGTCCTTGCCACTTTTATCCTGCTGTCGGGACTCCCGCGTTCCACGGAGTTCTGCGCGTTCTTCCCCTCCCCCCAAAGACTCAAATGCCATGGTCACCGGTCCCTTCGGGCTTGCCCCTGAACTGCACTTCCAAGCATTTTTTTCAAACCCTTCCCTTTCTCCCCCCTTGAACCCCCACCAGGGTGTTTCATCTGGTTTAGGTATTGTTTCTTTCCCCCCCCTGATGGTTTCTTTTTATTTCTTTGCTTTTTTCTGTCACTTGCTCAGGGCTTGTCCGTTCCGAGTCCCTTCTCCTCTTTCCGTTCAGGGACCCTTTCTGGCGGGGCCAAGGCCCACTTTTTGGCCCTTTCCGGTTCTTATTTTTTTCGCTTCTCTTTTTGCTGAAACCCCTTTTTCGACTCTTCGATTCCCCCTTTCACGCCCATTGGCGTCTTTTGCTCCAGGCCTTGGTTTCACAAACACGATGGCTTACCGACCCGAGGTCTTTCTTTCATTTTTTTTTCCCTGCTTCGTGCGTTTTTCGGCTTTGTCTTGTGTTGGCGATTTTTTTTTTTCTGAATTCCTGAAGGCTTAGTACCTTCCTTTTCTGACTCGGGTTTCCGTTTTTTCTAGAGCTGGCACCTCTGAATTTTCTCATCTTTTCCAGTTCCCTCCTCTCTTTTTTTCGTTCCGGGCATGAAAGCCCTTCCTCGCAGCACCGTCTGTGTTTTCGCTCATTCGTTTTGTCCGGATCCAGGATGCCCCCTTTGAACCACATTCTCTCTCCTTCGATTTCTATCGTACTTTTTTTTTCACTTCTTGCCGGCTAGCCTTTTTTTTTTGACGACGTCAGTCCGGGGATTTCCCCGACCCGAACTTGCTCTTTCCTGCTTGCTCTTTCAATTTTCCCCTTTTTTCTGGTCTGTTTTGGATCTTCCTGGCGGGCCCGCGCCCAATAGGGTACCGCCTTTTTCGAAATCTCAGATCCTGCCCTTCCCCCGTTCGCAGTTGCCTTTTTTGGTCGTGATTGGGTTTTTTTTTTTGTGTGGGGTGCCGCGCCGCAACGTACGGTCCCCGCCGTTTTTTCTTTTCCCATCTTTTGCGCTTTGTCTCATCCTTCTTTTTTTTCGTTGAACTTGCCCCTGATGCGCTTTCAATTGCGCTTCAAAGTCCTTTTTCGAGGACTTCTCCCTTTTTTAAGAAGGTGTTGTCTTATTGTGGCTGTCCCACCTTTTAGTCGCTTCGGAAATCCTGTTATTTTTCATTTTCCCTCTGGCGGGTGGTCTTGCTTCGAACAGCCTTGCTCTACGTCCTTTTCCCTTTTTCGTTTATCGGGCAGAGCTCTTTTATGGCGCTCCGCTTTTTTAGTTTTTTTTTATCGCTTCTCTGGTTTTTGGGCCCGCTCCGTCAATTGTCGTCGCTTTTTTTTTTTTTCATCTGTTTTGTTGTGATTGGGCTCCCTCGCCAGGGAAAACCGCGTTTTGGCCCTTCACCCCCGAAGTCATCACCTGCCCGGGCCTTTGAACTTTCCTGCACCTCGCGGCACGGTTTTCCGCTGTTCTTTTAACCGGCCCCCTGTTTTAAACCCTTGTCCGAGCGATTCCTTGTTGTTTCTACCCCTCTCCTTCCCACCCAATTCCTCCCAAATCCTTTTTGCATTGTCTACTTTCCGCCATGACCTATCCTGGTTTTCTTTTGCGCAAACTTCCCCCTGTGACCTTTTTTTTTGAACCCCCTTGCTTGATGACCCCCAAAACCGCTTGTTGTCCTTAAAGAAATTCTCACTCGCGCTCGTGTCCCCAATTCTTTTTTAGGAAATGAGACATCCCCTTTTCGCTGCTGCCGTCTGGTTTCCTCGGCGTTCGGTCTTCCTTGACGACTCTTCTGACACAAGAACGCTTTTCCCCGTGTCCGAGAAATGTTTGGAAAATTCTCTCAGTTATTCGATGGGAGATCTCCCCATTTTGCGGAGATTTTGCCGCCTTCCGGCACAGCCGACCGGAGCCTTCTCTGAGCTGAAATCTGGGGCACCTCAGATCTCATTAAAAACTCCTTCCCACTGAGGCTTATGTCTCCCCCAGTGCTTCTTCACTTCCGTAATTCCTTTCAACAGGCCCGCAAGTTTTCCTTTCGATCTTTACCGCAATCTTCTTAACGTTTGGCTTGATCTGGCCATCCCCCCAAGGTCATTCCGCACTCCGCCCGGTTTGGTTCTCTGGTAGGATTCATTTCTCGATTTTTCTGAGGCTGAAGTTCTTTTAATATTCTATAAATTACTTTAACAGCGCCCCATTAAATCCTGTCCCCTTCCAACTTTTTTCGAGTTTGGACATTCTCACCAAGACCATCGAGCCCCTCACTCCTCATGACCCCAATCGTCTGACCCTGTACTTCTTTGCCCAACTTGGTTCTTTTGTTTGCCCTGTTATTAAGTCTTTTGCGCGATTTTCCTTTTGACTGACTTAATTCTGTGGCTCGAGGATTTATCGTACATTTTTTCAGTAATTTTTTTTTTTCGTATTTTCCGACTTCACAGGCCCGTTTCCTCTTGATTCTGTCACCCTGAGTTCCTTTCCCGTAAGTCCCCTTGCGTTCGCCAGCTTGACCCAGCCTCCCCCCGCGATTTTTCTCCTTGTCCACCCCAGTAATCGGGTTCTCCCTTTTGACCTACCTATTGACCAAAACTTTTTTTTCTCCGCGTTCGCTTTTTGTAAAGGTCTTCTTGCTTCCTTGAGGGCGACCTTTCTTTCCCGCCCGACTACCCTGCAAATCCAGGTTCTCTTTATTTATTTATTCCCAGAATTTCGACCCTCCATTTCCTCCTGCTCTTTTCAATATCTAACGGTATTTCCGTCAACCTCTGCTTGGTTCTGAGACTACCGCCCCTTCTCCCAGCTGCTTGAGGTCTCCCCTCTGCACAAGGAGGTTTTTTTCCCTCGAGTTGTTGCATCCCGCGCCCAAGTTTGCTTTTTTTCCGCATTTTTGCTTCGCCAGACCCCTTGGTCTTTCATTAGTTTTTTTCTCTGTTTCTTCATTCGGGGCGACTCCCTCACTGTTCATCTCTGGGCTGTTTTGCGGACCCTTTTTTTCTCCCTCTTTTTTGGTGTAAACCGACCCGAAACTTTCCCGATGTTTGCAATTTTTCCACTTTTTCTCTTGCCTCTTTCTGTTTCCCCGGGATTCCGCCGTCTTCATGAGTTGCCCTTTTCTCGAAGGCCCCCCCGCTGGAAGTCTTGTTTTTACGGCCTTTCGTTTTTCGCGTTCGTCTCCCTTCCTTTTTAGAGTTATGAATAACACACCCCCTTTCACCTCAGTAAATGCTTGGTTTACAGCAATGGCCCCCCACTCCCCTTCGATCCTTTACAGTTTTGCTTTTCCTCATCTCACCTACACAATCCTTCCTTGTTTCGTTCTTCTGATGACGCTTAATTAGGGGAAGTGTCCTTGGTTTGTCTTTCCCTTCAGGGATGGGGTTTCGCTAACGTTGCTTTTTTTTTCTCCTTGAGCCTTTCAAATTTTTTTGCTTGCTACCAACCAGTCCGCTTACGTTGGCGTTTCCCTATGGAGGTCACTTTCTCCGACCCTATTCCTACGTTGGGGTTTACTTCTCGATGTTGAAGTTTCCCCTTGCGGCGTCGGCTGGACTGCTTTTCCTTTCATTGGGGATTCGAGCTTCCCTTTCCGCTCGAGGCCTCACAGGCGAAAAACTTTAGATCCGAAGTTGCTTTTGTTGGCTTTGCGATTCTTTCCAAAAATGCCTCCCTACGACCGGGTGTCCGAACAGGTTTCTTAAAGGTTCTACCGCTTCCACGCAACGGCTGTTTCAATCAATTCCATCAAATGGTCTTTTTTGAAAGTCCCTTCTTCTCGCATCGACCAATTTTGCACCTTCTCTCGTTCTCGCCTTCTGGTTCTTTGGTTTGCTTTCCGTTGTAGGAGGTTTCTTCTTCCTCCTACTTGAGGGAATCTCGCGTTTCCTGTTTTTTTTTTGTTCGCGCATGGGGTCTGGTTGACTTTTTTTCAGCCTCTGTTGTCCGCGCTTGGGGACTTCTTTTTTTTGAGGATTTTATGTCAATTCTTTGCTTTTTCATCCCAAAGCCCGTTTTTTTTTGCCCTGCCCGGCCGCTCTTCCCTGTCGGTCGCCGGGGGTTTCCCCGGTAGTCCTCTCGGTGTTCTTTGCCAAAACTTTTTGCTTGCAATTCCTCGCTTTTCCAGCCGTTTTCCTTTCGCTCCTGGCGTCCTTTCTTTTACGGTTTTTCTATCAGTTTGATGAGTTTTTCGCATTTCCTTTCCTACCCAAACTTCTGTTTTCCACGAGTAGTGATTTTTTTCCGGCGCCGTGGAACTGCGAGGCTGGGGCTCGCTTTAGCACTCCATCCCCCAGTTCGCCTTTCACGGCGCCGGTCATGTTAGCTATCTTTCGACCGTTTTCTTTTCTTGGATTTCAGGATCTTCTCTTGGCAGTTTCCCTAGGTTCTCGTCCGGTTCCGTTAAAAAGACGCACGCCCTTTTTCCTGACTCTTTAGGGCATTTTTGCCCTTTGCTTCTTCTCTGGTCTTTTTTTGTTTCCTTTGTTTTTGCTTCTTCCAATCGGCCATGCCTCTGACTCTTCGTTCTTGATCAATGCCGTTCTAAATTACCTTTGTTTTTTATGGTCATTGGTGTCGAGATGCCGCTTTTTTGTGGGTCTCTTCTCCGACCTGGATTTTCCCTCCCCCCTTTTTTTTGTTAGACCCTTCGATGTGTTCTGGTAGGGAATCAATTTCGCAGCCCTTTTCGAACAATTCTCTCCCCGACCAACCGCAGACACTCCCCAGATCTCGTTCATGCCCCCGCGATCATTCTTTTTTCCCACTGGACGCTCTTTTTCAGGTTTTTGTTTTGGTACGCGGGCGCCCTTAAGCCCTCCCCACGGGGGTTCCCCCCTTGAGCCCCCCGTAGTTCGGCACTTTCACGCCGTGCGGGCCGCCTTTTCCTTCGTCATGGCCCTCGCATTCGTTCTCTTCGTGACCCGCTTATGCGGTCCTGTATCTGTTCTTGCCATAACCCCCAAGATCTGCACTTTAGGTTTCTTTCCTTTTCATTAATAACTCTTTAAGGGCACCCCGACTTGCCCCTTTTTTCCCCCCCAGTTCGCACCCTTTGTTTTTTCTCCTTTTTTTTTGTTTCCCTTTTTTATCTGGTTTTGCTTTTTTTGCTAATCCTCTTATACCATTTAAAAACTTGCCCTTCAAACTTTTCCGAAGTCTGTTACGTTAGCCCTCTTGAACCTGTCACTGCAATTTTTTCGCTTCCTGGATTTGATCTTTCTCTTTGATTTCCTTTTCCTGTAAATCCGCTCCGACCCGACCGGTTCCTCGAAAAAGTTTCTTTGCAGTATAGTCTCGTAGGAGTGGAGAATGTGCCCCTGGGCCCTCTAGACCCGTGGGCTCCCCTGCTTCTCCCGCGTAACGGACGGCTTTTTTTTCCGTTTGTTTTTTTTGTCCGATGACATTCTTTCTTCTCGACGGTCTTGGGAGGGCAGCCTTCTCTTTTACTTCGATTCTCCACTGCCTGGCCACTCCTTTTTCTTATCTTGTTTTCTGCTGGTGACTTCCTCCCTTTCGGCCCTTTTTTGACGGCCTTCTTTTTCCTTTGAAAACCCTTGTACGCACTCCTTTTCTCCGCTCGATTTTTTTCCCGTTTCACTTTCGCTCGCCTTTTCTCCGACTTTATTTCGGAAAGCGGGTTTCTTCCCTTGACGTCCCCGGTTTTCCCGCGCAGCTTACAGGTTCTTGCGAATACCCCTGGCCGTTGTTTCCCCTGCTTTCGTGTTGCGGGTTTTTCCGCGTCCATGCAGTTGCACGATAGCTTAATTCCCTCCTTCTTTTCCCTTTCCTTTCTGCATCTGCTTTTCTCTTCGCTGCTTGTTTCTGGGGTGTGCGTATCCCAACGTTTTTCCCCGCCGCGTTTTTCTCCCATCCGCTCCTTCTTCTTCTCCCTTCTTCTCGTTTTTCTTCAACTTCTGTGCGATTGTGTCGCCAAGCCACCTTTTTTTTCATTTTCTTTTTCCCTCCTTTTCCTTTTGAAGATGCTTTTTTTCAAATATCCCATCTTCTTTTTCGGAATTCCTGTAGTGGCCAACCCCCCTCGGATTCCGGGTTGGATTTTGCTTATTCGTTTCCTTTCCCCGATAATTGCTTTGTTTTTTGCAATGGACCTCAGGATTGCCGGTAACCCTTTGGCATTCCACTTATGAGTCCCGCGGGTTCCCAGATGCCCCCTTTTCTCGAAGATTTTATGTAGCTTTTCCGGTGTTTCGTCTTTCCTCATCTTGCGCCTTTCGCGCTTAAGGAAACATTGGGCGTCCCAAACTTTTTCTCATTGACCCCTCTCTTAGACGCGCTATGACCTCCTCTGTTTCTTCGTTCTTCCAAGAGTTTTGGCTTTGCCAATCCGAAACGCTTTTTTTCGTTTTTTTCCCCAGATTCTCCCAGTACCCCCCCCGGCCTGCTTCAAATCCTTTCCAAGTGTTTCCGATTGATATTTTCTCTTCTCAATCGGAACAGCTTCTTTTCAAAGAGCTTTTCCTCCTCCCCTCTCACGATGTTTTTTCAAACTTCAAATCCTCGTCTGCCAGGCGCATCCGTACCCATTTGCAGAAGAATGTTCTTTTTCCTTCACATGTTTTTTACAGCGATCCGGGATGTTGTAACCTTTTCTTTCTTTTTTGCGACCTTTTCGCCCCTACACCATCAGGCCTCCCTGTTTAAGTTACAAAACGACCCCGAGTATCCTGACCCATTGCCTGGGTGATGTTTTTTTGATCACCCCCCATCCCTTTCTTATTCCTTTTTAAACCTCATTGGTCAATCTTCCTTGCCGCCTCTTAGACTTTTGATCACGTCTTTCAATGACCCCTTCTGGACTTCCCCCCCGGAGGTTATTTCTCGCCTCGCTTCGCTTTTTTTCGTACAAATGTCTACACCTGGTTTAACGGCCCTTTCGCCTTTTGCAATCAATTTCCCGGTTTTTTTCCATGCTTTCCCTTACATTGATGGTCGCTTTGATGCTAACACGCGGTCGATTTTGTCGGTTTAATTGCCCCTCTTTATTTTCAGGACCTCAAGGGCGTCTTTTCGGTCCCTTCCTCATCGAAATCCATCTTCTTGCCCCTATGGTTCCATCAAAGACTTTTTTGAGGCCTGATCGTCGTCTTCGCCACCCCCCCCCCCCCACGACCCCAATCCCCGTCCTTTTTCTCGCGAACAACCAACCCCACGCATCCCCCGACTTTAATTAGGAGGCCATTTTTTTTGATGAGCTCGCTTTCCCTACTTTCGCTCTCTCGCTCCCTTTCAACTCTCCCTCCCTGCTCCACCTTTGGTTAATTATTGTTTGCTGTGCGGCTTCCTGGGACCTCAGACTTTTCAGAATAATTCCTTTTTTGGCCCTTTACCCCCCTCTTCCTGGGCGGAAAGGTTTTCTTGGCATGTTCTGACATGAGGTTTTCCCGAGCCTTCTCCGCATTATCCCCCCCCCCCCCCTGTTTTAGTTCCCCTACCCAGGATTTCTTAGCCCACCAACCCTTTGCGTTTTTTTTGTTGTCTCTTCCTTTGTGTGTGACACTCACTTATTAATTTCTAATATTGGGATTCGGGCACCCTTCCCTTCTTTTTTGGTATTATGCGAAGGGGGGTTTGGTTTCCCTGGATGCCCCCTCCAACCATGCTTCCTTTTCACGCGATCTTTTAAGCGGCCTGCGCGGTCATCCTTTTCAATTTCACTTTTGCCCCCTCCGCGATCTCCTGAACGCTTCTCAATTGTTTTTGGGAGCCTCCCCCCCGACTGTCTTGCAGGATTGGCGTTTTCCTTGCACTCTTTTCGGCGTTGTCCTTTATAACTCCTTTTCAATCGCCTAGACCTGCCTTGGGCTTCGATCGCCTAGTTTCTTTCTCTTTCCGCTATTTCTGCCCTCTTGTCCTTGTGGTTGCGATTTCGGGCTTCCCTGGGCCCCTTGTTTGTGAAACTTGAAAGCCTTCTTTCCCCCAGTTGTCCCTTTTTAGAACACCTCTAGGTCGGACCTTCGGGAAGACCCTCCCGGCAATTTCTTCCCGGTGCCCTTCGCAGGATTTTTCCTTGCATTTCCCTCTTTTTTTTTTGTTTCCTACTTTCTCTGTGTCTCTCTTTAGTCTCTCCCAGAGGCAACATTGCACCGTAGGAGTGGCCGCCCTTCAATATTGCCTGCAACTCATTCCCCCCCCCTCAGCTTCACGCATACGGTTCTTTCCCTCTGGGAGTCGGACCTGCCGCCTCGTCCCGTTCGGCGGCATCCCTTTTCCCCTTTTTCATCAGGGAGTGTCCCGAGAGTGAGTTTTGCTTTTCCGCCCGTCGGTTCCTCGCCTCCCATGCTGACTTGCAGTTTCGTTTTTCCCACGTTTCTTCTCAAACTTGGACCCTCTTTTGCTTTCTTTCTTTGCACCAGTCTTTCTTCGGAGGCTTCCTGATGCCACCTTCCGATTTACGTCCTCTCGGCCTTCCCCGTCTCCCTATCAGGGGCAAACGGTTTATTGATCTTCTCGCTGTCTGGGGCGCGTAGTCTTAGCCTGCTTTTTTTAATCTATTTGTTTCGCCCCCGTTGCTTTAAGTTTCTCTTTTCCCCGCAGCTTTCAGGGCGAACCTCCTTCTCAACTCCCCCTTCCAGTGAGGTTTCCGGCGCTCTCTCTAAAAATCGGGCTCTCTGACGGGCTTTCCTTCTCCTCCCATGCTTTTTTTTTCTTGGCCCTCTCAGTTGTTTCCCCCTCCTCTGTCGTGGAGAAGCTTTTTTCCTCCCCTTCCTGTGTCAGGCAACCAACTGCCTGGCGCTTTTTTTTTTGAACGAATCCTTTTACACCTCGCTATTCCTTTTTGACCGTTTTCAAAACTTTTCTTCATTGGTGTTGATTCTCTCCCTGTTCTTTTTCCTGATGAGGACCCTCATGTTCCTTCTTGGTTTCCTTTAGTTTAGTCTGTTCCAAGTATTTTTGGTCTCCTTGGTTCTTTGGTTGTCTCCCCTCTTCAGACCAGCCGGTTTCTTTTTTTGGCAGCTTGACTCTCTGTGTCTTAGCTATTCTTTCAGCGCCTTTTTTCGTCGTCCCTCCCTCGTTACTTTCTCAGTATTTTCTTTCGGTACCCCCTGAGGTTTTCCGTTTCTTTGCACGGGCGAGTCCATTCCATCACTTCCCCTCGCTGTGCCTATCTTTTCTTACAGTTAACGGTTTCGTCTCCCCCTTTCTTTTAAAGAGATCTCTACGAGTTCTTTCCTGCCCTTCTCAGATCTAGCGTCCTTGTCGAGGGCGAGCGCGGTATCGCTTCTTTTGTTGCCCCTCCGCTTCGCTTCCCCCATCTTATTGGGTCTTTGAGTTTGCCATTCCTCTTTTGTTTTCTGTCCTTGTTATTTTGGTTTTGAACTTGCCATGCCCCCCGATGAACCTCTCATTATAACTTCTCCAACAGAATCCTGCCCCCCATTAGGGCTTCTTCGAGATTCCCTCTTCGTGGGACATCCTCTTTTCCGACGATTTTTTTCTTGTACCCCATTATAGGAGTTTTCTGTCGGAGTCGATTTAGCCCTTTTTCCCGCGAAATTATTTCCTCTTCCCCTCCCTATACGTGTTTGCGTTTAGACTCACGATTCCTTTGCAGCCCAGGTTTTCGGTCTCCCCTTTCTTAACACTGGTTCCACGGGCCCTTTTTTGACGGCTCCCAAATCCAAAGGGCTCTGAGGCTCAAGCCTTTGACTGTACCTTTTCTTCTTCGCGTTCGCTGCGTCTTTGTTCCTTTCCAGCGGTTTTTTTCGTCGGGCCTACCCGGCGGCGTTCCCCCTTCCTATGGCTTTCTTTTTCAAAAGTCTAACCTCTCTTTGTTTTGAGGGCACCTTGTCGTCGGGCCTTTTTTATTCTGCCCCTTAATAAACCTTTTTAGAGTTTCTTGCCGTTTTTCCGGCCCTGCTTTTAAAAGGGTTTTACTTAAATCTTGGTGTGATTCCCCTCTTGGTTTTTTTTCGTTCCTTTCCCACCTTCCTCCCCTTCCCCTCCCCACGATTGTCCGCATCTGTGTGCAGTCCCGCATTTGTTTTCGTTGACATTTTTCGGCTTGGGGCTTTTCGATCTGATTGGCTTTTTCTTTACCCCTCACGCTTGACACTTTGCAACTTGAAAGGGGGCGGGCCCTTGTTATTTAGCTTCCCGATCACCTGGGGCCTTTTAGCGCGCGCATGTTTTTGGCCCCATTGGCTTCCCCCCCGAGTCGCGTTTCTTTCCACATAGTGGTTTTTTCATGCTCCCCCTGCGGCTGGTTTCGTTTTGTCTTCCTGATGTTTTTTTCTCCGCGGCCTCTTCTTGTCCTCCATCGACGTCCTTTCTTTTCTGCAGGTTTCTTTGCCCCCCCGATCTGCAATAGGTCCTTTAAAGTTTTGTCTCCTTGCTTTATTTTTTCTTTGGAATTTCATCGGAACGCACCTTCGGTCGCTACATTCCGTAAGTCTGCCCTCTGGACCCCCCCCCTGTACGTGCCCCTGTTGCTTCTTTTTTTCCCCGTTCAAGATTTTTTCGTTTCGGCCCCTTGTCTTTGATACGGAAGAAAGTTTCGTACTTGGTTCTGCTGCTCCCCCTTGGGGAATGTCTGCCGCCGTGCTATCCTGCGTTTTTTTTTTGTTCCGGACTCCGCATTTCCTAGCTCGCACCCTCTTTGACCCCCCCTTTTGCATCCTCTTTTTTCTCCTTCCTTCATCTTGGTTTTTTTCTTCTGGTGTTATTCCGGTGTTGGCGAGCTCCTGTTTCCGGACGTTCCATTACACATCCCCTTCGATCTTGCGCCTTGCTTTCTTCCATTCGGCGAGCTGTTCGAATTGGCTGCGCCCCTCCCCCATTTTGGAGGTTTTCTTTTTCCGACCCCCTTTTGGCCTGTCTGTTTGATGCTTCTCTTTTCGCAAAATATCCCATTTTCCCGTAGCTGGATTGTTTGGCCCCTCCGGGTCTCTTTTTTTCTTCTGGGATTGGCCTGATCTATGGAGCTCCCTTTCCTTATGCGCTCGTTCATTTTTCTTCATTTCTTTTTATTTCTCCCTTTTTTGACTTCTGACGATGTCTTCGTTCATTTGATTCCCTCTTTTATAACCCTTGGTCCTCTTGTTTTTTTTTCTCAGACTGTTCCTTAGTTCGTTGTAATATTCTCTTCTTTCCTTACCTGTTGTTGATGGGACCCTTTTTCTCTTTTCAGGCCCCCCTGGAGGCCCCTTCTCAAAAATAGACCGTTCCTGCCAATCCCCTTTTCTGTGATCTCAGCGTTCCATGAAACGCTCTTCGGCAGCTCTTTTCAGTTCGTTATACCTTTTTGATTGTTCTTCCCCCAGATTTCCCTGAATACCCCCAAGCTATCATCCCTACTCTCATTCCAGTCCCCAAAGTCCGTCCACTCGGTCTTTTTCTCCTACATTGCCTACTCACTCATTGGGCTTCCTGCGCCCCCTGCCTCTTCCCCTCGGAACAGGCCTACTTTGGGCAAAAACGTTGGACCATCGAACTTTTTTCTCTTTCCGAGTGTGGCTTTTTTTCCAGCAAATTTCTCAAAATCGACTCGTTCTCAGTCAAAACCCTGATCACGTCCTGCTAGAGGGATTTTTTTTCCAAGCCCTCCCCGTTTCACTTTTATGTGGTATTTCTGAAGAGGACAGCTTCCCAGCGTTGCGTTCCTCAAACACCCGCCGGCCCCACCATCGTCTCCAAGAAACCCCTGCTCCCCTTTTGCCTTTTTTTCGTTCGTTGGAGACTGATTCGATCGAATCGATTTTCCAATCTTTTATTCGTTGCGGAAACGCCTTCTTTCTTAACGCCGCCGGAAGCTTCCAGGAACTCAGTCCGTCTTTCCAAGGCAGTTTTAGGAATTTTCCCACGTTCTCATTCCACGGACCAAATTCCGTGGAGGTCTCCTTTTTCCCCCGAGATCCCGTCTTCTTTACGGTTCCCGTTCCATTTGCACCACGGAGAGAAGCCCGGCCGCCCCGATTTTCATTCGATGCGTGCCCCGCAAACTTCGGACCTTTTTTTTTTCTTGTGGATC
>Ga0179591_1317823_pt1 | contig 16999 bp, 8 predicted proteins | sample CZOMad2_1_08_16f_FD_182891 | JGI IMG/M metagenome (GOLD analysis project Ga0179591, IMG submission 182891) | Vadose zone soil fungal communities from Angelo Coast Range Reserve, California, USA - CZOMad2_1_08_16fungal (PacBio error correction) | ecosystem: Environmental > Terrestrial > Soil >... | reverse complement strand
AGCGTTTTGGCGAGCCCAAAACGGTTCATTCGTCGTTTTCCCCTTTCTCTCCTCCCCCCAGTCTTTCCGTCGACTTGGAAAGATTTTTCCCCATTCGTCCCTAACTTTTATTGTCCGGGTTACCGTGCATTATCTCATTTTCCTTTTTTTTGTTTGTTTTCTAGAGTCGCCTGCCATACTTTTCTTGGTTCCCTGAATGTTTCCCCATTACGGCTCTCCCGCCTGGTTGCGTTAGCTGCTCACCGCCAAAGCAGCACCCCTACCAATTTGTGCTAAGGCCTAAGCCCTCCTCTCTTCCCTCTTATTCCTCTCCAGCTTCTGCCGGATTCAAACATGATCTTTCTCCCCCTTTTTCTTGTTCTATTACTCTTTCTTCCTTTGGGTTACGGCCTCTGACCCTTAACCCTTTTCAACTCCACCGTCACTTTTCCACTGGCGTATTGTCCCACACCCTCTTTTTTCTGCCACCCCTGTTGCATAATGTGATTACTATTGACAGTGCTCCCCCTCCCATCTTTTTTCGCGCCTTCCTACCTTTCTGATGCCAAACTTTCTGCCCGACACTTTTTCTTGAACCACACTAGTCGCGCATTAAACTGTCTCTGATCGAATTGTTTAAGATTATATTTTCCAAAATTGATATTCGAGCGTAATCGTCACCACTCACGGTTTAGTCCTGTACAAGGCAGGCCCCCGGCGCTACTGTTTTATGCAAACCCAACCTCACGCGTTCCCGTTAACTTCCTCTTCTGCTGGGTTGCCTGTTCATCATATTACCCCTTTCTCCAAACGTCTCCCCCCCTTCACTGCCACTGAGAACACCAGAAGGCCGCCTTCATACCGGGTTCCCTGACCATGAAGCACAAGATTTCTTTAGCTTTTTTTTTGGAAGGGCTCTTTGTGCAGCTCGTTCTTATAGCAATCTCAAGTCAAACGTTCTCCTCTGCCCTCCTTTTCGCGGAATTTTCGTGCTTTTTTGCCGCTCTTTTTTCGTTTCATCCATTCCTAACGCATTGAAAAAAAGGCCCGATTTGTCGATTCAATAGGACTGTCGGTAAGGGGTTCAATTCTGGAGTGGGGACAATTGTTGTGAGTCCTCTTTCCCGGGTGGAGGGCAAATGGATCGTGAGTCAATCGGACAGCGCGTCTCCCACCTGCGACCCTTACCACCGCGCACTCGCGTCCCGATCACATAAGTGCGCTTTACCACCATTTCTATGTTTTCGTGTTACGTAGAAACATTTCTTTTTGCGCCACGTTACCCTATACTCCAATCTTCCATTTTTATACTCTAAGGGTCTTTTTTCCCGATCGCTACTTTGAAAAACTCACAGAAGACATGTTTCTTTTTAAGGGGGAAAAGGCTCCTACGCCCTTAAGAAACAGGTGACCAGAGTTTAGTATTGGTTGCGTGGCCTCTCTGGATGGGAGGCGCATGTGTATGTGTAAAGGATTCGTTTTTTATAACTTTGTTCGCATTCCCGGGAATACGATGCCTTACTTTATTAGAGTCTTTCCTCCAATTGGGCGCCACCCCTTCAAAATATATTTCTCCCTTTGCAACTATCCCGCCCTCACCACAAACTACATGCGCTTCTTCGCGCTCATTTTTTTTTTTTAACTGCGACTTACGTTAGGACACACCTTTTTCAACTTTTCGAATTCTTTTGACCCGGTTATCATAATCTTGGTGCTTTCGCTACCTGTTCTTTGGGTGTCGATTCCTGTGTCTCCACTGCACCTCCCTTGTGAGCAATCCTACCATTTCTGCACTATTTTTCTTCAGTCCTAATCCTCGCCCAGGTCATTTCTTAGACAAAAAGAAATGGTCTTTCTATATTTTGTAGTCACTTCCCGCGAGTGACTCCCCCTTACGCTGGCTGTCCATCATGCCTCCCTCAGTACCGCGACTTTGTACGATTCACCGGTTAAGTCACTCATCGAAAGAATGATGAGTTGTTGGCCTTTTCAACAACGGGTAGTTAATTTTTTGCTTGGATCTCTTTTGATCTTTTTTCTTAGATGTAATGCATCTATGTATGCTCTAGGTTTTAGGAATGTATGGGGGTGCAGCGGGCATAGAAGCGTGTTTAAGACCCTGATGAAGTTTTGCAAGTCGTATACTCCGCCAAGGGCGATTTTGCAAGCAACGCCGGCCAGATCAATTCTCGCTTTGTTGACCTTCTCAGGTAGTTTGCCCAATGGGGTTCTTCTTTCGTGCTCCAGCAGTCCTCCGCCTAGGGTTAGCTCTATCGACAATCAGTCCGTCGCTCCTCTACGCTGTTCTTCTCTTCATTCCCCAAAATGCTTTTTCCATCCATTTTCCTACCCGGCGGGTACGAATTCTTTGGACGCGTCTGCCCGCTGACTTTCTTTCTGAACCTACCCCCCTGTTCAAGAGATGCTGTCATATATCACGAAGCGTCGTGACTCAATGCTCGCTACGTCAGACGTGTTAACAGGGAGAAAAAGACGCCAAATGCTGGGAAGACCGTGTTTCGAAGGTCGAGCGACCCGGTACCGATCGATTGTACCTAGCACTTTGCCCGATTTTTCCCTCCGCATTTGACGGTTTATCACGATGCACATACGTACATTTTTCCCGTTCCACATGACGAGAAGACAGAACGCATGCGGTCAGGAGGCACTACGGCGTGGTTTGGATGAGTCTCATCGCAACCCCTACCATCCTCACTTAACTAAGATACTTCTGAAATTTCGATTCTTCGTTTGCGGGCCTCCCTTGACTGCGGAATTCTATTTTTTTCCCCAATCTCTTAGAAATTTTAACTTTTTAGAACGTCTGTTTTCCGGGACTTCCCCCTGCTGTCCACTTCCTCTGACTACTTTCCACACATATCGCGACTCCTCAGCTACCTAACTATTAATTAGACCCTAAGTTTCCACCCGATTATCAGCCCTTTACAAGTTTTCAAGTTTAAAGAACGGTTTTTCTCAGTTGTCCGTATTTTTTCTGATCCTTGTATTTTTCCCGTTTACTGCCTAAGCCTTTTGGGGCCTAATTTCTCACATGGGTATTCCGAAATGCTCGTGGAGAATTTCCTTTTCTTTCTCTTTCTTCCGCCTTGACCCCCCGGATCCGTTTGACAATCCCCCCAAGATCCCAGTGGCTGTTGTTTCAGGACGTCCGCCATTGCCTATAAGCCCGTATTTTTTTTCCACCATACATTATTCACCCAGGCCTTATAATTCTTTACGGCCCCCTGTAGATCATGTATTTCATCCCTCATGGAAAAGTGAATTTGTGTCAAGGGCTCAGATTTCCCCCAAGGGTCTGCACGTTTCCCCCAATGCGAGGTTCTCCCTCGATTATTCTTCCAGCCTTGGTTTTCACCTCTCTTTCGCGTAAGCCTCTAACACGGGTGCAGCGTCAACCCCCCTTGGCTTCAACCTGAGAATACGAAACCCTTCTTGGATTTTTCTTTACTTGTTTAAATCTCTCTTCTCCGCCTCCTTTTTTTTTGGGCAGTCGTTTTTATTACTAGATCCTCGTGGAATGTTTCCCCTGATCTATCTTCGGACGCCGTTGGTGGCGCTTGAACCGGTTTTGAGACTTCTTCCGCTCACGATCTTGTCACCCAGTCTTTTCCTCTCCGCCTTTTACGTACATATCGTGTACTTTTTCAACCCTTGTTTGCGTTCTTACTATGCGTCCCTTTCACTATTCCCGATTCACTATTCTTGGTTCCTTGATCCCGGTCTATTCAACTTTCCCCTGTCACATCAAGATTATACCTTTGTACTCATTTTCTTGTTTTTTAGCCCCCATCCTTTCTCTCGGTTCTTTGCTCCATTCCCCAACCATCACTTGGTCTTAGTGGTCAGTTCAACTCGCCGTTATCCCGTATGCCAGTACCGTATTCGAAGACTTCCCTTCTTTCCGCGGGGACTGGGAGTTTTTTTTTCCCCCCCCCCCTTAGCGAAAATCTGTGGTTTAGATAATACCACAATTTTTAAGGCTTCACCGTACTCTCCCTGACGCAGAAGAATACGTCTACCCCCCGTTCCGTTACTGCTGACTTTTCATCATATTTACAGAAGGTTCACATTATTGCCTATTCCCTCTCTTAGTGGCGCGTTTTCGGAGACCTCAGACTGTTTGGGACGGACTTTTTACTGGCCTTTTCTATCGGAAGTCCTTCCACCCTTCCATTTCGCCCTTGTCAGGGATGATATTTGACCCCTCACACTCTTTCCCTCCCTCCAAGTTCCTTCGGCTCCTCACCCGCGAAGCCGTCGATTGGCTCTTTAAATCGGATTTCATGGTCTGAGGATGCCGTTTAAGAAAAACTCCCAACATACCTGCCTAACATACGCCGAATAATTATTTCTCTCATTTCGAGCTGACTGATTTCTTTTTTACGGGACACTATAACTTCCATTCAGGAAGAACCACTGCCTGAGAACGATGACAATGCGAGGCCCTGACGCGGATCTCTCCACGGCAGTCATGGTGCAGAGTTCCATGCCTTTTTCATGGAGTTGGGCCTCCAGGGTCCACGGACCTGACACGTCCTGTGTCAAAGCTTCGGGCGTATCTTCTTCATCTCAAGCCTCCGTGAAACCTTTGTATATTTCGTAAAGATCGAATTCCATCTTACCAGCAGCGATTCCCATCCTGAGAAAAGTGATATCGAATAACCTCTGATTTTTTAGTTCAAACCCCGGCCATTCTCATTTTGCAGCTCCCCACATTATCGTGCCGCAGCTCTATTTTTTTCTCATCGACGCTAACCTATTGAGAGCCGAGTACTGCGCTCCGCGTTGCCCAGGAGCCTCCCCCCACTCTCGAATGCTTAAAGCTACGCGATCTCTATGATCTCCCTCTCAATTCGGCTTTGCCTCTCTGTCGAAGTATTCCTCACCGTTATAGGAGAGCCACCACCCCATTTTCCGGCATACCACGATTTTCTTTCCCAAAACCTCGCGACAGCTCTTAAGTCCCTCCGACCTCCTCCCTACCCAGCCGAAGCTCCCTTAACGTTCGACCACCCCCATAAATCTGAGGTTGATATTTATGAAGATTCCTTCGGTCCCAGATCTTTCCGCGCCTTTACTTCCTGTCTCCTAGGCCGGCCAGCTAACTTTCTAGTAGGTGTTCTTTCCCTATGCCCAGTTCCGTGCGGTCTTTTCCTCTAACGCTTGTCGTCGATCTGATTTTCTTTGACCATTAGTCCCCCGTTTTACTCTGTCTCACGTCCGTCTGTTCGCTCCTGGACGCATCGCTTACGACCATCCCCCCGAAAACCCCCGGTTTTTAGCGCTCAGCCCCCGCCCGCGAACCTCACCTCACACAGTTTTCTTCGTTCGGTTTGTCTAGTCTTTTTAAGTCCCCGAACCAAGTTCGTTTACGATTCCCGAGAACTGACGGGATTTTGTTTATTGGGCAGTAGTATTTGCAGTGATTTTTTTTTTTTGCAAACTATCCCAGTTGGTTCGACCCTCCGGAGGATACTCTCAGAAAGTTCGGCAGCACCTGCACCGGCTGGTAGTCCACACATTTTGTATCCCCGAACCCCCTCCTTCTTTTTCTACATTTCCGCTGAGTCCTTTCAGCGCCCTTGACCTCCTTCCCATCCCGCCACCCATCTCTCCCCCCTACCCCGTTGTATATTGTATGCCCTGTCCCAGATAACCGTCCTTCTTCTTCCCTCTGGGCAATTCTCTCCTCTTTTCTTTTACGTAACCCGGTTGCTCTTTCTGGAACCAGCTCAAGTCCCCTGGGCCTTCCTTTTGGATATTTTTTGAACGGTTGACCGTGTCTTTTTTCCAACCTTTTACCGGCTTCGACGCCTCACATCCAACCAGAGGTCCCCCCTTAAGAGTTTTTCCACTTATTGCATGCTTCCTGGCGACTTCGAGTTTGACGTCTGACATTGGGAGAGGCGGCCGGCCTGGTGCAAGGAAGACTAAGAGAATTGAGGCGCCCTTGCCCGCACAGCCCGCGGCACAACCTTTGCCTGCGCCCGAGCGAATGCCAGTCACATGTAGCAACGAGCCCGCGGGAACGCTCCACACCTCCGTTTTTCCTTTCGGATTCCAATTTCTGCTCCAAGGAATCCGTGTACCCCATGCGACCCCTTCCCCGGCCTGCGATGTTTGTTCAATTGTTGCCATGTGCTTTGATTTTTCCTCACGCTGCCCCAGGGCCTTATTACTTGCGATCGCCACTTGTGTCTGTTCTCAGCTTTCCCCCTGGGCCGGGCGTCGCAGGTTGTTCATATGAGTTTTGCGTCGTTGGCGAACGTTGTATCGTCCCCCCCCCCACTACCAGCACCTTTTATTTTTCATTACCAAGCAAGGAGTAATAGTTATGACCTGAGATAACCGGCTGTTTTGACAGAAAGGACCCTGACGTCAGACTCCGGGCGTGTAATAAAGGGACAACGCAAGTTTCCAAGAAAATACCAGTTTCGCAGATTGAATCTTCTCGAAGAGAATGTTTGCGACAACTAGATATGCACACAACATGTCTCCATATCATTCCTGACATTGCGCCTGAGGTTTTTTCATTCCTTTTCTGGCTTCTGACGAAACCGCGGGTCATTAACCCCGTAGTGGTGGGCTTTGCTCGCTACCGATTGTGCGTGGTGTTGTTTTGCCATGTCCATCGAGTTATCCGTCGATAGTTTGTGTGCATCTCTTGGTTCCCAGCAAAATTCCGGGTTTTAGGGCGTTTTCCGGGTGATGGGAGGTGTTCCGTGCGTGCGGTGGTCAACCGCCTTGTCATCTACTGATGTTTTTCGCCCATTGTGCCGAAATTGTTTTTCCATTAACCCCCTTTCTTGTTTGGAACGCGTTACTCGTCCCAAATTTTTTCCCTCTGGCCTGCCAAGTAGGGCTGGTCCACACCCTGATCTCATCCTGTCGTCTCGTTCTCCTATGGCAGAATCACCAGGTCCGGGCCCTTATCCTCTCCCCCTACGGTGAACTTTCTTCCCCCGCAAACCCGTATTGCAGTTCTCAATCATTTCCATACAACCTATTGTTGTTGTTGATTTTTGTGCGAATGAATGACGTTTCTTGACGCTGCTTCCCCCTTCGTCCCCGGCTCCTTCCACGCCCGGTTTAGGCATGCTCCTCCCCTACGATATACCCAGTTTATGCCTCTTTTACACCCTCCTTCCTCTCTCCTCTTATGGAATTGCTCTTTAGATATTTCAACCTTTGATCGGTCGCCACCTTTCCATATTAGGCGACTCCTTATGAACCGTCACGTTTTGTAGTCTTCTGTTTCCAATAAGGCCCCGCCAACGGACTTTGGACCCCCGTATTTTCCACCAAGCTGCTGCACCCTGCTCGTTAATGCAGTCCCTTGGAACCTGTTAACCAATTTGTTGAGCCCCCCTCTTTCATTCCGGAGTCCTTCCCTTTAGTAACATCGTTGCGCCTACACTGCACCGGAAAACTCTCGGTTTCCTTCGTAATGGGTTGCATGGAGCGAAGTTTTTCAGCCTCTTTCCCAGGATATCGGCTATATTCACAGTACCATCTTTTTTGCTGTTACCACTTATTAAGCGGATTTCCTTCCTTCTTCCACACCAAATCCCTCAGTTCTGGTTACTCAGATCCGTGAGAGCTTTTTTGCTTCCCTATCAAGTCACAAAGCTACACACCCCCTTTCATGAAAGAAAAACCGGCAGCCTACTGGGGTAAGGGGAAGTTTCATGAGATGTAGATAGCGAGTCTGTAAGATTGTCTCCCTGGTGAACTTATCAGTTTGAAACGAAATGGCTGTGCCGATCAGAAGAGCTGGGTTAGGATTTTCCCTCTGTTGGTAAGCCTTTTTAGCGGAAGCCTTTTAATCTCTCTTCGTTTCCAAACGGATCTTTTTTCTTCAGATGCACGAGCCCATGGGATTCCCCTACTTTTTGTAGACTTCCCGATTTTGGTTATCGCTCGCTTTTCCTTGATTGCTGCTGCCCTGCGATCGCTTCCCGTTCAATTTGAGCGCTTCAACTTCGACGTACCGCATACTCTCTTACTCACTCCCTTGCATACAGTTGATCGTCCCCAAAAACAAGTCTTACCTCTGTTTTCTAGTTTTTTAGTTCTTCTCCGGTATGTTGCACAGCACCTTTTCAACCCCTCCCTACCCACATCGGACAATCTGGATATCCTAATCAAGGATCCAGCCTCTGTACACGTTTTTGCAGCGGGCATACATGCCGGGTTTGTGGTACCTTTGGCCCTCACATCCTTTGAACCCGTTTCCCTGTGTCCCTATATGTTTTTGCGATTTAAGTTCTGTGCTTTTCTCGCCTCGGTTAGTCTGCCCTCTTTTAGCTCCCATTTTTTCGTCTGGCGTTTTCTTGCCCCCTTACCTTCTTCTGAGCTGTGCCCCCTCTGTCGACCCCCGACAATTTTCATCCGATTTTCCCCCCCAGCCGTCCTCGAATACCCCCTCCCGTTTGGCCGTTGGGTCAAACGAGGCCTTTAGGGACGCACCCCGATCGTCACGCCCGCCCTTCACCAGGCTGAACATAAGGTCCTGGTTTAAACGGGACGTTTGTGTCGGAGAACGTGGGGGGTAGGAGTGCGATCGATAGGTTGCGTGGGGTAGGACGGAAGGCGCAAGTTATGCTCGCGACTCGTCGCAAGGATACAGGTTGGTGGGAAGCACATCGGTCAGAGGGCCGAGGTTGACTGTCAACGCCCGAAATTGACGACACAAGGATGGGCTGACATCCCCCAGAATTACCACTGGGCAATTTCAGAGATGCGAAATTCACTTGACCCCGATCACCCCCGGTGCGCTTCGGGCCATATAATAATTGACCATTTAACTATCTCCGATGTTACTAATTAGCTGCCAAGAAACAACTAACCTAATCTTGGGTGGTGATTTGAGACCACGGTGGAGACATCGGGCGGACAAGACTCTGGCCTGTTCACCTTGTGCTGCGATGTCGGGCTTTCTGTTGCGCTAGTGGTGTCTGTTTCTTTATTGAAGAATTTGCTTACTTTTGCCCGAGTTCGTCTGATACTCATAAGTATGGTTGTTGTTTAGCCTTCACGAAGGCTACAGGTTACGCGTCGAGTTTACGTCTATTTTTGGTCTCCATTGTGAATTTTTAGTAAGGAGCTCTCGAGGGCACTCATCAACCACGTTAGATTCGATATAAAAGCGTAGAGACGATCCGACTTGGAAGGCGACGGCATTCACTTGTGCTTAAATCCATAGGATAAGGATTTAGAGCGGACTCCCACGTATTGCCGCTTATGCCCGTTTTCATTTTGCGCTTTTACTCCTTGTTCCAAGGTTCACACTGCTTCGTTTTCGCGAGTCTGCTGAGCGGTGTCCTGCCTGTCTTCAAGCATCGTACCGTATCCCTTGTTTCTCTCCGGACGTGACCACAATTCCTCACAAAGCATACCCGCTCCCTTTTAACCTGCCTGCGTCGAGATACTCGCCATCTTTCCCATCCGCAGTTGATGATTCCAGCCGACAACCTTCAGTCCCGCAAAAATTCGACGTTATCATTGCCATAACGACAGGAAGGCGCCCCAAAATGTGTTCTCCTACGCCTCTCGACGTGGGCATTCCCGACGAAGGGGGGGTGGGGTGGTTGCTGGGTCGTTTAGGCCGCCATTCTCTCACACCCATCCCACTCAGACTTTACCACGACTCTCATGCGTGGGCCACCCTTTTCTCCCCCTAGTTTTTCTCACTCAATGTTGCCTGGATGAGATTTTCATGTTTTTCCCCCCCGCCAAACCACCAACCCCCAACCCCACCCAAACCACCAACCACACACCACAAACGACAACACACATCACAACAAAAAACGACAGTACGTCCATAAACCACCCCGCGCGACACCCTACACAACAACCCCCCCAAGCCCACAGAGGAAACAAACCCCCCCCCCAGCACCCCACCAAACAGCAATAAACACACTTTATCCCTTTGTTTACGTCGTTTCCGATCTTCGGTGTTTCCGGTCTTTCCAAATTGCCAGTCCCTCAAATTCCTTACCCCACCCAACTCTTCGCGCCTAGCGACGTCTTCATCCCCTTCTCATTGCCGTCCCACCTTTTTCAACCCTGCGTTACGAGCTTCACTTCACGTTCCTCCATGCCCCGCAAATTTTTCCGCTCCCTTAGTCCTGTACTGTTTCCTTTTCCGAAACCCCTTTGTGACATTTCTGATCCCTGATGCACTATGTTTTTACCTTCCTCAGAGACTTGTGGGGATGACGGCTCCGCCACCAACCCATTATGTCTTAAAATCTTTGCTCAGTATACAAAGCGTTCTGCACTTCGGTTCACCCTCTTATTTTTGCCCATGAATACAATTTTTCTCACTTCCTCCCACCTACCCCCACCCTCCCACCCAAGTTTATTGTTTTTTTAGGCACAACCGCAATGCCTATAAGCCTATTGTTTTTTTTTCCCACACTCGGATTCCCCAGGCCCTCTGCAATGCTGCGTCTTGTATTCTCCTTCCTAGAACTGGAATATTAAACCCCGTTTGCCCCTTTCCCACCTTGCTCATGATTTTCACTAAACCGTTTCCCCGGCCCTCTAGCGGTTACTCCTTAGTATATTCATATTTTGTGAACGATCGCAGCCTATCACCCCCCAGGGTGTCAGCGCAACCCCCCGGCTTCTCAAGCTAAGTACTATCCGAACTCACTTGTTCTTCCCTTCCAATCTCCTTCACTCCCTCCTTTGTTTTTTCTAGCGTATTTTACAGCTTGAGATACACTCTTTATGATCTTAATGATTTATTGAGTTTCTTCTGTTTCTTCGATGCCCCGTGTTCGCCTGCTTTCCTTCCATTGGTGATCGTGTGCAGCGGACATTTCGCTTTTCCGAGGGAGTTCCCACCGATCTTGATGTTCTCCCCCCCTTGAGTGAGTGATCTGCGCCCTTCTATTCACATTCCTTCCCTCAGAGGGCAAGGACCTCCCTGTTCTTTGATCCGCACGTGCTTCAATCATTTTCTAAGTTCCTTTAGTGCTTTTTGGTAGCCCCACCATACTTGTTATCTGGTCTGTCTTTAGTAAGTGGCCACCCCCACTCCCTTCTTTCGGTTTTGGATTGTCAACTTCGCCCCCCCTCTATTCCCCTTTCGTTTGCTAATCCACTCGGGCAGTTAACGGCCCTCTTCCTCTTTTTCCGGAGCAATATATCCCGTGCCCCTGTCTGATTCCTCCCCCCGTTCAGGCGGTCGGGTACTTAGCCGCTGACCATTCAGCGAAGCCCGTTTCCCTCCCTGTCGTGTGGTTTTTTTCTCGTTACTGCGCTGGAAGTTATAGCAGAGGACGCTGGTGTGCACCTTTATTACCTGCTTCCCTCCGATCGCTGAGGTCTGCTCCCTTTCCCTCAGTTAGAGAACAAAGAAATCTTTTTACTGACAGCGCCTTTGAGTATTCAATGTGGACTTTTTGAGTCCGCCACCCGACCGTAGGCATGTGACGCGAGGGCTTCACATGGAGAAAAACCTTTCCCTGCCCTTGATTTTACACAACCCCATCAAAGAGCTATTCGCAGTTCCTCGTCCCAATCACCCGCATCAGAGTGTATTGTCAGTCGTAGGCTTATTTTTCAATTCGGCTTGTCGTGCCTGCCTGGGTATCGTTATACCAATCTCCTCAATCCCGCATATTTGAGTACGTTTCTCTAATTTGTGTCCCCTCTCAGTCTACCGTTAAGGGGGCCCTAGTTAAACTTCCCCCATTGAGTTCTAAGGGAACGAAAGCTCCCTGACGAAGGAAAGACGACATCGAGTCTCGAATATGAGAAACCTGAGCGAGTATTATTTTTCGAATATTGGGCCGCGTTAGATCTTTTGTCTTAAGAATGCCTACCTTTTCGCAACAGTAAAGATATATCCTCCAACAACACCCCACCTAATCCGCCGTCCCCCTATGTCCCCTGTACGCGCGGCGCGGTCGCTCTGAACGCAACGGGCGTCTCTTTCTTACTGTGTGTCGGGATTTCGTCCTAGCGCTCAAATATTATCACCGCGGAGCAGGTTCCACTAATTTCTTTCCCCGCAGAATAATTATCGATAGTTGAGGGCAGCTTCCCAGTCGACAGTAGACTTCAATATTAGCTAATAAGCCCCGCACAGCATTCTTCTAGACTGAACTCATAACCCTCCTGGACACTCTAAAGAAGGACACTGCGTGCGAGGCTACTACGCTCCACCATTGAGTGCAGGCGTAGATCACGCCCCCGTTGGTAAGGGCGCCCTCGGGTCCACGTGTATTTTTCGCCGGGCTGGCCTCTCCACCTCGCCATGATTATTTTGCCCGCTCTTCACGGGCCTTTGCCTACCTCTAGTCTCGTCCACCCCCCTACATGAAGAAACAGGCCGCGGATTTCCCCGCCTGTCCAGCCGCACGACTAACAGCTACCGGCCTCGAACTGAAGGGTCCCGCCGTGGGCGCCCGTTTCCGAGCCCATAGGGGTTGCTGTGATATTTGGCTTCTCTTGTCGACGTCGGATCGTCGAGTCCATTTCGCGTTGCCTGTCGTTCCCCCCCAATGCTGGACCGCCCAGTGAGCCAGTGGGAGTGTCGTCGTGGGATCTGGGTGGCTCTCCCGTAGTGCACCAGAGTTTTTCAAGATAGTGCTGGTACTTGCGCACAACGATTCGTTTTCCTCATCGGACCGTCCGGAAAAATATTACCACCGGTAATACGAGGGGCCCGTAGTGGATTGACGATAGGGGGAGTCAGCGGTCGGTTGGCGCCCCTAAGCCGCGTGGTCTCGCGCTCCAGGAGACATTTTTTCTTACATGGTTTCCCAAAGGGAGTTCTCCTGGTTGGTGCGTAGCTTTAGTGGCACTTGCTTAAGTCCTAGTGTTTTTCTCGTTTAACTGATCGCGCGAATGCGCAGTGAGTGGTTGTCCTCGTGGCTTTCAGGGATATTTGACGCGTGCGTCGGATTGTGAAAGTAACTCTTTCCCGGATGTCAGTCCCCACACATTCTAAGGAGAGACTATCACGAACTTAGCCACATTCCAACGGCCTTGCTTCTACAACCAACAATTACCATTATCCCCCCCACCATTATCAGAAACTCCTCCCCCTTACACCCAGGTCTGCGAGAAACACGTCCCTGTACGAGACACCAGCTCGACAAATGTCCATTCCTTAGCGGAAACTTTAACCCCCAGACCCGATGGTGGGGACGATTGTTTGCATAACTGTCTACTCATTCTTGCAGAATCCTTAGTCTCTAACAAGCTCAATCCATCTCTCCATGGGTCTTCTTGGCTCCTTTTTGAACCGCTTTGAAAAAAAACAGCAGAAATCCGATCCCCCGAGGCAACAAGAGTTCTTGTGCCCTCCGATTCCAACGTATGCATTAGGACCGGACTAAAGTGCAGGTATTTAGTACGGCTGTCCGTCGCCTTTTCTCTGGGACCCCGGCATGAGGCTACTATACGGGCAGGGCCCTCACACAATCACAAAAGCAGCGTTTCTACCTCTACAAGCTGTTTCTCTCCGGCGCGGTCTCCCCCTGTAGGTACGCACTGTGCGACTGGAATTCTCTACCCCAACCGTCCTCCTTTGTTTTTGTTCATGTTCGTGTATAATTATGACCGCGCCGCACAAGGGATGCTAGGAGGACCATCTCCAAGCGATCCAGGCGCGGTTGTGCTGGAGGGAAATCGATAGTCCTTTTCTCGTTGTGATCTTTCCGTCACCGCCTGCCCCCATTGCCGACCGGGTACATTGAGCCGGTCTTATAACGTCTGCGGGGATGCCCCGTTCGGCTGGGGGCACGTGAGGATGGCGAGGGGTGGGGGATGAGGGTTACGCTGATTTGGTGTGTTCTACGTGTTGGTATTGTGACGGCGTGCCGGTATGCCCCCGTGGGGGATACCAGCACCTGCCGAGGCCCTTCCTCCCAGGAAACGGCGGGAGGGTAGTTAGTTTTAGACTGCGAGCGCACTTCGAACAGGCCAGCCCCCTCTCCCTCCCCAGCCACTACCGTCCCCAGACTTGCCAGTTTTATAAAATCTCTTTCCTGTTGGGACTATCCTTTCAACCCCTTCACGCTCCCTACATTTCGTCACTGACGGAGTCTAGGTTTGTTGCCTTAAGTTTTCTGGACACGGAACCATGTTTTCCCCCTCACGCCGGGATTTAACGAGCTCCCCATGGTGGGTTCTGATGTGCCTTGCCACCCCTCCCCTGCAGCCAGGATGCTACATGTTTGCCCCCAAATACTTTCCCCCAATGTTGTCAACTTTGGGCGTTGTCGGTGCTCGTGATGGTTACCGGAGAGCCCGCCGATTCGGCTCCCCCCAAGCATTCTATCCCCAGTGGCCCGACGCTGTTTCGGGGCTATGCACTTTTTCTACCCCGGCCGACGCCCCCCGTCCCCCCCCTTCAAGAGTCTGTTCACATGAGAGGACCTTCTCCCCGTATTTGGATGACTCAACCAGGTTTAATGCCGCCTTTTTCGGTGAGGGTCCATCCGCACCCCGGGCTGGGCCAGGAGCCGGACATTAGTTGGAACCCTTGTCCACCCGAAACTTCCGCCCGTACACATCCATCTCTCTCTCTCCCTAAATAAGCAACTTTTTGTTCCCTCTCTTATTTACATAGTCCTCCTTTATTGATTCGTTCCAATAGGTTTCGGCTCACTTCCCCCTCCTGGGGTCTTTCACCGCACCAACGACGATATTCCCCCAAAGGGGGCTTCCCCCCACGCCCTCCCATCTTTCATCTCTCGGACTCGCCCTCTTTTCAGAGGATGCAACCTTTCTTTATTTTCCACCCCTTCGGCATGGAGCGAAGAATATTTACCTTACCCCTTTCGGGGTAGCAGAGGAACCCATCCCCCCTTGCCCCCTAACCGGTCACCCCCTTTGTACCACGACCTTCATGTGCTCCACCCCACAACCCCGATTTGCCACACTTTGGCGCCAGTTTCCTATTTCTTTTTCCTACGTACACCGAAACTTGGCGATTTTCTTCGCCCCCGGCATTTGGAGTTCTACCCTTGTCGACATAACCCTTATCCCTCTCGCGCCATTCGTAACTGTTCATTCCTCACGACCCGGTTTTCCCGCGAATCACCCATTCCAACACCATGCATCGAGATCCTTCCTGAACCAACCGTCTTTCTTTGGAAACGGCGTTGCCCAAGCTCAGGCGCCACCTTGTTGCACAAAAAAACCCAGCCCTTCCTTTTGTATACATCGGATTTCCAGCACTTCTCGGTGCCCTAATCCACGTGACACAGTTATAAACTTCTCCATGACACGACCAGACCTCCTCCTTGCAAGGGCCCAGGACCCCAAGAAGGTATTCCTAGCTTTTCCGCTGGGACTCCTTGTTTCCCCTTGCTCCGTTCGGTGACAGTAAATCGCAGATCGCTCTTACGTCCCCTACTTGGGAGGGCCCGCTTCGGCCTTTGTGTGGCCCGTGGTCGTCCCTTTCCAAGTAACAATAACCTGAACCCCCCCCACGGATTTCTATCTCCTTCCACGGCCTATCCATGTACGGGGATTTCGTATCATTTCGTATGAAATTGTTGTACCATGCTGTTCGGTCTGGACACTGATGCGAGTGGCGTCTTACCGCAAGGAACAGGAGCATTCCCCTCACAAAGTAGAAGTCAATTCCCGACATCCTATCCTCCTCAGGCATCCTTTGTTATCGATTCCCAGTGGAACGCTGCTTTTATGGAAGCTATCGCAGCATTGTAGGGTTTTCCGACAAAACGTTTCCACCCCAGTCTCTAATCAACAAGGGGCCCCACCAATGCAACCCCCCTCAAATGTATTCTTTTCGATCGATACCCTTTGCAAACGGCCCAAGTCAGTGAGTTGATTTTTTCCAGCGTGAGCCCGCACAGTCTCTGCCCACCCCACTGTTCCAGGTGTCCCGGACGTGCGCATCTCCTGATGGAATCCGGTTGTCGCCACGGAGTTATTTGGAATGACCATTTAGTCGTTCTCTCCAATTAGACCTCCCGGTGTTCTCTTTTTTTCACTTTTATTATCTCTATGCCACACCCAAGCCCTTCTTTGTAACTACCCCATGCCAATCCCCCTTAGTACCCCCTCCTACCGATTCCACCAGCCTTCAGACCAGAAAAGCCTCCCCAAGGTTACGAACTCTTAAACCGCCAGTCCCCCTTCGTGCTGTGTTTGAGCCCAACTTCAACGTTTAGACATCTGATTGTAAAGTCATTCTCTATTGTCGGATATCACCGGCATGGGGTTTCTCCCCAGACGCACCAGATTAACCACACCCTGTGGTAGTCCCATATTTCCCGGGTTTGGGCCCCCTCTTTTTTTTTCTAGGTCCGAGCTTCCAGAGGCGGGGCGTTTGTAAATCCCCCCATCCGCCATGTTCAACAATTTCCAACTCTGTGCTGATGACATACAAGCTAATCCCCCTGTGAGAGATTGGATTTTAACCTTCATGACATCATTGCTTACAGAGCTCCTCTCCCAGCAACATATCCCTAGTACATCCCATTCCCCGTCCCGATGCGATTGGTGAGGCCATTTTACCACAAAAGGCTAATTGCACCTGCGGCTTCGGGCGAATGATGTCAACTTGAGTGGTTTATGCCGCCCTTGTGGATATAAGGGTGTTTGGATAGGTTTGTGCTCTACGATCCCATGGACTGGACAAGCTTGCGCTAGACCCCACTAAAAGCGCATCGCCTTCGCGAGATTGTCCGCGACCCAGCCGAGTAACCCCCGAGTTGCCGAGTTTGGTCCCCGTCACGCTGGTAGCCCCCTGTTGCCATCTGAACGAGCGCCTGCCTTTTTCCCACCGGCTCCTTACCCCTCCCTTGGTTTCGGGCCGCGTATCACAACCCTTTAGTCACCGTAATCGGAAGGTAGACTCGACCCTCCTGCACGTTAGTGACACCATTAGGAAATCGATTCGCTTATTGGCCGCACGTTACCCCCAACCACAATGCTCCCCCCCCTGCTTCACTTACCCGGATCCCCCGCAGCCGAAGACTCTCCTCGTCTCCACTCTATCCAC
>Ga0179591_1184029_pt1 | contig 16999 bp, 22 predicted proteins | sample CZOMad2_1_08_16f_FD_182891 | JGI IMG/M metagenome (GOLD analysis project Ga0179591, IMG submission 182891) | Vadose zone soil fungal communities from Angelo Coast Range Reserve, California, USA - CZOMad2_1_08_16fungal (PacBio error correction) | ecosystem: Environmental > Terrestrial > Soil >... | reverse complement strand
TGCCCAATTCTCATATCCTTACTACTGCTTCCCGCCCAGTTAAGGCAGATTTTTCCGCAGCATCCTCAAATTCCAGTCGCTCGTAAAACGACGAAGAAGAAGATTTTTCCCTCTTCCTTCTCTTCTCCGATGCCCTTAATCATCACCGTCGGTAGTTCCCGCTAAGTACCATTTTCATCGATCTTTTTTTTTTTTTTCTCAACCCGAGGATATCCTAAACCCCATACGCCCCTTTTTTACAACTAGAAATGTGGCATAAGGATTTGCCCTTCCCTCCTTAGAATAAAAATCCAAAACGCACATTGACCCATCGACTTCCCAAGATCCCCCTAATTCCCGTACCCGTGGAAACCCCCTCTTCTCTTCCTCCCCCTCGCTTCCTTACACACGCATGCGCCTGCCACCACCACACCCTAGTGTCCCCCTTCCTCATTAAGCGTACTGTCACCGCTTCGTTCCCCTTAAAATTGTCGGCGCCAGAAATTCCCCCCTTCTTCCCCCGTCGCCTTTCGCTCAAGCACCTTTTAATGTAGGCTATTTCCCTGCCAAACCTCTTCCCTGGTTTTCCCCCCCACCCCTTCACACCCATCTTTGTCCCTTACATTAGATGTCCGTGTACTTTTGCTTTTTTCCTTAGCTATAATGATCCCCCTAACGCTATCCCGGAATCGTGGTTTTGGTACTCTTTTCTTCCCCATATCCCATAAATTAGCTCTACTCCCTTCCTACCCCGCAGCCAGCATAACCGAGTACTGGGAGCCACACGCGCTCAAAGAGTTTTATTCTCCCAACGACCCCCCCTTTCCCCCCTTTTAAACACATGGTGTTTTTCTGTTACCCCCTTTTTTCCCCCCTCCCCGATTCAACGACATCCTATCCCCACGGTCTATAGCATGACGTCACCGTAAACAGAAACCCTTTTTCTTCGCTACAGCTTCTATCCCAATTTCCTGCAAATCCCCCATCAACCGATGAAACGGCATTATATAATCTATGATACTGAAAGACGATGCTAAGCACCCTCTTCTTCACCCCAGGTTTCCTTCTTCCATGACAACATCAACCAGGCATGTCAAAACTTCCGGTAGCCCCTTTTTGATCCATCTGAATTATTGGCCTTAGTTTTCTCGTCGTCTCCCTTTAAAACAGATTTCCTTAACTTTCCGGTTACTTTCCAAATGCGTCTACTCGCATTTAGCACAAGTGGCTCTCTATTCAGACCATTTCTTCCCTAAACAAAGGTATCGGCAATAAGATTGCGATTGCTTACTCTTTCTTAGACCTTACCGAATAACGGCTCGAGTAACGCTCAGTTTCCCTCCCAGTCCTCTCTGTACTCCACACTATTTTTTTCATGTTAACATGTCGCCATAATTCTTCTCCCTTTGGTGCTTTACTTAAGAGTGAATAACCCCCTGAACAAGATAGTTACCCACTTTTTAAAGACAACCTAACCCCATTATTTGTTCCTTCCTGATGTTCCCCTTACGACACAAAATCACGGTGTCTGACCAACTTTTCATGGTCATTGAGTATTTTCCTATACCCCCTGACCGTATCTCCCGTTCAATACGCCTTCTTAGCTCTTTTTCCCCTCATCCTTTTAAACAATGTCCCCACAGCACCCATCCTTACTCCCGCGTTATAGACCCCATTTTATACAAAGGGACCATTTGTCAACCTCTTTCCTATGAAACAAACTTTCAACGGTAAGGTTTAGAGGTAGACCCCTTTCCTTTTCCGTTCCTCAGGTTCAAACACCAACATCTAGCAGCCTTCTTTCCCTTGGCCTTGTAGTTCCGATGTAGAGGTTTAGACACAAGTTTTTACTCTCCTACCTAGACACCTGTTTTCCTGACCCTCACTAAAAAGTGCTCAATGAGACATTACCCGTTGCCCATTACTATTTGGGCCTCTTGAGCCTCTACACAAGTGTCCCTTTTGGATCTTCTCCTTAGAGTAATATTTCCCTGCCCTCACCTTGGGAGAGCTCACTGTTACAACCACTCTTCCCCCCCAAGCCCGCCCCCAAAAAACTGCTGTTAACTGAGGCACCGTTTTTTTTTTATTTAGTTAGACGTTGACGCCTTTTCGCTCCCACTGTGTGAATCAAGAATTCCCCTCTCTCCGTTCTGCCTGCATTCTTTCCTGAGACCTCTCAATGGTTTACTATTGCCTACCCCCCCAACCTCCTACCTTGAAGACAGGCTTCTTTAGTTCGTCCAACGACAGGACTCGCCCAGCCCCGAATCTCAAGAGCCCCCTGCTTTCTGCCTTATTTTCATAAAAAGACCAATAAGATACCACAGCCGGCATGAGTCCCAACTTCTTCCCCCACCCTGACACAAAGAGAAAGTTCTCCGAGGAAATCCGTTCAACATAGACCCCCCTCGACGTCGCGCCTCCGCTCTTGGACACATACACATTTTTTCCCTCAGTATTCGAAGAAAGACGCCCCCCACAACCTGTCCCAACTCCCAATTACCGCCTTTCCTAATGCTAATTCGTTACTAAATTATCTTCAACCGTTACCGTTCACGTTCGCCTCCTGCATAAGCAGATTAAAGTAAATAATTAAAATCAGAAAGTAACTTTTGTGTTTTGTGTTTTTTTTCTTTTTTTGAGCAAGCTTTTTTTGTGGCACAAGTCCTGTGGAAAGAAGTTTTTTTTTTTACAGTGGGTTGTGGTTTGTTGTGAAAAGGTGTCCAAGTTTTCTTTGGATATTCCATCTGAAAGGAGTGCAGCTAGTTTTACTTCTTTCTATTTTTTTGCGCTAACTCCCCCTTTTTCTCGCCCCCCTATTCATGTGACTTGGTCCGAGCCTACATTATTAGCACCCTAGCAAGTTATTTTTCGATTGCATTTTAAGTAAAGTCCTACCCCCCTTCTTCCCCCCCAATGCTACAAAGAAGACTTTTCCTAAGGACGGTCAAGCTAATTTGTAATCCTTTACTTTTCCCCCACCAGAGGTCTAATTATTCTGATTTTTGGTGACAACCTTCCCATTACGTCTTCGTCGAAACCATAGTAATCGAGGAATCACTCCCTTTCTTTGAATAACGCTTGTTCAACGGGAAACAGTAGTACCACACCGAATTCCCTTCCCGTCAAAAGTAGCAACCCAACTACGAAGGATGAATAATTTTGGCGGATTCCCCCTTCGATAGGTGGAGGCACATCAGATTTTTTTTTCCCTTCCCCAAGTCCCACGGTAAGACAGCTCACTAAGTGATTTCCTTTTTTCCAGGACGACCTTGGATTGATCAAAAATTTTTGATTTGAACAACATTTTCTCGTACCTAGACCACAATATTCAGGCGCCCCCCTCTTTTTTGGTGGATGCCCCCCGATGAGCCCACTTCCGGTGAGACCCCTTTGATACACTTTTCCCTCCCCTTTTTTCCTTACGACACCGCGACGTCACGTCTAGTCCACCAAGTCGGCACCTCTTTTTTTTAATTCCCACAATGAACTAGCTCTCAACGACCTTCCCTTAAGTCCGACGTTTAGGACCCGGCAAATGTTTTGAGAGAACTCCCAGTTAAGAATAGAGATCTCTGACACCAATTTTTTATTCCCCCTCTTATGCTTTCTTAAACCGGCGACAAGGTCCGGAATTCAGAAAGAAGGTTTCACAAAATTCCACAATCGAATTTTAAAAATGAATGAGACCCTAGATTGTTTTTTTTTTTTTTTTTTCTTTTTTTTGAGGTTGTTTTTGAGGTCTTGAAGAAGTGTTTATTGGTGTATATTTTTTTTTTGAGTGGTTTTTTTGGTGAAGGTGGGTTGGGTTTGTATCTCTTTCTTTTTTTCTTTTTTTTTTTTTTTTTTAGTTTTTTTTTTTTTTTTTTTTTTTTCTTTTTTTTTTGTGTTTTAAGCCCCCACCTCCTGGACCAACCAAATAAGGCGTTTTTTTCCAATTTTGTTTGAAGAAACTCTTTACCCAGGAATATTTTTGCCGCCACAACCCCCCCCCCCTCCGACTTCCCATGATCCCCCTTGCCAGATTGTTTTATTTTGAAACCTGGAAACCCCCCCACCCTCCGAGGGTTCTCTGAAAGCGGTCGTACTTGGATTTTTTTTTTTTTTTTTTTTTCGAACTAGCGGGACCCCTCGCTTTTTAAGGATGCCGGCACAAGAATACTTTTTCCGCCATTGATTTCTCCCCACTTCTAAGGTGTTCCCCCTGCGGATATAGGCCATACCCTGATGGCGAAAGTCTTAGTCCGACATTCTTCCTTTCTTCCCCCCCCAAGCTGAGACACTTGCCGATTCATTTTTCATCCTATGTAAGGTCCCCCACCTCCTAAGCTAAATCTACTCCCCCTCGCCCGCCGCTTGAGCCACACCTAGAGGGCAAGAACCCTTTACCAGTTGCCAGTAGGCCATTGTCTGACCCCCTCCCTCCCCCGTTGTCCCCTTTCCCCCTTAAGTGGGAGATGTTTTGCTGGTAACTCTCCTTTGTAAGACTGATAATGAGGTTATGTCTGATGGTCCTGTGCCCACACTGATTGAGCCCCCCCTGACCAGCGAAGTCGTATTCTCGTTTTCTAGACCTCTTAAGACCCTATCTTCTTGATATATACTTTGACAGACGTGCGCCAGCGCGTCGGACCCTGACCACAATTGGTTTACCGGTGACTTTTGATCAGGGGTGAACTTCCAACCCCAATCTTCTATGTGGTTATAACCCTCCTTTCTCAATCCTGTTTTTCAGCTCCTCGTCGGGAAAGAGATCTTTATCTCCTTGACTTCTGAACCGTTTTTTACGTCCATAACAAAATACCAGCTTTTTCTCGCTCCAGTGAGATTTCAACGTTTTCTCTTCCGTTTAGTTCTTTCGCGACCCCCGCCCCAACAACAGCCTATTCCCCTCGTGTGCTACAGTGGCAACCTCCCCGTGAGTTGCCCCACGAAGCAACCGTAAAGGTTGTGCTTTAAGAATTTTTCAGCCCATTCTCACAGTTTCGTCATTTAGCACTCACGGTAAAGAATTTTTATTTCCTTCACTTCCATTGGCTAAATTGCCACCAGACATACTTCGTGTCCATAAGGACTCTAGAAGGAAATTTTTGGTTTTTTTTTCGATTTCGGATGGTCTACCACCACAACCCCCCCCAGACTCCCACCAACCCCCCTAACCCCCCCCCCCCCCCCCCCAACCCCCACCCACCCCCCCCCCCCCCCCACCCCCCCACAGCCCCTTTTAGGCACGTATGCCGAGAAGCTTTTTTTCTCCTAGGTTTCCTTGAATGAGGAGGGCTACGGTCTCTTCGGGCTGCGGTTCCCTCTTTTTTTGAGTGCGAACTTTTTTCGAAACCTTCTTGCAGCCAGTGATAGCCCGAAAGTAGCTCTTTCTCCTCCTAAACCCAGAAGAAACCTACTTGAGGCCCTGTCAAGTTTTACAATCTAAACACTTGCAGTCGAGCGCGAACACGCCCGGATCTCTGGACATTTTTTTCTTTTCCAACCACCCCCCCCACCCCCACCCCACAACCCAAACCCACCCCCCCCCCAACACCCCCCCCCCATACCGCCCCCTGATCCCCCTCTACGTGACTCTGACCTTCTAACGCGCGTGAATAGACCTGTATTCTTCCAATCTGTATTTCTTCTGACCAAAGACTAGTATCTCTGACCAGCCCCTTTTTTTTTTCCTTCATTCTTTCTCCTCCACGAGATGTCTTTTCCCGAAAGCCTTGTCAGGTTTTAAGTTGAAAAAGAATGCTCGCTTTTACCAGCCGCACCATACTTTCCGAATTTTTCGTGACCGCAGGTCGAGTTAATCACCCCCAATTTTTTCCCCTTTCCCTCTCCGATGCGAGGCAATCTGCTTAAGCGGACCCCTTTCAATATCCCTTTCCTGTACTGAATACAAGGCCTTTTTTTGTTTTATCAGTCCCCTAGCCCTCTATCCCCGCCTAACTTGTGCAATAGTTTTCCTGCGTTGAGTTCTTTACTGCTCTATTTCTACGAGGTCATTTTGAAAGAGCGTTTACAACAAACATTCTCGAGCCAGCCCGACGTATTACCCTTCCCCTTTGCTGAAGAACGATTAATGGTGAGAGGTTTCTTCCTCTGTTCCCCTCCTCCTCACTCCTTATTACAACCAAAGCTCGTCCAAACGAAACTTTACCCCAATAAACGCGTTTCTCCTTATGTGCATCCAAGTTCCTACCTGACCACGAATGGTTTCTTTCACTTCCTTTACCCCCCCCATCAAACGGCTTCCCTTTGTTCACCTTCCCCAGTAAGAGTTCTTAGAAGTTGAACTCACCCTTTTCCTTTCCTTTCCTTTGAGGAAAGTAGCTGAATTCTGTTTTCGTGAAGAGACTGGAAAGCTTGACGTTTCAACCCTTGACATACCACCGGATAGTTCCCGGCTTCATAACCCGTTTCTTCTCGGGACAGTGTATGTTGTTTCTTTTCACCCCTTGGTGACCTACAACAGCTATTGCCCAATTATCTATTTTCCCTAATCCCGTGGCGAAGATCTCTTTATTAAGGCCACGCCCTACCCCCACACCCACCAGAAACCCTTCTGATCCATTCATAGGTTTTATCACAAAGTTTTGCCCCTTTTAGTATGGATTTCACGGGACCATACCCAGAGCTTCCTTCTCCCACCCTATCACAAGACCCTTCCACCCCAAAATTTTCAAATGCAGCTCCGCTCCAAGTTTTCCCAGTCCGGCTTTGAGCACTTCTTAGGCCTTCCTTCTGTTTGAGACAGTGGATACAAGTCTGCACTGGCGATTTCACCTTAACCAGAACATAGTGAACCCACTTAGGAGGTAGAGTACCAACTTTTTATACGCTTTTCTTTCCTACGCCCGAAGGAACCTAACCCGTTTCCTCTTTCCTTCTGATCCCGTCCGAAGCTCGTCGTTTTGAGCCTGTAGACCGGTGAGTTTCCCAGTCTCCTTCTCAAATTTTATTGCGTTCCCCCGGCTATTCACTACAGTCCACTCGCCCCCTTTTCCTCCCCCCCCACCCTTCGGCGTCCCCGCTTCCCCCCCTCGTTATAATTGCCCAATGCCCCAAAACATTTCACCTATCGCACTGGTATTTTTCCCACTTAGTCGGTTTAGGCAAGAGGACCTCCCCCCCTCTTATTGTCTTTTCTTTTCCTATTTATGACAGACTATCCCTACGTACTCGGTCTCACGGGGTCTCAGGACTCATGGTGCGATTTCTCTACTAAACCTTTTACTTGTCCCCACCCCCCCCGGTAGAGTACCCTCTGTTTCTTCACCCCTTTCCCTATTCCTTTTTCCGACTCTTATAGACGCTTCTCTTTCTCGAATGCCCGAAAGAAATACGCTTTAATCGAAAGATACTGTGCCCTCTTTTTACTTTCCTATGAACATTTCAGCATTTCGCTTTGAATCTAGTTGCACTTACTTCCTCTTCCCCTGTTTGACCCATGGTCTCTCTGCTCTAAAGTCTTCTCACCACCTCTCTCTCATGATCTCATACAAGCGAGGGAGTCCTCCCACTGCTGGACCCTTCTTCTCCCGACCCCCAACCGACGCTCAAAAATCCCCCACGACCCGTGTGACATCCATTTTCCCTGACGTCGCAGGCCTACGATTTAACCCACCCCGAGGGAACCCTTACGACCCCCCCCAACCCACGGGCCGAGGCTCCTGCGAATGTCAAATCTTCTTTTTTTTCTTTTCAAGTTAACCTTGCGGCGCAGTATCAATGCCCCCCGTTTTTTTCCTTTTTTTCAATTTTTGAATCTTCAGACAATTCCGTTTTCTGCAATCCCAAACATAAAACTTACTTCCCCTAATTTTTAATTCCTTTGTTCCTTGTTTCCCTATCACTTCCTTTCTTTCTCTTCACTCGCATTACCCCCCCTTCTCGCTTCCTCCCGGGATCCTTGCTGCATTTCAGTTAGAATTTGGCTCCGTCCCTCCGCCGTCTAGCGTCTTACCCCAACGCGACGCTTCTGCCTTTTCCTTTTCCTTTGCGAAAACAATACGATCACGTTCTTTTTAGGCTGAGACCACTCCACATTGGAATCCAAGGTGTTCCCACTTGGGTCGTTGTACCCCCACCAATCGGTTCTTCCCCCCGAGCTTCACCTGCCCGGCATAGAATTTCTTCTTTCATTTCTTCCCAGAAACACCGATACGGCCTTGTCCCCCTAGACGGCTTAAACTTCGCACAAATCTCCTTCTTCTCATCAACCTTCCGAGTTTTCACTTCACCTCCTCCCGGAAGGCCGTGGATGCGAGGCCACCCAGTTTTTAAACGTTCTTTTTTTTTTTTTTTTCTGTTCTTTTCTTCCTTTGGTTCATATCCCCCTCTTTCCTTTCCCCTTTTCCACTAACACGGAAATAATGTTCTCCTCGTCTGAAAGATCTATTCAGTAGTTTTTCCGGTTTCATCCGGACCACAAAGTCTTTAGACAGCGTTTACCTCTTTTCCCTTCCCATCCTCCTCGTGGCTCACCTTTCTTTAATAACTGCTACATCTTTCGACCTTTAAAGTTCCTTCTTCATACAAACACGACTCCTACCCCTGTGTACAGCAGCTAAGGCTGACGATTTCCCACCTCCTCTTCAACCTCTGATGCTCAGTATTTCTCGTTGCTGTTTTCTCTTCCACAAATGAAGGAACCCTTCTGGTTGTGTCGTTGATCCTGAATTTTAAAGAATGTTTCAATTACACACCCCCCCCCGCCCCTTTGGCATTCAGATTTCCTTATTCTGGGACATTTCCTGAAGGTACTGCGCCCCCAGCGTTCCTTTTCATCATTTGTTTTTATTCTCACCTGAAAGCTCCTATTTTTCCTCCCGCTTTTTTTGTTCAACCTCCCTCCTTCGATGCTAATTTACTTGCGAAAAAAGACCATATGATGATAGTACCTCTTGACTCCCTCAGATGGTCGGGTAAGGCTTCTATCGCTCAGGATTCTTCCAATCGATACTCTTATCTTCGAAATTTGCTTTAAAGCCTGTACGCAGGACCAAAAGACTTTGTTGTGCAAATTGGCCATTCGTTCCTCAAAGCCGTGTATCACCCGTACCCCCTCTCAGCAAATGCCCCTGAGAGTGTTGTTTTTTTCTTTTTCTTTCATTCTTGAGTGTGGGGGTTTGTTGATTCCTCACCGTAAATAACCCGATCCCCTAATGATGAAGCCACCTAAGGCAAGTCTCCTCACCCCCTCCTGCGCTATTTCAGTCGAACCAACTCATTTTTTTTCAAACACACTTGTTTCCTTTCATTTAAAGTGAAAAGTGTAACCGCATCTATTCCGGAGACAAATCCCTCCATGGCAACCTTAGACTTACAGCCTCCCCCCCAAGTGTTTCCAGGCAAAACGTCTTCTTCGCCCAGTTTTTGTTTTTTCCTTTCTGAAGTTACAGGATTCCAATCCCGGTTGCGCTGATTTCACACGAGATTTCTTTTTCTCTCTGATTCAAATGATTAATAAGAATTCCTTTGTCGTAGCGCAGAACCCCACCCATACATCAACTGCAACTCAGTGCACTATTTGCCTTTCCGCTACCCCGTTCTGCCCGAACACTCTGCTACGGCCAGTTCCTCTTCATGTTGAGCCCCCGATTCTAAACGGGCCCATTTCTTATATATTGCTTACCACAAAGTCGCCTCCTTTGACCCTTTATGTTTTTCCTCTTTAGTCTTCCACCCGCTTTCACCCATCAGAAGCCTCCTTTGTCTTAAGCAACCCCCGACCTCGAATCTTACTATCCCACAACCACAATTACAAGGACCATTATATACCCTCTCCTCGTTTTCGATATAAATTGTTCCTTTTTAATATTTTCATTCGTCAGCTCGTTTACTTTTACTTATTTTCAAGTGCGCAAACCATATTTCCTCTTTTTGAAGACGTAACTTCTTTGACTCATTGGCGCCTAAGGTCACCTCGCAATGCTGCGGATGAAACTCTCCTTCCCTCTCTCTTTTAGGATGCACCCTTCCCCCCATTCACCATAGGGTTAGATGAAAAAGCGATATCTTCCCCCAAAATACCAGCGACCCTTCTTGCGTTTCTTACAAATAGAAATCGTGTCCGTGTAGACCTTTGGGTGTGGTGGTCTTTCTTTTTTTTTGGGTGTTTTGTGATGTTTGTTTTTTTTTTTTTTTGCCAGGGGGGGCGGTGTTTTTTTTGTGTGGCAGTTTCTTATTTCTTCTTTTTTTGTTTTTGTTTGGGCGGTGGGAGGGCGCTTTTCCGCGCTGAGGACTCGCTAGTTCACTTGTGACATAACTTTAGACTGTATAAACATTCCTGTCCTCCACCCACCAATAAAGCAAGTTCCCCCCTAACTAACTTGGGACTCCCCCCATTTGGGTTTTCTTGTTTCCTTCGTCCGCAAGTGCGCCGCGAACCGAGACTTTTGACTCACTTCCTCACAAGTTAGCCTAACGGCAAGTAGACATTGCATCCCCATCCTTCTCCGGAGAACCTGTTCACATGTGTTTCTCCCCCCCCAGGTAGTGTAGCGGAACAACAATACTTCCTTTTTCCTTATGATTTCTTCGAGAAAATTTGTGACATTCTTTCTGTTTCCGCCCTCTTTCCATTTCAACTACAATTCCCTCTCAGTTTTGATTCTCCACCTTCCGACGCGTCATCGTACGAATTTTTTTTGACTTTTGTTTCTGATGAACCTCCTCTAAATTCAACTTCAAAATTTTCTTACGAGATTCCAGGCCGGCCCACAAAGCTATTGCTAACCTGGCATATCGTTCCCTACGTTTACACCCAAGTTAGTTTTTTCTTGGTTGAATTCCCCCCCCCTTTTCGAACCCGAGCCCATTCTTCCCCGGCAAGCTTCCACAGATCCTCGATCGTGGTGAGAATAGGAAAAACTCCTTAGCATCCATCCAACCACAATCCCCCCCCCTCCCCCCCCACCCCCCCCCCCCCACCACTTTTACCACACGGACACCCACCCAAAACCACCCCAACATCCACTCGTGTTGCGTGTCTGACAGCATGAGAGGTCCTTCTTTTTCCCATCAGAAACCTCCCTGAACCAAATACTTTTTTTCGCAGACCGGTGTCCCCATTGAGGCTCCTGTGAAAATTCATTCCCCTTCAAAATAAATCCCCTCGCTCCCTACGTAGATGCATGAGCACGAACTTTGCCTCCAAACCGGTGCCGGGTGGTTCTCCTTTCGGGTTGACTTTCTTGTTAGAGGTAGAAAAATGAAGAGTTTGTCCCCCGCAGATCTCATCCTCTTTAGCAGAAGACTTGAGGAAAAACCTTATTTCGTATCAATCTTTTTTTAAGGAGTCCATCCCTTTTTTTCCCTAGCTTTCCTTAGTAGAACGGACGCGCACCCTGAACCTTTCTGACACCAGGGAGTGTCCCCTACAAACTCCCTGTCTGCCGATAGCAGAACACGCTCCCTTATTTCACAGTGCCCGTGCTTTTGTAGATGAAATTCCTCCCCCTCCTTCAATCCACAAGGACGTGACGCGTTGAAGAGTTTATAGCTATTTGGCTGTGCAATTGTGTCCCAGCGTGACTCTCTTCTTCTTTTTTTTTGATGTTACTGTGGCAAAAGTCGGGCCTTTCTCTAAAAGCGAGTCTTGAATAAGTTTTCTCCTCTCTAGCCCTTCACCCGTCAAGCAGCGTCCATGTTGCTTTTTCTTTCCAGTCTGCTGTTCTTTTGACCTCACCCCCCTGCTGAAAACATGACGCTGTTTTTTTTTTTTTGGGGAAAGCCCAAGTCAAAAACCCCCTCTAGCTGGCTCCTGACCGTCATAGAGCCGCGTGTTTTACTCCTCTCCTTCCCCATGATTGTCTAGGATTTTGACCCCTCTATCCGGCAGAAAAACTAACCAAATTAAGTTAATTCCCCCTTGTCAGAATTTTCTTGCCATTCTTCGAGTCGAGTGAGGAGGGTTTTTTTTTTTTTGTTTCCCCCACGCCCCATATCAAATCCCCCTAGTCCCTTTCCCCTCTTGTTAGTGAGAAGGGAAAGGATGCCTTTACGTTCCCCACGTAGCCCCCCCTTTCTTTTGGCTTCTTCAGAACAGAAAACCTTAAAATTTGCTTTTCTACACTGGTCCCCCTATTGCCCCCCCCCCCCCCCGACAAACTTTTAAATTTTTACTTCCCCGACGAAAGACTTCTGAGATCATAAGAACTGAACCACTTTTTTTCTTATGTGTCTTTTTTTTTTCTTTATGATATTGAGCCCATTGTGATAAGTTTCCCGCCTCCGGTCCCCTACTGCCTCCCTGTAGGGCCTGTCCGATTCTGCTATGTAGATGATTCAGCGGCGAGATACCAGCTTTTTCCTAATAACAGCCCTTTCTTTGACGTTTCCTAGATGAGACTTAAGATCCACTTTTTTCTTTACGAGGCGGTTGATAACAACTAGCCGCCATCCAAACCTGGTTGAAGGATAATCCTCACCCTTTTTTCAGCAGCGAGGAAATAATGCAGAGGCCGCCTTCTTTCGTGAGTTCCACAGCGGTTTTCATAAAGCTTCCCCCTGCCCTGCCAATATTGGCTCTCTCAGAGCTTTTCTGAGCTCCTAAGGCCCCTCTCGGTTCCTGACAGCGAAACATAGCTAGTTTTTCCCTTCAATTGTTTTCCTAAATTCTGGGCTCTTTTTTTTTTTCCCTTCCCGTTGCAAAGCGGGTAGGGAGATATGTATTCCCCCCCTCCCTCCCACTTCTCTACTGTTAAGCACCCTTTCGAAGAGCTCTTCTTCTGCCTGAGTACAGACCACCCTTGTTTCTGCAAAGCACCCGCATAGCTTCTGAGTTTTAGCGGGCACAGTACCCCTTTTCTTTTCTTCTTTTTCCCTTCTTTAGAGGAAACCAAGGGATTTTGAACTTTCTGAGCGAACCCTTCCCCCCTCCCCCGTCCCTTTAGAGAGGGGCTTTTCTTGTGAGGTCGACTTGCTCTCTTAGATGACTAACTTTTCCCTCCCTTTGTTCCTCCTAAATTTTCCATACACCCTGGGGCCTCCCATTTCGTCCCCTTCGACACCAGTAATCCCTTCCTTATGACAAGTTCAAGAGTTTCTTTTTATTGTTCCTCGTTTGCCAGAAGCTCTGTGACCTATCTCCCTCCCTTTCGTCTTCTTTCACTAGAAAAAAAGGTGCCCCATTTTGTCGTGCCCTTTCCCCATCCTTCCCACGAAATGTCCACCTCCCCCAGGTCTAAACCCAAGCCTCCCTCCTCTCTTCCCCATAAGTCGTCGTATTTCCTCTCATCAGGTCTTACCCCTCCCACCGGTGAAATTAAATGCAGCTTCTTTTTTGGCCCGTCGTGTGTAGATAGGTGGTTCCCTCTCAAGGTCTCACTCGTTCTGTGGTTCACAACGGTGCACATACCCATTTTATGGTATTGGTCTGGAGGGCTCCCTCTTTCCGTTAGTACCGATTCTTTTCTGGTTTTGACGGTAGGGTAACCCTGTGGGTTTTTTCCTCCGCATTCACCTTCCGACCAAACTACTCTAGGTTTACTTTAGTTGTTTCTCAGATAGTAACTTCTCTTTTTGCCAAACGAACCAGTTTCCCACACACCCCCCTCCACCTGTCCAGGCAGCAGGCACACGGCCTCGGTGAGTCCAGACAAGAACCCAGACCTCGTGCGCCCCTTTCCCCGAACAATTTCCCTTCCTACCCTCGACGTAATATCTCACCATATATCCCCCCCGCCCAGTCCACAACCAACAAGAAGTTCCTTTCGTGCTAGGTCCCGGCTTTCCTTTTAAGTCCTTTCCAACTCTCATCTACTTTTTTAGTGCAATCGTACGTTTTGTTGAGACCCCATGGACAGCCCCCTCATCCCAAACGTCTGAACTCAAAGGACCCGAAAAAGAATTTCTATCCTTTTTTTTTCTTAGATTAACCCAAAGCATCTTAATGGCTCTTTCAGTTACTAGGCGTCCGACCCCCCTCATCCAGCCCACCCCCCTTAACAGAACCGGTAATCGTCCCTCTCCCGTCTTTTCCTTTTCTACTTAGACCCCTGTGGTTTTTTACTGCTACACATTTTTCAGGTCATATTGAGGTCTCCTTCTCTTCAGCAGTATCCTCAAAAAACTCTTTCCTTCTTTCTCCCCCCTTTATAAAAAGATTAAGGGAGATAATTTGCACTTTCCTTAAAGTTCACCCCCAGTCTTCTCTTTTTCCTATCATATGACCACCCCTCCGTACCTTGGTTAGGGATACCGTTCCCTTTCTTACCCTAACAGAAGAGCTTTTTTTTAGTATTTTCTTCCTTACTCCTCACTAATCTCCATCCTGAACCGGTCAGGCATTTTTTTCACTTTTCTCCCCCTTCTACCCCCAATAAAAAGCGGAAGTACAACCCCTTATACTCGAATACCCTAATGCGGAACTCTCCTTTTATCCCTTATAGCCGTTACGCCTCCTCGACTTTTTCAGACGGATCTTTCTCCTCATTCCAGCGTCTTATCTAGAAAGTATACCCCTTTTTCTTTTTCGCATTTAAGCGGTCCCTTCCTTCCCTTTGCCCAATAGACACTAAGCAATTATTTTGAATAGATTGCCAATACCCCCCGTAACTGTTTTTTACTCGACTGCAACACACCCATTTCCCTCCTTGGCCCTACGTCTTAGGTTCATTGAACATTATTCTTGTAATCCCCTCCAGAATTACCCATTTCTGCAACTTACGCCTGCTTATCTACTCCCCCCCTTTCCTAAAAATACAAGAATTCACTAAAGGAACTACCTTTTATTAGGACCCTGTAGTCGGTCCCTCCGTTCCCCCTCCACCAACTCGGAGACCCATACATCCCCACCCCAAGTGCCTGTCTCTTAAGAGTTTCCGCACCAAGAATTCCTTAGTCTTCTCCACCCACAGTTAAATATGGCAGATGACTCCCTACCATTTCTCCTCTACCTCCAAATCAGTTTCCCGTTTGCGGAACCTCTTGCTACCTCCCCCAAAATCTTGCTAAAGGGAGTCTGTGAACCCCCCCTCCTTTCCATACTAGAACAAACTAGTATTAACTTTTTTTTTTGGCTGCTTTCCATATAGCACTCCCGTGTGCCCCGATCTCCCTGTCCCCTGACCTTATAACATTAAGGAAACTCCTTTTTCTGATCTTCCGTCTCTTCCTATTCCAAGAGATCAAACTAACTATTCCTACCACCCACCGTACTCCCCTAGATGCCCACTTTACGGCGTCGAAAACTCCTGAAGTTTGCATTTAGGTACCCTTTTACTTATCCCCAAAAGGTATCAAAGAAGGTTTTTAACCCCTTTTTTTGTCTTTCCTCCCACTCGGTCCGCCCCGCGCTTTACCCAATTCCCATTGGATAGACTACCTCCATTTTTTGTGTATAGAAGCGAGAACTAAACGCACAGCCTCCGCCTTTCGTTATACGTCTAAAGTCTATTTTCACCCTTCCTAAGCTCGTTTTTCTGAAACCTGTTCAATGCGAGTCCCTAACAGTAAGCCGCTTTCCTCCCCACCCGATTCCCCGCTTTTTAGCACATTTGTTCTACCCCTCAACCCTCACAGGATAGCACTTTTCCCCCCAAAACACAAATTTTTGTGAGATAATCCCCCGTTACATGTATTATCTAGTGATTCAGCTCCTTCTCCCTCGGACCCGATGATTTATTATTTTAATTTTTGCTTTCTTGCTTCCGCCTCTTAGTCAAAAGGGTAGACTAAAGGCGGTCCTCTCCCTCCCTTTCAATTATTTTCCTCTCCATGCAGATTTACTTCACTGAAGAGAAGCGTCCGGGGCTCAGATAACCAGATAACACGTCCTCCTTATATCAAAACTGATCAAAGTTTTCTGTTCCCCGCTAGTGCCACCCCCCATCAAGTGAATCTCAGGTTCTTCTCTCTTTTGTTAGGTAATTCTCTTTTCCCTTCCCAAGTTTACGACCCCTTCCCCCTTGTTTCACGCGGGTCATTCTCCATTTTACTAAAATAGGTTTTCCCTCCCTTCAACTTACTACGGACTCAGCCATGCTTCCCTTGTACGAAATACCAAATATTGATTTACTTCAAGACAACTCCTCACCCTGTCACTTAATTATTCGCCCTCTTGCCGTCCTTACCTTTGCCCATCAAGCGCCTTACCGATGAATGCCTATGAGCAAACTTTTTGAAGTATCCCTCCTCGGACGCGTTTTTTCCCCCTAACTTTTTAGTCCTTTAGCTTCTTTAAGGGTACCTCTTCTTTTTCTCTTCTATTGCGGACTCTATCAGTCCACCCAACAGTCTTTCGGAATATGCCTTCTTCAACCGCATTTTCGTAGTCAAGTCCCTTTTCTCTCCGAACGTGAAAGTATTGAACCATGCATCCTGCCAGACAGTAATTAACACTTTTCTTCCCATACTTACCAGCAGCCCCCCCCCACTCAGGACGTCTGCTTCTATTGGCTAATGAGAAGACGAACCTCCCTCTTTTTCCCCCCCCCCAGGACTTCTTTCGCACCCCCATCACAGGAGCAATTGAATACAATTCTCCCCCCTTTCCCCTACGGCACATTGTTCCTGACTTCCTCAAATACGTTTTTTCACCCCCAATCTCGAAAAGAGATCCACTCAAAACTTGTTTAGGCCCTCATTAGGTCCGAGGCCCACCTTGTTTCCCTTTTCGTTAAGGTTCCTTGGACGGTGCCGACCTTCCTTCCGGTGCACGTCTTCACCGAGAATTCTTCTGCTCGAGCCTCTCCACGACGTCACTTTTCTGAGTTAAGCAAACCCCCCCCCCGACCTTTCCGAACCCCTTCTTTTTGAGAGTCGCTCCAACCCCCCGTCTCCGAAGCCCACTCCGCCATCTTTAGCTATGATTTTCCCCCCCAGCTCCTTTTAGGACTTCCCACCCGTCATCCCACCTCCCCAATAGTTGCCCCCTTTCCTTTCTTCTCTTCCTGCCAAGAGAATTACCACGTCTTCCCCCCCACATCGAAGAGCCCTTTTGCGCCCTCGTGCTGGGATAACCCCATTCCTTGTTCCTCCTTTTGAAAACTGCACACCCGACCCTTCCGGAACCTAT
>Ga0179591_1371160_pt1 | contig 17002 bp, 12 predicted proteins | sample CZOMad2_1_08_16f_FD_182891 | JGI IMG/M metagenome (GOLD analysis project Ga0179591, IMG submission 182891) | Vadose zone soil fungal communities from Angelo Coast Range Reserve, California, USA - CZOMad2_1_08_16fungal (PacBio error correction) | ecosystem: Environmental > Terrestrial > Soil >... | reverse complement strand
GAGAGAGAAAAGGTATCTCGGCCGTTTCCTCGCAAACGTTACTCTCCTAGCATTACCCCCTTTCTTTTCCTTCCAGCGCCTTTTTTTTCCCTCCTTTCCCTCCCTTTCAGCTCCCCCTTTCCAAGCGCTTCCAGCTGCTTTTGTGTGCGACTTTTGTCTTCTTCTCCAAAAACTTTACGCTTCGTGAGCCACCGGCACTCGAGCAGCTGTTTCTCCCTTCATTCTGAAAGGGTCAGCCCCAACTAGATCGTCTGGCCTCTTGAGGAGCAGCGGACTCCATTGCCTTTTTTTTTTTTTTCCCTACTTGAAGTAAGGCTTCAGAGCTTTCTTGGCGTCAGAAATATGCCCCTCGCCGCTTCCGGACTTTATCTCCTTCCCCCGGAGCAAGAGAGTACCGTATTCTGCAGCGGCGCCGTTCCTGAGGGGTTTCTCAAGCAAGAAGATGAAGAGCAACCCCCCCCCCCAACCCCCCCCCCCCCCCCCCCCCCCCCCCCCCCCCCCCCCCCCCCCACCACCCCCCCCCCCCAAACCCCCGCCGCCACTCCAGTTAGTTGGTGAGCTTCGATATCATTACCCCCTCCCTCCCTTTGTTTTTTTTGAGCCTTTCCCAGAAGGACCTGAAGCGTCCATTCGAAGGCGGCTCTTATTGCTCACCCCCCCCCAATCGAATGCCTCCGATTCAGCAATGGTTACGCTTCGTTGAGTAGCCGGAGACCGAGTTTTTTCCCCCTCTACTCCCGTTACGGTTCGGCGAGAACCCCCATGAAGACATTTCCCCTCCCTCGCGAGTGCGCGCGTCAACATATTTTCTCCTGATCTACTCTTTAAGTCTTTTCCCCCTGACCGTCGCTTGTCTTTTGAGTCCTCTGTCCGGCGTCCAAGATGATACAGTTTTCTGGAAAAGGCGATCGTGGTTGGACCTTCACCCCTTTCTTTCCCAACTCCTCAAATTTAATCTGCTTTTTTTCTTTGAGAGTGGAGCGGCTTTTGCTGGCCAGCTAGTTGCTCCCCTCCTGAGACAGCTGTTCCGGCCCCTTCGTTGCAAAAAGGGTTTCACACTTCCGACTCTGCCCTTCGATTGGCTGGAAAGTGGTGCGTTCATAATTCGTGAGTGGCTCTTTTTCGCATTTCTAGGCCCTTTCTGATATAGGACTATATGCCCTTTTGTTCGTCTCGGAGCTTAGTGTGAGGAGTGCTTCGTTCGTATTTCATCCCCAAACATCTTCGAGTCATTGTTCAGAAAGACCATCGCTTCTCGAGATTGGAAGTTTTTTTACACTTCCCCTGAGTCTCGTCAGTGGCTTGTTTTTTTTTTTTTTTTGTGTTTGGGTTGGGTGGTGTTTGGGTTGTTTTTTTTTTTTTTTTTGTTTGGGCTTGTTTTTTCTTTTTGGGGGGTTTTGTTTTTTGGTTTGGGTTGGTGGGGTTGGTTCTTTTTCGTTGGGTTGGTGTGGTGTGGTTGGGTTTTTTTTTTTTTCTTGCTTGGTTGTGGGTTGGGGTTGGTGGTTTTTTTTTTTTTTGGGGTGGGGTGTTTTTTTTTTGGTTTTTTTTTGTTTTGTTTGTGGTGTTGTGGTTTTTTTTTTTGGTTTGTTTGTGTTTTGTTGTTTTGGCCTTTGTTTATTTTATTATTCCCCCCCCCCCCCAGCGATGTGATTGAGTTCTTCTCTTGCGCGTGTAAGCCTTGACAGTCAAGCCCGGCTACTTTTTCTACCCTGTCAAATGCCTAGTGATCCCTGACGGCTATGTGGTCTAGAGTTACGCCCCCCTTAAGAAGGATCGGCTTTCTTGTCCCACGGCCCGTGCACGTGGTCCCGCTAATTCGCTATTTTACTGGTAGTCCGTTCGTGACTTTGTGTTCCTCCCCCACCCACCTTAGGTGCAGATGACTTCTGAATTTCAGTATCAATCCCATACCTCACCCCCCTCTAAACCCCCTGTCCACCCCTAGTATTTCCACTCAAGCGATCCTTCTCCCTCCTGCAATGCGTCCCGCTCAGGAGTAATTCAGTTTGGACGTTTGTTTGGTTTTCCAACGTCTATGTGAGAGTCTTGGTCAGGAATTTCATGTACTCAGGGACTGCTTGAAATTCTATCTCCCTCATAACTTTACCTTTTTCCCTAGGCCCCTGCAGATTCCCCCAAAAACGGCGCTCCCTATTAGTGTCATTTCGGAGTCCCCTGTTCCTATGTAGCTCGTCGGTGTTCTGGGAGCTGCCCCAGCTGGCTCTTAAGTGTTCTCCGCTTCTTATTAGTACGCCCGTTGTCGGCCCTTTTGCTTTTTTTCGCGCCTTGGCACTTGCGTCCCAGTGCATGTTATTAGTCCCGGTTTTCCCAACAGATATGAGTTCTTACCGTCCTCAAGTTTGGACCGCCGTAAAGTTCTTTTTCGATCTGCTCCCCAACCGCTGGCTGGCGTCGATCCCTTCAGGCCTGGCTACAGAACCCCAGAAAGGCCGCCCAGCTAGTGGGAAATTCAAACATTCCCCCAATAGTTAAGCCAAGGTTTTAGGTAAAAGACTGAGATTTGTAACGGTAACTCGGGATATTCACACGCCCCCACGCGGCTGCTCAGTATTTTTCTCGTACTAAAACCCCGATTTTTTTGACGGGGACCAACCCATGTTTTTCCCCCTCCTGATGGCTTCCCATTTTTTTCGCTTGATTGAACGGTCGCCGACTCCTTCCTGCTTTTTACCGGAGACAATCGCCCCCCCCCCCCCCTCCACGACCTGCTCGCCACTGGATCTCCTCTTCTTAATATCTCCTTTGTTTGTAAGATATTCGCTTTTTCATCTCGCACCTGTCTTTTTTCCGTCGCTGCGCTTATAGTGCACTCTTCCGCACGATGAATGAAACCCGTTCCACTGGTTGGTGCCGCGATGCGAGGTGGGTCTTCATCAATGTCTCGGTCAGACGCCCACGCCAAACTTTGCTGATAGCCCGTGGTTACTCTTGACAACGATCGCGAGATTGGTATCTCCCTTAGGCACGTTAGCCCCACGCTTATGTCCCTCCCTGGCGGGGGTTTCTTCCTTTCGGCTTGAGGTGCCGTTCTGAGGGTGATAGAGGTCCCCCAGCTTTGGCGCTCTGATAACCGTTCGTGGGCGTCTAGCCCATTTTTCTTGCCTCCTCTCGTTGGAGAAAATCCTTTGACCTCCTCGCGCATTTCCTTCCGCCGCCTTCTTCACGTGGCCGGCGTCTTTCAACCAAGCAAGGGACATTGGTTTACACTATTCCCTCATGCGCACACTTCTTTTCCGCCTCTTTTTAGAACAGTCCCCCCCCTTAAACCTAGAATTTTTTCCCCCCTTAGATAAAAGCACAGACAAGTCTCCCTCGGTACGCGACAGTTTGAGGTTGGAGGCGGTGGGGTGCTGAGACCCTGATTTGGACGTTGTATCCCCTCCGTCAACTATGGTAGGTAAAGAGGTCCCCCCCTTATCAATTCACTCTGCAAATAGATGGTTAACGTTCAAAGCAGACCCTTCAGTACTTCAGTCCCCCGTTCTCTGAGAGACGAAGCCTGCATAATCCCCGTCATTTCCGCTCTTCTTCTTTTAGGTGAGACTGTTTTTATTTATTTTTTCTTTGCTTCCTGTACCAAAGATCCGCTTGAAAAGCTCCTTTCCTTTTTTTAGAAACCCCATAGGTCTTACGACGTACACCACATATGAACTTTCGCTCTTGTGCTCCGGGCCGTCTTGGCAAGAAAAGGTAGACTTGGGTCGGCGTCTCTTGAAACAACTTGCTAGCCCCGTTGAAGGCACTAGGAATATTTAGCAATGTGCTGAAAGATCGGGCTTGCCTGCCCCCCCTTTGTGCCCCCGTTCGATTCATTCTGCCTTACAAGGCAGGAACAACCTTTTTTCCTGTGGCCGTCACGTTAATGTCCGCTGACAAAAAAGGCAAATTTACTCCTTGGTATTTCTCAGACCTGAGTGTACTCTTCGCCGAACACTTCGAGCCCGACCGCGTTCCTCAGCATCCCCTCGAATAGATGTACATGAACCCTTCCCTAAGAATCGCGCATTTAGTCCCCCCGGAGACAACAACTAGCACTCCCAATAGAGTCCACCCCCTTTGAGTCACTACTCGAATTAAGTCCCCTCCCCTGGCGTCCTGTTTAACACCTTACTTTTAAGTCCCCCCCCGCGGCTCGCCTTTCCTCATCTTCGAGAACCCCCTGGCTTCCCCGATATACCCCGCGCCCCTCCTCTGTCATCTGATAGTTGGATTTTGATCCGGTTTCTTCGTCTCCCCAAGAACCAGCCCTGACCTTTTCCCTTCCGAAGAGGTTCCGAACCTCTCTCAGAAGAAGTAGGCCTTTCGGGTGGTATCTTTTTCGGTTCGGCCCACGGAGACCCTATCTATTTTAGACCCCTTGCCCTGCCTAACTCTTTCAGAGATTGTAGCAAGGCTTTCTCTCCTTCCCTCCCCCTGATTCGTCGCCCCCCCCAGACAGTTTCTCCTCTCCTTTTCGAAAGAAAGAAGAGTTGACCCAAGGGCCGTCCGTGCGCCTGCAGTCTCCTCAGCTTGTGCCTCAATGCCATAGAGAGAGAAGGTACGTGCCGACTTAGGTGGATTAGTAGATATCTCCTCCCCTCCCCGTGTTGTTGTTGTATTCTCTCAAAGAAGAAGCTTCTCGTACTTCTTCCCCGTTTTTTCTCCCACAACCTCGCCTTCGAGATGAAGCCAGCTGCGTTCTAAAGATTAGTGCTACTGCTCGGCGCTTTTTCCCTTTCAGGCCGGTTTGGCTGAGAACGCCCTTCAAGATTCCCTCATTTCGGCAATGGGAAGTTCGCTTCAACCTTCTTAAGCCTCCGTCGCCAGTTTCCCCTTCCCCTTTTTAGACCGTTCTTAGTGCAGTACGGTTTCCCCTCACCGAGTCCCCTCCCCGACTTGAGACAGTATCGGGTTCTTGTTCGATCAAAACAGTAGAGGAAATCCGGGTCCCCCCTGGCTTTTTTGATGTCGCTGGAGTGGGTTTTCCCGAAGCTTTTAGTTTTTTAGGTTGCGGGTTTTCAGTCTTACGCGTTTGTGAAAGGAGATTCCGACCGAGGATTAGAGATTGCGTGATCCCTGGAGTTGAGATGAAGCGAATTTTGTTTGGTTGTTATTTCCCCCTAAGTGATCGGCACATTTTCGGCGATAGTGCATGGTCGCGATGCGCCCTTTTACTGCGTTTTTTGTGTTTTGCGGTTAGAGCCTTCCCTTTTCGTTAGCCGCCTGTCAAAACATCCCGTTATTGATCGAAAGTTTCCCAATCCCTTTGCGCGATGCTTGGTTTTGTCCTTCTTTTCTACCTGATTCTTCACATCTCCCCCCAATTGAGGAAGTGTGCCTCCTCGTGCTTTTTTTTGTATTCTGTTCAAGCGGATGACCTTACATTTCTGCTCGTGCGCCAGAGAGGTTCTTATTTCCTGAGCGCCCTAGGGTGTCCGACTCGACTCCCGTTCTCTTGGTGCTGGCCAGCGCGGCAATTGCTCCGTGGTCATTTCTATTCTGGCGTCCCTTCCCCCTCTCCCTAACAGTTGGTCCCACATGCACCCGATCGCGTTCACTCGTGAGACTTTCAGGCAGCCATCCGCCCCTTCCGAAATTAATAGACCTTTTACCTCGACGTGACTTTTTGGGATTCCTCCGCTTTTCTTTTTCTTAGGGAAGGACTTCTCGTAATTTTTTTTTGCTAGAAGATGGAAAACAGATATTTCTTTCTCCTCTGGTTCTGATGTCTTGCGGTACTCCCATCCTGTAGTGGAAGAGCTTATCTGAACCTCCTCCCAGGCGTTAACCTCGATCAATCTTTCTAATAAAAGGCCTCTTTTTACCTCTTCGTGTTCGTCGTTTTTTTATTTTCAGGTTTGTAGAATTTTTTCAGGGTGGACATCACCCGAGCACGAGTAAGTGGCTGACTAACTAAGCTTTTTGAATACAGTGTCCTCTTACTGATGTTTTTCCCCTCCTCCTTGGACCCGACCTGTCACCATCGTTTGCCCTAGAGTTAAGGTGGGCCCCCCACTTGGGCCTCTTCCCGAAACTCCTCCCGTGGTGAATGGCTGTCTACCAAACCTGCTTCATCTCGCGCTCTGTCTCCCCCTCGACGGACTCCCCTCTTCTTTAGGGGTAAACCGTCCTGTGCTCCTTCTAGCTTGCTGACAGTTTACTCTGGTTCCACAGTTTAACGAGGCTATACCTTGGGATTTGGCGGCCCATTTTAGAGAGGGTTATAACCTCTTATTCAGGGAAACCCCCCTGAATAGCGTAGGCGGCACCCCCTTCAGTTTTTAAGGACGCTTAGATCTTCCGGCTCCTTCTTTTTTTCCTTAATTCCTCCCAATAGTCTCTCCTCCGAGATGATTCTCCGATTATCTCTATCTTTTAAGTTTGTCCTATTACCCAGTCCTATCTCGTAGAGTTCTTTGGTCGCCGTTCCCCCCTGACTTTCTTCTTGGAACATCATCTTCCCGCTGAATCCAAGACATGTTGGCCGCCGTAGTCCGGCCAGGGGTGCTTCTTCCCAACTCTAGAAGGACGGCTCCATCTTTACGGCTCCAGAATTTGATTTGAGAGCCTGGAATTTTCAGGCTTTAACAAGATTTAGAGTTAGCCCACATCTATCGTCTGACAAAATTAGAGGCGTTGTAGTTCCCCCCCTTGTCACCACTCCAGTGTTATCGCGTGGGTTCGTCGGACTGCTCGCGCGGTTGTCCGAATTCAGCTTGGAGCAGCTGCCCCCCTCACACTGTTCTTCAACTGACTACAGGCCCCACGACTAATAGCGTCTTTCAAATTTTCAGGCCATTCGGAGTCTTCCTCTTGGTTGAGGATCCCCAATTAGTCCTTATTCGTACGGAACCGTCCCTCCCCCCTTCACCCCCCAAGGAGTGATACGCTTCTCCTTTTTTTTTATCCCTCGTTTTTTTGGTAACGCTCCCAGTCACCACTTCCCAAGGCGATCACCCTCCTTCCCCTCGAAGACGCCCGAAGATGGTCCCGCTTTCTTCAAGGAGGCTCGGGGTTATAGCCCCCCCCTTGGAGAGGTAATTTCGCATAGTTTCCCTCATTTCGTGGACATTACTACTCCAAGAGCCCGCCAAAATATTTGGTCCAGTCTCCTTCGAGAACGAGCCTCCTCCTCGGTCGACGTCCGAGTATAATATGAGTCTGGACCAGAGAGGACCGTGATCCCCCCGTTTCGGTATCTCTTTTCGAGTATTTGACCTTAATCACGCGTTTTCACGCGAAAAGGCCTTACCTCTAAGGTGGAATGTTCCACCCCCAGGAGGATGTGTTCTGCGAGTCCCCCCCAGACAATTCGTACTTCTTTCCTTTAAGTCCGGGCCAGCACCACTCAGGTTAGCTCTCTCCCCTGAGCCGCCTCTGCGACCCCTGTGCGATTCTTTGAACCCCGGTCTTTAGATAGAACGATCTTTCTCCCCCGGTATGGTCTCAGGATACAGATTTTGCAAGAGCTTTTTGCGGCCCCAGATTGAGCCCCTTGCCCACAAGATGCGCTTTAAGATCATTATTACCCGTCGGCCTTACCCCATTTATCGAGACGATTTTTTATTTTATGTTCCAAGCCTCTGTAGATTTTGCTGAGAGACGAAAACGGTTACGGAATCGACAGTCCCGCAATCAGCCTCTCTTCTCCCCTGGCCCCATGTAAGATCGAGCTGGTTCTAGCCATATCCACCCCCTTCCCCGAAATTTCGCTAAAAAAGTTGAGAATCCCCGAGCGTTTCCAAGTCCTCTCCTCGTATCTCCACTTCGCGGCCTTCACACTCCCCCCAATCGGAGAAGTTGATGCAAATCCTTCGACAGCAGCACAAATTATTCTTGAGCTTTTTTACTCTTAAGGTGTCTTTCGTCTCCACCTCCCCAGACTATTTTATTATCTTTCCTGTCGCAGGAAAGCTTTCTAAGAAAGTCCCTACTGACTGACTTTGGTTTTCGTTTTAGACGCGTAGTGATGCAATGCCTTGCCGCCAGGCTCCCTCGCAGCCTGTAGACGACCGCTCGAAGAGAGATGGCACCACCCCCTGGCTTCCCTTCAGAGACTGGGAAAAGATGTCTTCTCCCCTCAGAGGTAGGCTGATTGACGAGGTGTGTCTCAAGCCAAGGCTCCTGTAATTTTTCGAAAGAAGTTCTTCTGTGGTATTCTATTCATTTTAATTATAATAAGTTGTATATCTTTACGACTCCCCCCCAGCCAGAAGTCGGCTGGCTGCTCTTTGCTTCTTTACAAACCTTTACATGAATCTTTTAATTCATCCGTGTCTACCGCTTCTTTCGTTTTTTCTGCAGTTTTCTGTGAAAAGCTCTTTGTCTCCGGAGGTTCGGAGAGAGACCTGCGGAGCTTCGGACTTTCCAGTCTTGAGCGTCCCAGACGAGTAATCTGAACGCCCGTACCCCTCGTCTGTTTAGTCCTTTCTTCTCGTCGTCTGTCAGGCGAAACTCGATCCTCCTTGGAAAATAGATTTCCGTTTTGGAGACGACACCTTCAACCTTTTGTCCCGGCCGATTTTCGGCTAGCGGGCATCCCTTGTTTCCTCCCCCTTAGGAGTTTCTCTGGCGGGGGTGAAGTCCCTGATTAGTGGGGAAAAAGGGAGACGACCGCGGTTTTTTCTTTTCTTTGCTATTTAGAGGGGTTTCGCTCAGTTTTTGCGCGAAGCGACTTGCTTTTGGTTTCTCGTCCGTGCTCTTCCCAAGGATAGATCTAATCCTAGTGGCCATGAGTAGCTTTGCCGCGGGGCCCGTCGGTTTTTATCTTTTCATAGACATTGTTTTAGGCAGCGAAACATCTATTATTCCTTAAAGCCACCACGATCGTTCTCCTGCTGGAAGGTTTCCTTCCCCCCCCCCCCCTTCGGGTCTTATTATTTGATAGTTTTTCACCCTTCCTTTCGGAGGACTTTTTCTGAGCTTCATTTGATCTCGTCGATAATTTTTTAATTTTCTTCTACCAAGCCCGGCGGTACATATAGTGGCAGTCTTCAGAGGCTCCTGCTCCGGGGTTGGTCGAGGTCCTTCCTCTAAGAAGTGCCCCCGGTGTGAGGGAAAGATGGGCCATTTCCTCCTTGGTAGGACTCGCTTATTTTACTGACTTTCCCTTTCTCCCAGTTGTGTCATCCCCTGGTATTGAAGCTGACTCGTGAGACCTTGTCCCATCACAATCCCGGTGTACAACAAATTTTTTGAGTAAAAGAGATATAAGATCTTTTGCCACCCCCTCCTTACCTAGGAGACCATCCCCCCAGGATCTGGTCGTTGGATGATTTTTTCGGCAACCAAGCTATGTGTGCGCGGATCTTTCCCCGATCTCGCCTGTAATAAATACTGAGGTCACTGCTGATACCAAGGGTTCGTTCCCCCTTCCTCAAGATGTCCCGCCCCCCCCCGAGGTACCTCTTATTTTTCGCTAGTCTTTTCTCCTGTGAATGGGTGGTGGTTATGCCAGAGATTATTTGTACCCTTTCCAGCCAGATACTTGAATTTACCTTGTCGATATTGGCTGTGTCCGTCCCAGATCTTTTTTTTTCAGAGCCTTGGCTCCATTGTTGCGAAGAGGTGACGGATGGTCCCCTCCACGAATATGCTTCTACCTGGTCTGATCTTAACCCCCTTTTTTTTTTTTTCCTGACAACCGCTGGCTGGCGTCGATCAGCAGAAGAATGAATCCCAGCCTCCTCAAGACTAAAGCCGGTGGTCATTTTCCCCTCATGTGGCAGATTTTACCAGCGTGATGACCAAAGATCTCGAGCTTAGTTTTTTCCCCGTGAACCCTTGCTCTCCACTCCACTCTGCGGAGGAGGCAGTTCTCTCTCTTAGAAAAGGTTAACATCCCCCCATCAACCCCGTGTTTGCGGCGCCTTGCTGATGTTATAAAGTGTCAGTCGCTTAGAAAAGTTCCCTCCCTCTGACGAGTTTAGCGTCCCGCGATGCTCCCCCCTAGAGAGTTTTTGGTTTTTCGAGAGATCCGGCGGGAGCTTCTTTTTCGATTCCGCTCTGGTTCCGTGAAGCAGTGCTTTCTTGTCCTCCCTTTTTGTTTGGGATGAGATCCGTGAAAGACGTTTCCTTTTACATTCCCTGGTTTGCCGCCCTCGACTCATGGGTTTGTCTTACTAAGAGTTCTTCCCCTCTCCCCCCTGAATGGCGAAGCTCCGTTGAGTTTACTTTGTCGATTAAGATCGGACAAAGTTTCTCGCTCCTTACTTTACATGAGGCTTTTTTCCAAGAGGGACTTTTTCCTGGTCCCCAATACAGGCAGAGTTTATGGTCGGGCGTGGATCCAGGTGATTTACCCTCGCGTGGGGCAGCTCTGAATCCCGCTGTCCCCTTCGACCAGGCCGATAAGCATTGGTTTGGTCCCTCCCTTGCAAGGTGACCCCCACCGCTGTTTCGTCTGAGCCCTGCCAGTTGACGGAAACACAGCATGCTACTAGAGGCCACTACTTCCTCTATAGCACGACTCCCTTAGATAGATGTAATTTCCCCCCACCATCACCTTCTCCCTAAATCCGTTGCCGTCATGTAACCACAAGCTTTCCCCCGAGTCTTTCGTTGCCGATGAGGGATTTTTTCCCTCGAACCCGTGATCACGTTTTCATTTTTTTCCCTCATTTTTGCCCCGTTCAATTAACTAAGTTGCGTCTAGACCGTCTCATAGCGGGTTCCGGTCTAGACCTCCGAGGGACGTTCCATTTGTCCTGAGGACGACGTTTTTGTTCTCTTCCCTTAGAGTGGACCCAGATCGTTCGGTGAAGCTTTTAGGGGTTCTTCATGAATTATAACGCGTCAGCTCCCACGCTACTTTTTGAATTCGACCACCAATCGCTTGGATAAGGCCTGTCCTAACATATACAACTCTCTTTGTTTGTTGTCCCGCACACTCGGCTCTCCCCGTCGGAGGTCGAGATGCGTCAATCTTTAAAACCCCCGAGGAGAACAATGGGAAGCCTCCCCGATATTAAATTGGGAAACGACTCCTCGCTTTATTTTTATACCTGCGTGAAAATTTTCTCAGCCTCAGGCGTTTCGGCTCCTACAACGTTTCCTTTTTTTTTCACCGTTTCCTCTGTTCAGAAGTAGTTCTTTCCTCCTTCTGCTTTACACAACCCCTGAAATTTTTTTCCCTCCCCGTCTATTTTGGTATTTCAAGTTTTTTCTATCTGTTTGATCTGAGAGCGTGCGATTTAATCTCCCCCCCACAACCATCTTTTTCGACTGAAATCGCGAATTCTGACAAGGTTCCACTTTCCGACATACGAGAATGGATTTCCCGGCGCTAGACATCATTCTTTTCGAACAGTTGAGCAAGCCGCTTCCTGATTTTAATAGCCCCGTCTTTTCGCCATGTTCTCCCTCCTCATGCCCCTTGCTCGAACTTGATCGCCCTTTTCTGTCTGCACCGCTTCAAGCTTTCCCATCGACCAATTTCCCCCAGGCAGACTCGGTTCTACCTTTGTCTTTCCTCCCCAGAATTACTTTTCGCTTTTCCGTTTCTTCAGCGTTCTCGCCCTGAGATTTACTCGTACAGCGGCTGCTTAATTTTATTCCACGCGCGCCTTGCCTCCGAAGCTTCCGAGATTGCAGTTTTTATCCGCCGACACGAGCGCTTTTTCACCCCCTCCCTTCCTCTTCTTGGTACGCGAAGCACGTCAAGCGGCGATCCCAGTTTCTTCGCCGCAGGTCGAGCGTTTTCCTCAGAGAGACGCCGAGCAGGTACGCGGTCCGACCCTCTTGAGGCGGCGATCCTCTTTTTATATTGGGTTTTGAGAGTCTCCTTAGATACACCGAGACGTCGCGCCGAGTACCTGCCCCCCTTTCACCCCCCCCCGTTTGAATCCCTTCTCCTCTGCCGAAGCATTCCCCCCCAGTCCCGCTGTGACGGCTACCTGACTCGTCCCGTGTGTGAAAAGTTTCTAAGACTTGGCGGTGGTCCCACTGAACGCCTGCCTCCCCTTTTCCCTTTCGCGCCCGGCAGTGCTCGTTGTCAAACGTCGTCGCCGCGGCCTCCCCGCCATCATGGTTTGTTTCCGTTCTTTGCGCCTCCCTTGAACCGCTGAGAGGTCCAATTTTCCTTTTTTAGATGAATCCAACAGTCCGACTTCCAACCCCTGCCGCTTTTCTGTTCGGAGAGATGAGCGTCCCTTCTGCTGAAGCTATGCTCTTTCCGAGCCGTTTTTTTTTTGATACGGCGCCTACGTGTTCCAACCTGATTGGTCCAGACTCTTCCTTTGCCTCTCTCTCTTTCTTGAATAAACGTGGTGAGAAGACTCATTTTCCTGGATCTTTGGTGAGGCTCGGTTCCCTTCTAGAAGGTCTAGAGCCCTGGTTGCAGCCGCGCCTCGTTTGTCTCAGTGGGTTCGCTATGCCTCGCACGTGTTCATTTTTTGTTCCCCCATTCTCGTCTTTCTTTCTAAGAAACCCTTGCGTGATCCTTCTTTTTTTTCCAAGGCCTTAGTTATATCTTATCGGCACCCCTTTCCCACCTGCCATCAGCGCCTGGGATATGTTTTCTATTCGGGACCCCTTACCATGGCGTCTTGATACACCCCGGCTTTCAGCTATTTCCGAATTAGCCATTCGGTGTGGTAGATTAAGAAGACGCATCCGCGACATTTTTTTTTATGAACCGCTCGAACTTGCTAATTGGTCCCCCTTAGCTTTGCATCTTTTACGCGTCCCGGCTTACCGAACGTGGTGGCGACCCCCCTCCCCCAGTCCTCGCCTCGTCCTTTTTCATTCTCCAGACAATCACCGAAATTGCTCACCTGAGCTCTACCCTCTTGTCCTGACGGTCGACGCGCAGCTTTTCTTCTCTCGGAAATGGACTCTCGGAAGTCTTGATTATCACCCCACCCGCTATTTGCTCTTTCGATCCTAGGTAATTGACGTGTACTCCATACTTATGTTACCCACCACTCTCTGACTCCACTCCAGGTTAGAAGACGACCTATCTCCTGTAAAACGTTCCCGATTTCGTTTTTAGGTTTTTGTAGAGTTCGAGGTTTCCTCCTCCTTTATGGTACGGAGCTTCCCATGCGAGAAGATTTTTTTTTTGATTCTGCCAAGGCGTTCCTTTGGTCCGGGACCTCTTCTTTGAACGTTAGAAGCTTTCACACCATTCTCGCCCGAGGTCCCCCTTTCTTTTCGAAAAAAGACTTGCCTCGGTCCGGTTCCCCTGGAAAGACGAAGTTCCCTTCTCAAAAGTGCTGTCAGTCACTTTTTTTCGTCCAGAAATTCCGCCTATTATGTTGGGCAGGTTTCCACCCGACCGTTTTTCCCTGGACTGATTTACAAAGCTGTCGAAGTGTGGCAACGTTAGTTTAATCCCCCTGGAGATCCCTGCTAGCGGCTTCCGTCTTATTTTTTTTAGTTAAAAGATGAGGCCAACCCATGGACTGGCAGCTTGCCCATTTCGTTTGCAGGCCAGATTGAGGCTCTTTCACCTTTCCCTAAGTCCCGCACCGTTGCGACAAGATTTAGATTTCGATTATTTGTTTGCATCTCCCCCCTCACCTGTTGTGTTTTTTTTATGAGAGATCCGCCCTCAGCTCATTCGATCGTCGCCTATGGGAAGTGCCGAAGGCGGTTTTGCTCTTTAAAGGGCCGAATCCGCAAGGACAACCCCCACTTGGCAGCCATCGTCCGCTTGTTCAGGTTGGTGGTCTTAATTGATAAGCCCTCCATGACTACCGATGCCCAGTTTTTTCGTTTCTGGGTCTTCCTTTATTGAAACTGATCTCGCGATTCTTTTTTTTTATGCCGCTTGCCCATTGGAAGTTGGAACCCCCTGCCCCCCCCTTTTGGGTCCCGGCGTTTCCATTGGCGTTTTTAGTGTCTCCCCACCTCTTGGTGAGAAGCATTTCAGGTTTTCCAGCTTCTCAAGGAACGAGGCCTTATCCCTTTGTTTCCCAGGCAAGGACTCTATCCGCTGGGAGCGTTTTCGCACCTTCCGGTTGGAACCTTCCCGTACTCGAAAACGGGGCCGGACACATGACCTGAATTTACAATGAAGCGCGGCTCTAGATTTGAAGTAAAGTCCCCCCAACCTTTCCCTTTCCGAACGCGACTCAGCTTACCCTACGGTCCCCGCGAAGGGTCCAGCTGCGGCGATTTTTTCTAGTGCGGTCATCAAGAATAGTGCCCTCCTTTTTTGGTACCGACCGCCTAACTCCCAGCGAACCCCGACGTTAATTAGGCAGTGTCATCAAGACGTCAGGAGTTCCCCCCTTATCGTTTGAGATCCCTCGTTTTATCCCCCTATTTTCCTTTTTTTTTTCCATCTTCTAGACGTCTCCTTTAGTTTACTTTTCCTTGTGTTAATCTAACGAGTAATCTTTACCCTGACAGGTTGGATCACCCTTACGTTCTTTTGACAGACAGTACCTCCCCCCAGACTGCTCCATCCAGCGTATCCTTTCAAAGACTAGGTTTTCGCTCGGCTCGGTCATATTTTTTTTTACAAACTGCTGGCCGTGTTCATCAGATACCCCGGCCTTTCGCCGATTTTCCCTTTCTGCGGTTTCTGTCTCGTCAAAGCCCCGCTACAGTCTGCGGCAGTCGGATCCCCCAACGGCCTACAAGATGGTCTGTGCAGTTTATAAATTTCTCCAAACCAGGACGTTTTTGACACAAACTTCCACGCTCTTAGATGTTATTTATGAGCACTTCCTTCCCTCTCTTTGCGAGCCGCGAAACAGTCGCCCCCCTTTTTCCCGAGACCACCGCCGCAGCCGTCGTGCTCCTCTCGGCCATCTCGCGACGAAGAGAAGGACTCCACAGGAGTCCCCCAAAGTTCTACACGCATCGCTCCCCCCACTTGAAACACTCTCCGAGCCCACAGGCCTCTTTTTAGTCTTTTCCCTGTTTCAAAATCGAGCCGTTGATCCCCACGCGGAGCGCCTCCAGATCTTCGTCATCACCCCGCCCCCTGACTACCGCGTTCCACTTTCTCTTTCGTATTGGACTAAGACGCGCATCATTCAATTAAGAGTTCCCCTAGCATAAAGCGGTCAGTCCTCTCTCTTTGGCTTTCCATATTGTTTTCCTTCCTTGCTTAAGAGAAGACTGTATTACGCGCGCACTGCCCCTTGAAGAAGGATTAAGCATTTTCTGCCTTTTGTTATAGCCAAAACTCCTGCCCTCCGCCCGTCTCTGGGACTCCCGGACTACGAGCAGGTCGCCGTAGCTAAGCATTTCCAGATTCGTTCCCGCCTCGTTCTCGGGTTGTGACCCCCCCTGCCCCCTGTCTCCCTTAGTAGCATAACGTCTCCTCCTTCTGCGTGGAGTTATTGGCCTACCTCCGTTGTTGTTGATCAGACGACTCCTCCCCCTAATCCTCGGTTAGCGTCCCTTTTTTTGTGATCACAACCTCGCGACTCTGCAAGGAGAATCTTTCTCCCCCTTTTTACGATTCGTTTTCTTCGACTTGCTAGGCGCCTGCTTTTGTTCCCCCTCTCTTGACCTTTCCTGGGTTCAGAGACCGCAGCCCATCGGCGGACGCCTTCTGCAAGGGCATTTTAGTAAAAGACTCTTGCGCGGCGCCGCCTTTGCTTTTCGATTAATTTTTATTCTACGAACCTCTTCTTCGTCCCCGCTTTACTATAAAAGTCCCCGCTCGCCGGTCTTGAGAAGAATTCACTTAGGTGCAATCTTTCCTGATTGGCTTTCTTGTCTTTTTGCCCTTTCAATTTTTTAGATGCTCTTCTCCCGATGCCCTTTGGATCTCTCCTTTGTTGGCAAAGGGAGAAGACGGCCCGCGAGTTCTTGCTTGCATCCACTTTTACCTAAGAAGTGCGTGTCAGTTTGATCGACGTGCTTCTTTCCTATCTTTGGAACTGGTCAGCGATGCGCCGTTGAGGGTCCGCATTTCTTCAATCTTCCTTTCTGTCGACGCAGCAGAGGTCCTTTTGCTAATTAAATCCATCCTGTCTTCGAGTTGAACTTTTTTTCCCTGACTTATTTTTTTATCATCCAAGCGCCATATTATAAGTCGGGGAGAAGACCGATTGCATTCTAGGCGTGCCCCAAGCCGTCGATCCACCTTCTTCCCTGTATGTGCCCCCTTTCTTTTCTCGGTTTTTCGAGGTCCGCAGTCTCCTACAGAAGGAGAACCGTCTTTGGTGGCGGCCCCGGTTTTTTTCGACTTTTTTTGCATTCGACTTATTTTTCCCCTGGAGTTCCCCGTTAGTGGGCGACCCTTCCACGCTCGTTGATGACCTGACTTTTTTTTCTTCTCTCCCCCCCGTCCATTACCCTCAATTGCTCCTCTCTAAGAGTGGCAACCTTCCTTAAAGCTTTTCGCTCATCGTCGCTCCTTCTGCATCCTTAGTGTCGAGACTAACCCACCCCCATCCTATTTATTTTCGCCATTTAGTGAAAGCTCCTAACTTTCCGGAGAAACCCAGATATGAAAGAAATCAAGGGTTCAGGAGACCTATAACTTTCACTAAGGAGCCCCTTTTCCCCGCTCGTGCCCCTTCGTTAGAGCCTCCGGTGAGGTTTGTCTTTTTACCCCGCGGAGTCTGATGTAAGTTTTGATCGTTTTGATCTTCGTTTCCTTTGTACTCGACTTGATGTGTTCCTTCGAGTCTGCTTTCTCAGAGATTCTCGAGGCTTCTAAGACCTGGGCCCTGGCCCACTAGATGCGGAGGGTACTTTTTTTGAACTCATAAATTTTCGGACCGTACTCACCCCCCATCTATTCAGCGCCCTTTGGCCCTCCCGCAGCCAGGACTTTCATATACGCGGCCATTTTACAACGCTGTGTTGCGACGGCCTGCTTGGATTCAACGAGCGCTAGATCGGTGCCCCGCCTCCACGCCACTTTTGCTTAGCATGTCTCCCCCCGCGCAGTCTGTTTCCTCTAGATTCGCCCCTGAGTAGGACCACCCCTCATTTTTTTGACTATTTGTCACCCCCAAAGTCGTTTTGCCTGAGTTTTTACGGGTCGCCCCTCTTCCCGTGCCCAAGTTTGTCGCTCCGAGATTCCCGCGTA
>Ga0179591_1292407_pt1 | contig 17002 bp, 10 predicted proteins | sample CZOMad2_1_08_16f_FD_182891 | JGI IMG/M metagenome (GOLD analysis project Ga0179591, IMG submission 182891) | Vadose zone soil fungal communities from Angelo Coast Range Reserve, California, USA - CZOMad2_1_08_16fungal (PacBio error correction) | ecosystem: Environmental > Terrestrial > Soil >... | reverse complement strand
TGAGACCATGGTCCAGCTGTTTGCCCTATTTATCTCGTAATTTCTTTTTTTCTCCTTTCCGATCCCCCCCCCCCCCCCTTTTAGCCACGATTCTTCCCACTAAAAATAAGGTCTTCCCCTTTCCCAGAAGTTCTCCTCCAGTAAGTGAAATCGTGCCCCCTTATGATGGGGACAACTATCTCTGTTTTTCTATTTTCTACAGTGGACCCCCCGATTGGTCTGACGAGGGAAGAGGGGTCCTAATTGTGTGATGCCTTCTTGCCCCTTGAGTCCGTGATGGTAGATACTGTCCCAGCGATACGGTTTGAAGAGTCTATGCCTTCTCCTCTTTTTTCAACCTTTTTTCGGAGGCCCTCTCGGCATCTTTTTCCCTTGTATGGAGCGACCCTATTCTCCGCAACTGTCTTTCATTAACTCTCAGCCCCCTTTCCCCATGAAGGTTATTAAGAACTTGGGATACCTTTTTATTCCTTGTTGTCCTATCAGGCTTTAATAAATCCGCGTCGATCCCTCTCCTTCCTCCTCCCCCCTCCTCGAGACTGAACTGACTCGTCCCCCGATGTTTTCTTCTCCCCTCCGCCCTAATCTCCTTTACCTCTACCGAGGCGTTTTCGTGATCTTAAAGAGAAGGACCCTATCTTGTTTGAGATGGGAGTTTCCCTCTTGCGCGCGTGGACCAATCTCCAGCCGTCCTCCGCCCCTCAGATCCCTACCACCTGTCCGATGTTGTGATTCTGGTTATCTATTAATTGCTTTCCCGTTTCGCTCTGATTCTTCTACTAATCCATGCCATGCTCTCTGTGTGCCGTTGGTGACCGCATGGTCTTGACACCGCGGAGCCTTCCGTCAACCTCTGTTCCCCCCTGCCGACCCCCTCCACAATGATGCCTGTTCTTTCAAGTGGTTCCTGCTTCTTCTCTAATCTTAACGCAATGCGACGCCTCGCAACAAGTAGGTTTTTCGCCCCCGGCTCTCGAGTCTCAATGTCATTTTTGACGCAGTCTCCCCCCTTTCCAGTTCTTTTTAGACTTTACAACGGCGCCTTCGATTCGCTTTGTAAATCCTCGAGGTTCCCCAATGGGGAATGTTTTCTGTTCTGTTGTGACGGGAATGTGATTCATTTCCCTCCCCCCATCCCTTTTTCCTAAATCAATGCGACCCCGCGAAAACCAGATCGCTGAGATAAGTTCCTTGTATTTTTTTTAACTTGCTCGACGGATTGGCTTCACTGGCAATCCTATTTCTTCTGTAGAATCGCGTTCTCTCACTCCTCTTGTCAGCGCATTACTGAGATGACTTACCCCCTTGTTTATGTTCTCTCGACTCCACGGTCCGTTGTCGCTTCCCTCCCTAAACCCTCTATGCCCGCGGTCCCCCCCCCTTCCCCGCCCACGGTGTCTTTTTGTTTGTTTTTTTTTTTGAAAAACTGCCCATCTTGCTTGCTCACATTTTCTTTAATTGGCGTTTTCTCCCCTCTCCCCCCCTCTCTCGCTCAGTTCTTCCCCCTGCTCTGAGGGTGGCCCTGGTGTTTCCTCCTTTTTAGCCCTACAGACCCCCTCCCGTAATTAGATGTGAGTTCACCTTTTCCCTCCTGACCAAGGAAGCCGCCTGCTTGAAATTCTTAAAAACACAACATTCCTGAGCCCTTTTTGATGCCTCCCCCGCAACCCCCCCCTGTCGACTAATTTAGGAGTCTCTACTCCCCAACGTTTCCGCCGCCTGATGACGGGGTTTTTCTGTGTCCCCCGCAAGTGTTTTTTTCCTTCCTCTTTTTTATTTTTTTGGCTTATTACCTGCTCTGCTGTTTGCCCCGTAGCCTTGCGGCGAATGGTCTCCTGTCTTTCTTTTCCAAGCGGGGGAGTATTTGATACGCTGCGAAGGAGAGAAGCAGGGCATTTAAGCGCCTAAGCCCTCTCCCCCTTCGAGGTCGTCGTCCTGGGTTTCCTATGAAACCCTATCCAGGGCCTCTTCCATCTCTTCCCCGCTGCGCAAAAAGTTTGTTCGTGCTTCTCTCCTCTCCTTGAGTCCGCTTGCCGCGTCTTTTTCAAGGTCGCATTGTCGCCCGGTGAGACTCTATGGTATTCCATCTCCTCAGAATACAGAGACTTACCTGCTTGTCGCCCTTCCCTTCCTTCTTTTCTTTCGACGATCCTCCCAAACATCTTGTTCTTTTCACTTTGACTCGCGCGGTGGAGAAGCGTTTTCTCCTATCCCCATCGCTCGCCATCCGATGCCCCTTTCACAACCATTTGGTGGGAGATCGCCCTTTTTTTCTTTTCTGGGAACTCCCCCTCTAGCAGCCCTAGCAATAGCGAGCGACCCTTGTTTAAGCCTTTTCCTTTTTTTGAGGCGACTTCGAAACCCTCGGTATCAAATTCACCTCTTTGCTTAATCCTTGAAAAAGTCTATCCCCATGTAGAGAACTGCTTTCTCTCCTTCTGTTCTCTTATTCTTTGTGATGTAGTGAGGAGCCATCAGGTCAGCACGACCCTCCTCTTGTGTCTCGTACCGGCTGCCAAATGTCAAGCTGCAGTTCAATTTTCTTTTTCCCCTTTTTAGCCAACAATGAGTACCTGTGCCTGTTGAATGGATCTGCCTTTGTGAACTTTCATTTGGTGAGGGCGCTTACTTTTTTTCCTCACCCCTTGCGATTCCTGCGGCCGTCTGGACTTGGGTTTCCTGTCCCTGGGTCCGTCCTCGTTTGAGAGTGTTTTTTCCCCATCAACTTGTTCCCTCCTTTCCCCACTCCCCTCCACCCCCCCCCCTCAACCCACGTGGACCATAGGCTGGCTTTGCTTCCCTCCCCTTTTGTTGTGACTAGAGATACGCCCCTGCCTCTTTTCCAGTTTATTTGCATCGGCCTCCCTGATGGTACACACCCGACTTAAAACCTGGTACCCCCCCAACTCTACAGACTGACAAAGACGACAAGCTTTACGTCTTTTCCCCTAACTCTGTCCTCGCAACTTTGATTTCCGAAAAAGGTTAGGACCTTTCAACCCCTCCCGGAGGAACCCCCCCCTCCCTTACCAGATCCGCAACCCCTCGGGAATAATGGTTTTCGGATGTGCACCCTTCCCCTTTTACTGACGCTTTTGAAGGTTCGAGTATAATCGAGCGTTTCCCCTCTGGTGTCGTCTCTATTGTTCACACAGACAGAGGTAAGTCTTCTTCTCGCCGATCCTCTTCTGCCTGAACTTGTCAGATTCTTCTCCTTTCCCTTCAGGGATGTGCCTGGCTCGTTCCGTTTGATTCCGCACGAAGTCTCCCTTTCCCCCCCCCAACTCGGAATGCCTTGCCCCTCGCCGCTCTTCCCTGACTTTGGAAATACGCCCCTATTCACTCCCTCCCGGATACCCACCTTGTACGATGCCCCTTTGTCATAGTCCCGTCCCTCGTGCCGAAATAGATGATGTTCTCGCCTCCTTTCCCCCACGGATGCGTCCCCTTGTTTCCAAGAACACCCGGTGTCTTCGTTCGTTCGACAGACCCTCCCTGTTTTCTTCCCACAAAGTCTCTCAGTCATCGGTATCCTCAGGATACTATTTCCTTCCTCCCCTGAGCCATTCCCCCGTGTCGAGCGAGAGTTCTCTCCAAGTCGAGCAGAGCTACTCCCTGCTCTTCTCACGATTCTAGAAACTTTTTTCCCCGTTCTCTCTTGCTGTAATGCTTCCCCTGCCTTCCGGTTCTCTTTCTTATAACCCGACCCCCCCTCGGAACGTTCGCGCGCGATGCGTCCAGTTCAGCTTTCCTCCCCTCTTCCGAGCAGATCACCTCAAACTGTTACCCAGACTTTCCCCCCCCTTGTGCCTCTGGAAAGCTGTCACCGCGCCAGAAACTATTCCTGCAGCATGATCTGTTCTGAGCACCTCACATCACCCCAGTCCTCCCCCACTCATTAGACACCACCAAAGATGTTCAGCACCATTTCCCTCTCTTCCCCTTAACCAACTGAGGCTGCTGAGCAGAAGCATTCAATTCTTCTCCTCTTCAGTTTTATTCTTGCAGCCCCGCTCCTGATGTGTTACTGTGGAATTGAACCTTCCCCACAGCTTGTTAATTTTAGGAGCCAACGTCTCAAATCGTAATTCTTTCCCGATTTTTGTATGTACCTCCAAACGATGTTTTGACATTCCGCCCGCTCACCGGACTTCCGAATGGAGAAGGCGTCGCATCCTCCCCCCACCCAGTCCCTTTATAGACCTTCCGCGTCTGGTCAGGCTTTGAATTTCCCCGTTATTTCACTTTGGTCCACAAGCTCGGTTCGTTTTTTGTGAGTCTCCCCTTCCTTAAAGGGTGCTTAGCGCTCATCCCCCGTTCCCGTGCCTCCTCCCCTCTTCCTGGTCTCGGATCCCCTTTATCGTTCCTCCCCCTGAAGGGGAACCACTTTCGTTTCCCCACCGTCGCAAGAGCCTGAGGCACATCAGATGATAAACGCCGGCCCCTCGCTTCCTCTTTTTTTTTTTTTCCCCCCAGGCCCATTGATTACTTTTTCACTTGATGGTTTCTTGGCGTGCCCTACATCACCTTTTTCAAACAGACCTTCCCTGAACTTTCTTTCTTAGCTCCGAAGCTGTCTCCTCCGTGTCCTATTTTTCGTTCCCCTGCCGTGGTTTTCCGGAGTTCTCTCGGTGTTCCTCTCATCGTGACCATTGAGCGCTCCCCCCTAGTCCGGACGCCCCTCGCAGAGTGTCCACCTCCTGGTTTCTCTTAAGGTCGGCCTACTCCGTAAATTTAAGGCTTCTTTGCGGCCTGCCTCTCTCTCCCGTCTCAGGATCGGTTATTACCCGCTTTGCAAGGTAACTGACGCCCTCGGTCTCCGAGCCCTCCCCCCACCATCGAGAAAGGAACCGCGATGACTTGAAGGCTTCTTTTGCCTCTCCAGCCTAGAAGGCATGAAGAAGACCTTCCTCACCCCCAAACATCAATTCCCATGTTTCCTCTATTAGTGGCCCCCCCTTAGAGGCTGTGTCCATGCCCGCTTCCTATCGCTGCACATTCGCGGCCTCCAGTCAGGACTTCCGCACCTCTGCTCTATCCTCCTCCATCGATCACTTTGGCCTCCGACAATGAAGACTCACTTTAGATTCTTGCTTTTCCGCTTCCTTTAGACCTCACAGCCCCTCCTAGTGAGGGACTTTCCCGATGTCCGCTCTCTCATGAGGACCCCGAGCAGCCGGCCTTTCTTCACCTCGATCTTCCTCCCAGGGAGCAATGAGTCGTCTATTTTAGCTGGTCCTAATTAGTGATGGCCTCTAGCTCTTCACCCTTTGGCGCTTTCTATGAGAGACCCCCAATCCCCCTCATCCTTCTAGTTCTCCTCCCCTCGTTCCATAAGTTTACCTGAGAATTGTCCTCTCCGATCCCATGCTGCCTTGATTGGTCCTCACAGATCGCCGCGCTGAGTCTATACTGGGCTGAAGCAAATGCCGGTCCTGCCTCTTCCAACTTTTCCTTTCTCCCGGATTATGGCCTTCCGACACTGTCCTTCCCCTCCTAAGCTCCCTTACCCCCTTAACACCTGTCTATCCGCTTTTTTTTGACCTTTATCCGTATTTTTCTCCCTGCAATGGGGGAACGCATTTGTATCTACAGTTGCAGTCCAGAATGCATCTCATTCCGTCCCTTAGTTGGTATTTCCTCCTCGGTTCTCCTCTTGGTATTTTTTATCTGTATTCGAAAGGAGCTCCCACCCGCCTTAGACTTGGGCCCTAGAAACGATGATAAACGGCAATTGAGGGGACTTATTTTCGAGTCCTCCTCAGTGTTTTTTTTTCTCTCAGAGACCGATCGAAATACGCCCTGAGTTTTTTGCTTCCGTCCTACCCTCCCTTTTCCCCCCATTAAGCGCTTCCGAAACGCTTAACTCTCCATCTTTGGCTAGCGCCAAAAAATGGCCCCCTTTCTTTTTTTTGCTCTCCAACTGTATGCAGCCGGATCCACCCATGCTAACGTGCTTTTGAACATAACCTGCCTTAGCTCCTCTTTTCGCTCCAGCGCGGACTTGACCCAGGGAAGGCGGTCTTTCTATCTTTTCCCTTTCCTCCTGTTTCGATACGACCTTTCAATAATCCTGGATGTTTTTTACTCTTTCCCCTTTTCTTTTCCTCCCGACTCTTTTGAGAGTATGGTCCTGTGGCCCACTCAGTCAAGCCCTAATTATTGCTTGAGATGAATTATCCGCTAAATGCACTCGGATGGTATCACCCCCTGAAGAGTGACTTTCTGTGGAGAGACTCGAGGTCGAGACACTGTCCTAACTCTCTCTATACTAACACTATTGGCCCACCGGTGTATAGAAGTTTTCCTTTTACCCTGCCTAATCAGGGATCCCCCAGCCTTCCCAGGACTTTCTCCCGAGCAGGATATAAGGCGCACGGTTTTTCTACAGAGGAGGGTGGCTGTGATTACATCACATTTTCCCCCGCTTCCGCTTACCGTCTCTAGGTGACTTGTCTCCTTATTTCGAACTTAGACTACGCTATAATCTTGTGCTGCGCTTCGTCTCGCTCTGGGACAGCCTCCGCCGCCGACAAGGAATTCTCCAAGCCTCGCTCTCCTCTCTATAAATTTTTCTAGATGATTCCTGTTTTATCTTTTCTTCTTGACTCCTTTTCGCTTGGCGAAGGTTTCGTTACCCCCCAGTCTAGGGCAGGTCGAGCTTTTTGTTTTTTTTGTGACCCTTTTTCCCGCGACGGCAGTTACTGGTCAAAACATCCTTCTGCCCGACCCCCCTTGCCGGCGATCGAAGGGGGCTAGTGTCCTTCAGTGGAGACTGCGCCAGACCCCTCCCCCCCTTTTCCCCTTGTCCACGGGTTATTGGATTTATCAGGCCAGCTCCTTTCTCCTCCCTTGTTCCCCTATTTCTCTCCCAAACGAGGCTTCGACCACCACGGCTCCTCTGCTGACCCTCTTCTGTTCCCTCCCCTTCTGAGAGATAAGAAAGGCATGTTTCTTTTTTTTCTTTTTCCCTTTTGATCCGCCGTATCCACCATCTTCGTCACCCACTCCTCACGAGCAACTCACATCGAGGTGCGCGTACGTGCCGGGGGTATCCTTTTTTTCTTCGCTCTTGCGTTCTTTTGTCCAATATTTTCCCTTCTGTTCTGATGCAATGGCGATCCGCCGCCCCCTTTCATCGCATACCTCCTGCCTAGGAATTTGGACTTTCATCCCCCCTGGTCGCTCTTCTCGACTCACACCAATCTTTGGTTCCTTCTTCCACAACCCCCCCATGTGTTATTTCGCGACCCTTTACCCCCCCTTCGGCCTTTTTCGCCCCGTTTCTGATTTTCGCTCTCCCTCCCTATCTCCTAGTTCCCCTGTGATCCTCTGTGGTCCTTCCTTTCCAACCCTTCGACTACTCTACAAGCCCCCCTGCATTCGTTTTCTATCTTCCTCGACTCCACTGAATCCTCATGAGCATCCTCCCTTTATTTCCCCCCCCCGCCCAGAAAACACTTTGAGACCTGGTGTTCCATAGATAAACCCCTCCTCCAACATGGAGCCCAATTTTCGTCTTCGCCCTCTCCAACCGGTGGTGAATGTCACGAGGAATTCTCTGTTCCTTTTTTGTTTCTTGGAGACAGCATGGCTCATCTTTTTGTATGTTTCCAGAGTTTTTGCTCACGCGCCGTTGAGGCTCTTTTTTTCAGATTCCTATGTCGCTGCCAGCATCGTCCCTCGTTGGCCCATTTGAGGTGCTCTGACTCTTTCTGCCCTCGGGCGTTACGAGTACCCTGACTTTTGAGTCGTCTCGTTCGAGCCCTTTCCCCCATAGACCAGAGAATTATGGTCCTCTATTTTTTCTTTACCGGGGCACAACCCTTTCTGCCCCGCTCCTTCCTCAGTAACGACGCTGGTCCTCTGCGCGCCCTAGACCCGAGATTGCGCTCGCTCCCTCTATACCCCTCTACCTGTGTTCCTATGAGTTTGATTTCTTTTGAGACCCTCCTTATTTGCTGCGACGCCCCGATCGCCAACACCCATCGTGTTCCTGACCGACTCTCGCCTCCCGGCGAAGGGTAAGATTCCTGCCTTTCCAATCTCCCTCTATGTAGAATCCGAATCCCTTACCCAAAAGGGTTGTTCTCTCCCTTTGCCTTGCTTTGTTTTTTCTTCTTCCTGGCTCCCCTCCCCCGTTTCCAAATCTTCTATAAAGATCGAGAAATGTCCCGAGCCTCTTTTTTGTTGGCCGATTTGAGAACCTTGACCACCGCCCTCTCTGCCACATTCCACCTTCTCCCATCTTTTCTTGCATCTGACCACTCGCCTCTCGCATTGGGATCTCTTTTTTCTGCCTTTTTCTCTTATGAGGATGGAGCCCCACTCGTTGCCCTGCGCCGGCCCTGGATCGCTTCTTACTCTCCCCTTTGAACCATTATGCAGTAAAGTGACTCCCCTGACCCCCCAGAGTCGAGGTCTTTTGCCTGTTATCTGTAAGGATGTGTTTTTTCTCTTTGGTTTCGTGGAGATCCCCCCTTGTTGATGTCCTTCTGGCCTCTGTTTTATCTATCCGGGCTCCTTGTTTTACGTCGTGTTGCCTGTACCCTCCTAGTGTTGGGCCCATTTAACTGCAGGAAAGAATCCCGTTGTCCTCTGGTCCTGCTGCGGCTTTTTCCTAACCCTTTTTGTTGAGAATAAGAACCAGCCGTGGAACATCTTATTTCCTTCATTCAGGTTGGATTTTGCCCAAGATACTCCCATTTCTTTTTGTTATCCACACCTACAGAAACTAGGATTCCAAGCGAGAGGGGGTTGGACCCACGTAGGATGCCCTCTCCCTGGAGACCTGGAGCTCTTTCAAGTCAAGGTCAGCGTGTTGACTTAGTCCTTTCAAGTGAAAGCTCAGCGTGTGTAATGGGAATCATTTTCCACTTTCCCCTCCCCCCTACCCCACATTGAAATGCGTTTTTTTCCTTTGCTCTATGACTGCGATCTTCGTACCGCGGGCTTCTTCCCCCCTCAAGAGATCTGTCGAAATACCACTCCCTTATCTTATCATCCCCACAACTAGAGCCTTGATTCTGACGAAATTTGTAAGATCCCCCCCCCAGCTATCCATTGACATCGTATTATTGAACCTTCGCCTATTGGTTTTTTTCTCGCTCCAGACCGCCTGCAAGCCCCAGTACCGGCATTTCCTCAAGTTAGCTCGCTTCTTTGTCCCCTATTGCATGGACTTTCCTCTCCGAGTTTTCGCCTCCTTATAGGCCCCCCAATTTTTGTCGAGCCCCTTCCGATAGGACGTACCTTCTTCTTGTCCCTCCGATGACTATTCACGGCTCTTGGTCTGAAGAGTGTTCCAGTTTTTGAGGTCCTGGTTGCCCCAAAGCCTTCGTCTTCCCCCCCCTCCTCTGCCGCACTCGTAATTCCAGCGTGATTATCGTCTCCTCTCTCTCACCCCTTCTGGTCGAGAAGAGATGCCCCCCAGCGAGCTCTTGACTTTCCGCTGACCGAGCGGGCACTACTCCCTTTGGCGCCTGTAGAGCGCAGATTTATCATTCTTCCCTTTTTGCTTATTTCATTGGAATCGTTGCTCGCGGGAAATCGCTCCCGCCTCGTCTTCATTTCTTCTAACGCCCTGTATCTTCCCGTAGCGTCCCGATCCGCTCCTTCCTGGCCCCACTTCCCTTCCTACCTTGACAGCGGACCCCTCGCTCTCCCTTTTGACCTTGGTCTTGCGACAGCAGCATGCGCGGTGAACCCTCCACCAAAAAGCCAAGACCCCCCTTTTTTTTTCGTTTTCCCCCCCTCTGACAACTTTTGCAACCCTGCGTCTTAGCGGCCAAACTGATTGTTGCTCGTCGGGAGTCTCCCTTTTTTTTTGGTATCGGTTGTGGATAATTGGACAGACCGAATTTTTCTACCTTTTCTGAATCAGCAACGGACTATGATTAGTACTTGACATGTTTCCCACTCCTCGTACTAGGGTGCTTTGTAGCAACCTCGTTGAAACTGCGTAAGCCCTCTGCCTACACCGGAGCGGGAGATTCCCCCGGCGGCTTTATAGAACCATTTCCAGACAGTAGGGAACAGTACGACTATAGTTTGTCAGCGCCTCATCCTAGGTTTTGTCTCCTCCCCCCCAGACCAACAGATACAGTGTAGTGTCTCGCATCTTACGGTGATTTGACGTGTAGCCCTCCTCCACCCTTCCTCTTCGTTTGCAGACGTAATGCGATAACACCCTTTTCTCGCCATGATTATTTACTGAAGCCGACCCCCCCTCCCTTGACACTAAATTTTTTGGCCCTCAACGACGACGCGTCCCTCCCTCTGATGCTCCCTCAAGGCGAGACCCCACCAATAGATGTTTTGCCCCCCCTCCTGGAGGTCCTTTCTTGAGACTCAGGTATTTCTGGGTTCTGACGCGGAATACATCCACCCTCAGTCCCCCTCCACCTTGACCCATGTTTCCTTTGGGCCGGGCGTAGCTTTAAGAATCCTTTCTTTACCCGACCTCAGTAATGGATCGATTTATTTTTTTACATGAAGAAGGTGATCTGACCCCCTAGATTCCCCTCCCCCCCCCATCCGATTGCCGAGCACGTCCCCCCCTGGTTTTCCCCCTAGGCGTAGGAGAGCCTCAAGGTGTAGGCGCTGCCCGCCGGGGCACTCTTCTACTCGGCTTTTTTTTTTCTTTTGGCCTCCCAGCTCCTTGTGAAAATTCTGCCGTTTACCGTACAAGAGGCGCTCCACCACCGCTTGAGATTTCCTGAAGCTTGAAGGAGGCCCTTGCAGGCACTTTCGCAAACCGCGCCCCCTGGCTTCCTATGCTGTCCTCAAGACCACCACCTCGCGGCTCAGCGAGGGAAAATGTTGATTTGCTTCTCTTTCGATCAATTGGATGGTGAGTCTTCCCTCCCAGCCCCCTTGACCCTTCCCCATCAGCAGCATCATGATGCTGGATAGCGTCTTCTCCTTCTAGATGAGTCTACACGCTTCGTTTCTTCTGCTTAGCTAGTGGAATGGCTCTTCCATCCTCGTGTCATAAGGGCTCTACTCCCGCCGGAGAGACCCGAGTGATTCGCCATTGCCTCTTCTTGGACAGGAACCTGATGATGTCCCCCCTTTAGCCAAGGGGACTACTATTTATGGTGCACAGCGTGTTGGAAGCTTTTTTTCTCTACTGACGACGTTACTCGAGCGATCCTCCCGCGGCGATTTGCGTTGGGTTAGAAGGCCCTTTCTTCCTTTCCCCCTCTGAGCCCTATGCTCCAGTCTCCCTCTATTCCCCCTACGGGACCTGATGTTCCTCGCCCCTTTCCCAACTGAAGCCTTCTTTTAAGATCTGGCGGCAGACACACGCATTTTTTCCCTCCTCACCCTTGGCTCCAGCTGGGCCCCCCCTTATGATTCCGGATGAGTTGCCAAATCATCAAGCCGCCCTTTCCCCCCACACATGCTGTTGCTTCTGGTCCGAAAGCCTCGCCCCCTATATCCTTTTTTCTAGGGTGCGCCGGCTGACCCCCTTCGCCTCCCGGAATTCGTAAACAGCTGGGCAAGTGGCTCGTTTGTATGTCTTCGTCCCACCTAGTAACCCGCAGCTGTTGTAAATCCCCTACCCGACCCCGTTTTTTTTTGAGTGGCCTCATCGGCTGTTATATCTCCATCCTCCCTCCCCCAGGATCAAGCATTAGACAATCCGGCCCGTTTTCCCTCTTCTAGACCAGTGCGGGTCGACTCTGCTGCCTAGAAGATAAAATACAAGAGCCCGGTCGCCTCCCCCTCTTTTTGCGCGGTCTAGTAGGCGCCTTTCAGCAGCCCACCTTTTGCCCCGATTGACTTTCATCCTATCCTCACTGCTCCCGGTCGGAATTGCAGCGGAGCGAAAGCGTTCCTGCTTTTTTTTTTCGTGCTTTTCTTCTTTTGCCCATTTTCGCTCCTTTGGCCCCTCTTGGCCGCTGCAGGACCGGCCTTTTTTATTGACCCCACTTCGTCTGGCAGTCTTGAGCCCCCTTGTCCTCACTTTTCCTAGGCTGTTAGCATGATTATCAGTTTTACCCTTTTATGCGCACCGACAATGCTTCTTGTGCTTATGGAGTGCTTCGCTTTACCGGGCCGCCCTTTATGCCTTCTCTCCCAACTCTGGGGCACTTCTCCTGGGTCGCCCGTCATTGGATCCCTGTTTCGTGAACATAAGCTGCCATGCCATCAGTTCTTTTTTGGCTTTCCCTCGTTCCTGCTCAAGCTGCGCATTCCCTTATTCACGACCGCGGGGGGGCGCTTTCGCGTTCATCGCCCCGCCCCTGGCGCGGCGTTTTCTATTTTTTTGCCTCCTTGGCTAAGGGCCGCCGATCTTTGCTGATTTTTCCGCGTCCCCAGCTGGCAGCTTCGCCTCATGAATCAAAGCCGCTACTCCCACGAAGAGTACCCGAAGATCCCCTTACGTTCTCGAGTTCTGTGCTATGATGGTGGATTTGTCATCAGTTTAGCGTTCCTGACTTGGAGGCTGCGAACTCGTCCCTGCCCTTTCCTTTCAGTTTTGGTGTGTTTCCCTGCCGAGTAGATGCCGTTCCCCGAGGCTTTTAATTTTCACAATCGCGAGATGGTCTTCCGCCCTTTTCGATCTTGCCTTGTTTCAGTTTTATGCGAACTTCCCGAGTATCCTGTTTTTCTACGGTTTTTCCCCCACCCTCCTTTGTGCCACGGACTGAAGGGATATTCCTTCGTCGCAGAATCAATTTTGTCACGATGTCTCCCGTACTTTCACCCGGAGTTGCCTGCCTGCCATCGGACGCTCTCCTTTACTGCTTGCCTGCTGCGTCCTCCCCCCCACGTGCTTTCCTTGGTCTTGGACGGGATGTTTGTATGCCTTTTTCCATACCGCATGTCGCCCAAGAAAATGCCCATCCCCCTTTGTCTCCTTTCACAACGTCCCAGGGTTTTTTTTTTTGTCCCTCCGTTGTTTTGTCGTGTTTGGTGTGTTGGTCGTTTTGTTTCTTTTTGTTCGTTGTTTTTTTTTTGGTGTTTTTTTTTTTTTTTTTGGCGGTGATCCTCTTTCCGTTCCTAATGATTCTTTTGCGTGTGATTTCTGGTATTTTGGTCGATGTAAAGTCTCCCTCCGATCTGTTCGAGCCTTTACCTGAGACCTGATTATTTGCTTTTTTTCAGACTCAATTGTCAGATGTTCGCCCAACGACCAGCTGGTGGGGCGAGGCCTTTAAAGTCCCGGTGTGTATCGACACAAGTCCCTCGTCCGTCTTACTCCCTTTGCGTCATTGGAGCTTAGTCCCTATCCCATGCTCGCCGCTCTTTCTTTCTTGCGTTTTCGCCTGCAACCTCGTGCGCCCGGCATCCAGTGAATCTGATGGGAATACTTCGTTTCAGGAAGCCACGCTTCGCGTTATACTGTTATGCACCCCCACCACCCACCAGGATGAGGGGGAATGCTCCCTTTTCCAACATGCGCCATTCTTTCTTTTCTACTAGCATCAATCCGTGGTGCCCGTTTACTTTCCCTAGTGTATCCTTCCTGTTTTTTCCCGATCCGAACGGTGTTGTTTATTTTTTTTTCTCCATGGGGGGATTTGTTCCTTAAATGTGACTGATCTGGGTGCTTCCATTGCCTTCCTTTCAGCGGTACCGCTTCTCCCCCGGGGTATTTTCACGCGGTTCAATTGCTTGTTTATTGTGTTCTAAGCAGCCCGGTAGCCTTCGCTTTTTTTCTCCGCGGCTCAGGTTCCCTAGTTCCGTATCTTTAAATATGACACGCCTTCCTGCATTCCAATCTGCGCCCGTTTCCACCATTGGCTTATCGTTTCCGCTCGGGCAGTCTTCGTTTTGCGATGACTAGACGACCCGGCGATTGCGTTGTTCTATTTCCCGTAGCTCTGCCGCCTGACCTGCCCTTCTGTGCGCAGATAAGTTTCTAGCCTCGACTGTTTTTCAGACGAAATCTCCTTGCAAACAAGTTGTTCTGGCCGACGACGGCCTCCATAGCCGCCTTGATTTCCCGCCCACCTCCCTTTGATTCTCCTAACTGACCCAGGGGATAGACACCTTTGCGATCGCCGGAGTTGCTCTGGGCGGTAACTCCTCGCCTTTAGAGTCATGATGCTGCCACGTTCATGGTGATGGACCATTCCGGCCGCCCGCCCCCCGCCTAGGAGACCCCTCACGAGGAACCTGTAATGACCGCTCTTTCTTTTCGTGCCCACCTTTTTCTTCTCTTTACGGTGGAGAGTGGAGTCGTCGTGAGGAGGATGGTCGTCCCTCCTTTATTTGTGAAAGACCGTCTCCGTGGTCGCTGGATCTGCTCGGTCAACTGTCCCAGCTGCTAGTTCACTGGGGATTCGGCAGACCCCCCACATCTGAGTCGAGGCGTTTCCGGATCTGGCGGCTTGTGCCGTTGCTCGATGTAAAGGTTTCGGTTTTTCCATCGTTTTTTTCCTGTGCGATGCGGGCGGCTGGGCCGGTGAATGGTCGTTTTGCAACAGTCGTGTGCACGGAAAGGTCGCCGCTTGTTCTATTGGTATATAGTATAATAATAAGTGTGTGTTCTTTTTTCTCTTTCCTCCTTTAGCTGACGAGGAGTACTGCCGTTCTCCCCTGTTGCCCCACCCACGATCCAGGTAGCCCCATCCCGTCCGCAAAAGTCCGAACGTCTTTCTCTCCGCCCTTCTTCGATGATCCCCGTCCCTCCCCCTTTTTTTCTCTCCCGAAACCCGTCGCGGCCCCCCGACTCACCAGATCCTCCCAATTTCTAGTCTCCCTCTTTCTTTCGGTGCCCACATCGACACTGGCTTGTCTCCTTGCGATTTCGACCTTTCGTAGTACAATGGCGGGTCTTCCGACTCATGATGGCGCACTCACAACATCATCCATGAGGACCCTTAGATTCCCCCTAGCGAAAGTGGTCCGATAATAACGCTCCCCAGGGAAGCGATCGAAGTTAAGAGCCCCTTGTTCTTCGAGCTAACGAATCTCTTAAAAGTGACTTTAGATTTCAATTCAGCCGATGACCCTCGTTTTCTGCAATACCGTGGATCATGAACTCCTCTATCTCACCCAATGGTTTACCAGTTAGGATGGAACTTTTAGGCTTTAAAGCGAAGCTTTTTCACTTCTCCGTGCCTATTCCGCCTGGCACTAAGTTGTTTCTTAGTGTAGTATAATCCCCCACGCCACCCTTCTTTTTCCTGGATAAAATTTTACTGATCTGGTCAGTCAGGCTTATTTTCGCTGAACTCTCCCATTCGAGTCCCTTCAAAGAGCCAATCGGGTTACTTTAGTTCACACTTTCACCCCCCAAGCAGCGAGCCGTAGACTTTGTCCCAGTCGATCTTCCCCAACGATTCCTCCACTTGGTCGGTTCCTTGAATTTTCAGCCTGACAATGACCCTCCTGTTATTTGTCCACCCACTTGCGCACTTCGTCCTCTCTTTTGATGTGCGTTAGGCGACGGGAAGTGTCTTTGTTCCCCCAAGGAGTCTTCTTGTCGATCTAGATAACCTCACAGATACAAAGAGTTCGAACATAATTCTTCTGCAGAGTCACCTTCTTATGCTCACTCAGGCGTCCCCGCGGCTTCGTTTCCGCCGAAAGCCCGTTTCCCGCCGCACACTCCCCATCCCCCGCCAAAACTGTCCTTGCTCTATCCCTATTCCCCCACTGGCCCACAACCTTGAACGCGATGAGCTCCCCACATTTTGCTGGAGCGCGCAATAAATGGCTCCGTTTTTCTAGGTTCTGCTCCTTGTCAACCGAGTTTCCCCGTAATGTCCGGCATTCTACCTTCCCCCCGAGATGCTAATCCCTTCTACCTTGCTCCCCCCCCACCCCCTCGGCCTTTTCCCCTCTCCCGAATCTGCATGCTCTGTAGCTGGAGTGACGAAATTTCGCCCCCAAGCTTCGTCCTGACGGCTCTAGGTCTCCGGCTTCCTGCGCCCCCCCCCAATTAAGCCCGACGTTGGACCAGTCCGCCGCTTTCCTTTTCCCTCCCCCCTGAACTTTCGTATTTTGGCCTGCTCCACCTCCTTGCGTTGTCCGTGAGTCTTTACATAACGGGGGATCCGCGCTCACATGCTTATTCCTTCCTGGTCCCTGCTCCCCCTTGATCCCCCTTCCCGGCTTGACCAGCCCTTCATCCCTAGTTCCCCGGACCCTTTTTGTCGCCTTTTCGTTGACCACAGGATCTCCCGGACTATAACCGAGTTTGCGCTTCCCAATTTGCTTGAGGATTCTTGACGAACCTTTTCTTCTGATGTTGCGGACCTGATATACATCAACAGTCCTTCACTTCCCCTGAAAATGCCCAGTGGGGACGGCGTCTTTAGATGCTGAAGTCAGTTGGTAAGCTTTCCAACCCCCTGAGTTTCCGACTATTCGACTTTTCCTTTAGTCGCAGACCGTTGGCGCGGAGTGATTATTGCTCAAACTTTTTTTTTCAGCCGAGTGAGTCCAAAGATGGTGTTGTTTGCGCCGACGGAGAGAAGTGCTTACCAGTCTTATGGTCCACTGTTCGGCTTGGGTCTTTGGTGCTTTCGTGACCAGATGCGATCTGTTTGACAATTTTCCTCTTTCCTGTCCCCGATGACCGTAACCGAACCGGGGCTCCCCCAGGACTTAGGAAGCTGTGTCTGGCAACCCCTCGTTCAACCGACAATGGAGGACAGAATTCCTCCTCCCAATTCCCTCGCACAAACACAGAGCCCACCTTTCCTCGGTAGCTTTCTTTGATTTGATTTTTTGATTTCTGTGCCTGCGGATCCCTGCATTCCTCCCCCGCTTCTTCTAACATGAGATCCCCGAGCGTCGTCCCGGACTTGGGGTAGCGGTATGCTATTCTCCGGCTTGGCGACCCGATATGGTTAGTGATAAGGGTCCTGTCCGACTCTCTTCTCCTGATAATCCCGCAGCCGCTAAGGTCCGCGGATTTGCACCTTGATTTCTTCCGCGAAACCCAGGAGCAAAAGCTAGTCGATACCCTTCGATTGCAGTTTTAGTTCACAAAGGAAGTGCGCCTTTCTCCTTTCCCCCCCTCCCATCAAGCTTCCCT
>Ga0179591_1382987_pt1 | contig 17004 bp, 11 predicted proteins | sample CZOMad2_1_08_16f_FD_182891 | JGI IMG/M metagenome (GOLD analysis project Ga0179591, IMG submission 182891) | Vadose zone soil fungal communities from Angelo Coast Range Reserve, California, USA - CZOMad2_1_08_16fungal (PacBio error correction) | ecosystem: Environmental > Terrestrial > Soil >... | reverse complement strand
CATCTGGAAAGCAGGAGGTTCCACCGTACGGGTTCTTCTGTGCCTCTGTCCCCTCCCTGTTGGAATTCGTCCGAAGTCTGAAAGCAAGCCCTACGTCTCCTTCCCTTTTAAAACGCGCATCGCTGGCTTAGTTCTTAAAATCCTACGGCTTTTACTTCCATATCGGGAGGTCAGAATTAGGCGAAAGACCCGTGGCCCGATTCCGGCAGCGGTTCTGCGCATTTGAGACAGCAATCTCCCCTCTCCCATCCCGGATTTGTTCCCCCGCCTCACGTGTCGAAAGTTAGTTATTCATATGGACTCCCCTATGAGATCGGAGTTCATACCCGTCGAGCCCGTTCTTATTTGAATGCGTGAAGGCGTCGGCCCCCGGCTCAGTGTGTCCTTGTTCCAGCTCGGTGCCGAGTGCTACGACTCTTTTTTTCCACCCCTTTTAAAGGTCAGGTCACGCCGCGCGCTGCCTGTCTCTTTTCCCCTTCTGAGGCTCTAGCAGGCTCACCCGGAATTTCCGAGCCTATCCCCTAATCTTCCCGGCGCGGAAGCCCTTTCCGCGAATGCAGCATTCCCGGGACGCGAGTTTTCTAGCCTATATCTCTTTCCTTTTTCTCCGTTTTTTTGCCTGTGGAATGAGAACGAACCCGGGAAGGCTTTGTAGAATTATTATCCCCTGGCTCGAACTTTTCCCGCCGTGGTGTCCGACTCTGTATCGATATTAACCCCCCTTCCCTTGGATCAGTGCAGGCTGCTGACTTCTCGCACACGCGCGCGGAGCGCTCTTCTGTCTTTCCTGTCTCGACGTGCACCCACCTACCTCTCTGCTGTCTCCTTTTCCAAACCGGCGCGGGTAGATTCCGTGTCTTTTTCCCCATTTTCAATCAGCCAGCGTTATTGTCCCGCCGAACTTCTCCGATTCGAATGGGAGTCAGCCTGGTTCCGACCTTGTGTCGAGATCCTCTGCGCTGGGGCAGGCGAAGTGGAAGCGAAAGGAAATAGTTTGCTGATTTCCTTCCCTTAGAGTTCTGTGACCTATTTTCGGCCATCCACGCGCGAGTTTGCTGAACCCTCCCTCCCCATTGCTCCTTTTTCTTATATGCGATAGGGTCCACTGTCGTGCCGCCTAGGTGCTTGGAGAGGTCGAGGCGCTCCTGCACGGCAGACCGGTTCACGGCTGTCACTGACAATTAGGATTTCCCTTGGGAGCTTTTTTTTTTTTTGTGCGTCGGGCCCATAATTACTTTACTTTTGGCTGGATGGTCAAACGTCCCTGGACCGCCTTGGTCCCGGAATTGAACGGCAGACTCACAAAAGCATGCCTTTTCTTTTTCACAGGGTGTCGGTGAATTCTCTGAAAATGTCGTTCCTCTGACTAAGGGATAAACTTTTAATTCTTGCCCGGGGCCGGATAATCGGCCCTGGCCATCCGTGGCGTTGGGTAGAAGGAGTAGGGCGGCCCCTTTTGGTAGGCGGGCTGGCCCGGTATGGCGGCCATCCGTGACGCTCCCTTCGACTGGTCAACTGAATCGCCGGTCTTTTCGAGCCGTGAGCCTCGATGAAGGAGTTACCCCCGCGACGGCTGTTAGCCTTTTTTCGCTGATCAATGAGGACTTTAGTAGGAGCCCCGAGGTATCTTCGCAGTTTGCCTCTTCACTCGCTTCCTTCTTGAAAGGCAGATCCTGAGCTTTCGGCTTCCTCCCCCGCACACGCCGGCACCACCTTCTTCTGACCTAGGCCATATTCGTCCTGTCTCCTTAGCGACGGTCCTGCTAGTACAGCGATCAGCCGGCAAATTGAGGTCTGGCTGTCTTTGAGTCCGCTCAAGCCTGCAGCCGAGACTAACCCGTAAACAGGAGAGTTTAGAGACAGGGGAGACCCCCCCCCTACCCCCCCCACCCCGACCATGGACACAGTGGGGAACGGTAGAACCATTACCCACGCACAACTTCCAAACTTTCATGGTTTCCACACCAACCCTCCCCCCCCCCCCCCATTTAATTCCCCAGGTGAGCCTTCTGCCTCGACGACATTCGAGCAACCCCTTTTTGTTTTATAATTCGGTGAAGGTCATTTCGGGACCCAAGCACCCGTTGATCCGCTTTTTTTCCCGTTCGTGGCATCCTTGAACAGCTGTAATTCTCATGGCTTTCCTCCCCGGGTTCATGGGCGCCGGGGCACAGAGCGTAATCTCGGTTCAGCCTCCAACCGAGTAGAGGGTTCGCTAGATCTGCGAGTTCGCTCCACGGCGTTTTGCAGGCCCATGGGATGATCTTTTTAGGACCCACTCTTCCCTCTCCTGAGGGGCCAGAAACATAAAGGAAAATCTTGCCTCGCGCATCTTTTTCTAGATGTTGCAATAATCAATGGGTCATCATGCCTTTCTTCTTCTTGTGATCAGCAATCCTCTTGTTACAGTTTCTCGTAAGTGACAATGGGTGCGGCCGCCCAGTGAAAGAGTATGGGTTAGCCGTTTTCCTACGCACCAGAGAGCATACTGAAAAGATGGACTTGTACCTCTCCCCATCCTAAGCCAATCACGTTGTTTAGATCTTCACCTTCTCGCCATGGATCGGGTACTACGTTTTGTGAGGTCTTAGGGCACTTCCTCCCCCACCCTTAGGCTGCTCGGAGCGCCGGCCAACACTGCGTTCCGCCGGTCTCCCTGTAAAATGCGAGCTTTGCACTTTATTCTCCAGACGGTGGAACAGAAATTAGCATAGGCCGGTCCAGGCAGCCTCGGACGATTTAAGGTCCGATCAGCTTGGGAGGGTCTGGCCCCGGGCGGCCGACGACGGGCGCCCGAGTACCGCCGACCACGACGGAACCCAACCGGCTTTAGCACCTACCCTCAAGCATGTCAAATGAGCTCGTCGCGGGTTTAGCCCGAGTCCGCCTTTCTATTTACAGAGTTCTGAGCACGAGGGATCACCCGGGCCAAAGGCAGGTCGGTCGTATTAAGGATGACTTTAGCTTGTTCTTGGCTCACGTTGGTCTTTGCCATAATGATTCTCCCGTAGAGTCCCTCCCCTGACCAACCCCTTTGCCAGGGTTTCGCTTACCTGCTCGGAATCGACCCCCTGATACTCCCTCCTTCCTGCTTGTCCTGGTGACGGGGGAGGCTCGCTTTTATCTTTTTTTTCTTTGATAACCCTATCCGTAGGCCCCGCCGCCCCGGCTCTCTTTATCCCGGCCCGGACGCGGACTGGGCGCGTCTACGCCTGAGTTCGCGTGGCGCCCAGGGTTTTGTTCGGGCTTCGGTCTCCATAAATCTGCAGGCGTCGATCGCGGCGTTCACGACTTTAGCGCTTGCCGTGAGGATGACTTCGCATCTTCCCCTTTTCCATTCCCATGTTGCGACTCAGCCCCTCCGTGTTAGCTCTTCCCACCTCCCGAGGTTTCTTACCACGGCACCGGCCCCCCCCTTCTCGAAACTCGGACGGCTTACCTTATTCTCTAGGTGACCCTTGCTCTCAGGCAGTGCGCGATCACCTGTGTTCGATGGAAGAATCCCCAGCTTTGCCGACCGAAAGCGGACCCCCCCCCCCCCTCTTTACCTACCCCGCTCTTCAAGACCGGGCCGCCCGCGCGGGCAACGTGATCCGCCCCTGTCACCTAAATTGGGATACTTCGTTGCAGTGATTTCTACCTTTCGGCAGAGTGAATCACAACCCCCCCCCTTTTAGTTAGAAGCCCCTCTGATCTGGATCGGTCTGGCCGGAAAGTCTTATTAGGGCAAGTTTCTGTTCGTGGACCATCGAACATTACATCTTCCGGGAAGCGCGAACACCCCAAGTCCCGTCATCCGACATCCTGAAGTGGTCTGGCAAGCAGGCGCCAACCGTTTCTTTTCTTTTCTGCCTGAGGCCGCCTCTTCCCTCTTTTGTCAGTTTGCGGTTCAACGTCCCCAGTGACCCTGCCGAGCTGGCCTCGCCCTCATCGGAATAGTTGCTTTTCCCCCCTTACCCCCTCGCTGCGTCAACGAGCGGTGCGTTTTAGAACTTAGTTCTAACTCGGGTGAGCCCTATGCCTGCAGCGCACGGGTCGCAAACCCAGAAGTCCCCTCTCCTCCTCTGAGCCGCTTAAAACCGCTGAGCAAACGCGTCATTTTCGGGCGCCGTTCTAATTGAACGCCTATTGTCAACTCGGCTTGCCCCTTCGTCGTTCCCATTGCGGGTCATTTCCCTCGGTGACCCTCTCATTAAGAATCCACCGTTCGGTCTGACCCGGCGAACCGGCTGAAATCTCCCTCTTCACCTCTTTTGATTCCATATTCTCCCCTATGGAGCGAGCTCACATTCGTTGTTTAAGTGTTCCTTTCAACCACCCCCTTCCTGTCTCCCGATCCGGGATACTCCGCCCGGGACATCGCCTTCCTAGTCTTGTCTAATTTCCTCCCTCATGAGAGATATATGCCTTTCCTTTTTCTTCTGGCCTCGAGGGATGAGGGACTTCCGTTGATAGATCAGGCCTTTTTTCCCTGTTGAGGTGCCCGGATTCACCCGCTGTATGTAGGCCAGGTTTTGGCCCAGTAGTCACCTCTCGGGCCTGCTTGCCTTTCCTTACCTTCTTTCACGGACGGCCCGGACATCTCGGAAGTCCCCCCTCAAGGTCCCAACTTGAGCGCCCTGGGACGCTAGTCGGTGTCACCGCCCTCGGTTCACTAGAAGTATGTGCCCATGCGTCCTCTTCTGACCTGTGACCGTTCGCACGTCTGAACTATTCTCCTAGTCGAGACCTTTTCTGTGCCAGTCGAGACCGTCGGGCTGCCTGAACTTCGGGATAACCGCACCTCTTTCGCGCCTGGATTTTCGATGACACAGATTATGCCCCTTTACGCACCCTTGGTTTTGACGCAACCTTACGACGCCGTATTCGCCGTTTGGACGGTTCTGATTTTGGTTCCCCCTGTCAGTTACTGCCGCCCCACCGCCGGTTGATGTATCCCTTCTGGGGTCGAGTGCCTAGGCAACCGTTCACTGTCTCTTGCTTTGCCGATCCTGTAGCCAGTATTGTTGTGCCCTTAGCCCCTTTCCTTAACGAGCTCTGGAACTCTTCCTGATGGACCTTCCTAATTTGTCACGAATAGGCCCCTACGTCAGACAGGTCAGCCGCCTGACCAAGGGTGGCTCTTCGCTTTATGTTTCCTTGACCAGCCTGTCCTTTGGGATCATGCAGGTAAGACTCCGCTTCAATAACTTTTTCCTGGGGAAGTGGGCGCTCTGTGCGTGAGGTTCGCTGCTGGCCTCGGGCTGGTGGCGGGCAAAGGGCGCTACAGTCAGGTTTTCTCTCTTCTTCGCTTCGAACGGTGGTCACCTGATAAGCCGGAGTTTCCTAGCCTTCTAAGTCTAGCTCCTTTGGCAGGGGACGTGGGTCATGCATACGGCGTTGTTTCCCCAACGGGCTTGAGAGTTCGCAGTTTATTAGCGCGCCCTCTTCCTCTGCCAGTCGGTGTCTAGGAATAGCGGCCTCGTCTTTGCACTGCGGCGAACTTGCATTTGGAGTCCATCCTCCCCGCGTTCAAGCACCTGAAGTACGATAGGAGCCTTCTGTTCACGTCGCGCTTCCTGCGGCTGGATAGCAAGGTGATTTTGCTCTTTGCGCGGCTCATGCGAGCAGGGCCAACCACCGGCTCCCCGGCCCTTACGCACGGCGTGCTCCGGGTGATCGCCTGAGCGCGCACTGCCCGTGGTGGGCGTACGTCCGAAGCAGGTAGATCCGTTGCAAGTCCCACGGAGCCGGGCTAGGACTACGGCCTTTCTTACACGTTCCCCCTTGTCCGCGGACTGCACCCCGGGTGGGTTCAGTTTTCCAAAGTTCCACGTCAAGGCAGTTGCGGCTCTTCCCGCAGACGGCGCTGGGCAGCGCTCTTCCCCCTCTTGAACGTCCTTCCCTTTTTGGAAGCACCGGAAAGCAGGAGGAGTTTACCACCCTCCCACCCCCCCCCAAAGGGTATTCGGCGCCGTGGCTGTCGCCGCTTCCCGCCCTACAAAGATTTCGCATCTTCTCTTTTACCGCCGATCCCTGCTGTAAGCTTTTCGGAGCTCTCCGTACAGAAGAAGGGAGTTAACGTGGCAGGACTTGCCTGGGTGCCTGATTATCTGAGGTTTCGAGGGCTCTTGTTCCAAGCCGAGAGTTAGAGTGTCCTGACCCTCTGATAGTCTTCCCGTGGTGTTGAGAGAGATGACTTCTTCTGATCTGGTAAGTCCGCTTGTTTCTTTCGGTGATTCGCCCCCATCGTTCCGGCTACAGGAGGATTGGTTTGCTCCCCAGTGGCACGGCACGGTCACCCGATGTTGATACCTGCCTTCATGACCGACCCTTAGCAAGCTCGAATTCTTGACGTCTCTCTTCTTATTCCTGCTGATCCGAAGGGGGCGTGGGGCTGGCCGCAAGGTAGATGCGAAGAACCCAGTACTGGAGCTGTGCTTCCCGTAGAAGAAAGCCCATCTTTCTAGCCGCTGACATTCGCGTTCGGCTGGGTAGATAGCGTTCCCGCGCCCGGCGGATAGGAAGTGCAGGTGGGTTCCCGTATGCCAACGGGCGGAGCGGGCGACGGTGGCTAGTTCCCCCTTTCCCCTTATTTCTCTTCACCGCGGTTAAGCGACCACTTTGGGCTTTTTTCCCTCCTCCTAGTCTAAGAGGAGAATCACAAGGATCGCCCTCGGGGTTTTTTTTCTCTGGTGACGGCGGGAGTGAAGACTTTACCTCTGATTTGATGCTTTTCTCTGACACAGCGGAGGCCCGCCGCCGAGATTTGACCTAGGTGATCACTGGACCGTCAATGACCCGCGGGAAAAAAGCCCCTGAGATGTGGAGTAACCCTTTTGCCGCAGGGGCCCCTGATTGTCCTTCCTACCCAGGGCGTCTTTTTAATAATCATCCGCTTCTGATGCAGGCTTTACCAATGGATATATCCATGGCTGCTCTACGAATGCCGGATCAGCGTACTCCCCTTGGGGGAAATGGACAACCACGTCCGTCGGGGTTGCCGACTTGAACCACAGGACCTAAGGTCTTGACATCCTCCACTACCTCTTCTTCCTTTGAAAGGATAGAGACAGTGCTCCCCTCTTCAGTCGCGGAAGACTCCGGGCAGCGCTCCCCCGCCTACCAGGCCGCGGACCCTTGTCGAAATCACCCCCCGCGCTACCTTCCCCCCCTCCTGTACCGCACTGGCCGACCCCGACTCCTTACGTTTGTAACTTTTATACCTGCGGGGATCTCTTGCATTTTTCTCGATCAGAGATCAATAATTCACTGCCACCCTGTGTTCCCCCCCCCAGCGAACCAAGTCTCTGGATTTTTGCGGTCGTAGGTGTTTCTTGACCAAGGGCTTTCCGTGTTCTCGGTACATCCGTTCCCCAGAGGTTACTACCGCACACCCCTTCCGGTAAAGGCCTCTCAACGGCTTCCAGCCCACGGTTGAACACCTGACGGTCTGCCTTGCCTTAGCGCTCACCAGATTGAAGGTGCAGGCACCAGCGCCCCTTGACTTCTCCGTCAACACGTCATCAGAACATTTGTCGGTTTGATACACCCCTCGCGGCGGACTTTGGCCTAGCCCTTGTCCCTCTAGACTCCCCGGATGGGTTTCCGCCCTTTGCTGCTGTTCCCCTCCCTGCTCTCCTATCCAATCGGCCTTTCAAGCGACGGTCGACACTCGTTCCAGTCAAAGAGCTAGGTCTCCAACCCTCCTGTCCTTTTTCTTCTTCCCGGCAGGGAAAACGGCCGTCGTGGAGGCGAGGGTGTTCCTTCCCTCTTTATTCAGAGCCGGACTAAGTCGCGGGCGTCATGGTCTGACCCGGGCTCCGACGCGATTGCCGGGCCCTTCCCGCTTTTCTGCCGATTTTCCAGTTACAAGCCTTTGCGCCGAGTAATCTTTTGGTTTTTTCACCCTACGAAGCCAAACCCGGCAGGGACGTCGAGTCCCTTGATCCGCCGCCTCCCGCGGGAGGCCCGTATTTGTCTCTCCCCTCTGTTTGGTTGATGAGAAAGCGAGGACGAAGTTTTTGAAGGAGCTGTTAGTATCCTGCTCGCCCTTTTCCGCTCAGTTTGTCCCGTCTTCGACGGCCTGTCTGGATCCAGGATACCTTACATCGGCCCACGATCGGTGCCTTAGGCCCGGCGCGCTCGGCGTTTCTTCTGGTCGGGCTTTCTCTTACTGGTGCTGTTCATTTCCCTTCAACTATGACGGACACGGCCATGGTTGCCTACGACGACGGAGCCGGTTCAAATCATCATTTTGATCTCTTTTTCTCTCCCTTAGTTTGAGCTCGCGCCGCTGGAATGTGTCTCCATGTTGTGACTCTCTTCATAGTGGATTCGACTTGTGCTGGCCCTTCCGCCTCGCAGGCCGTCAGTTCGCCTCTCCTTATGGAGACGCAATATAGGCCATTTCTCCATTGTTTTTTCCCCGAATGTTCCGCCGTCATTCGCTCGCTCTTTCTGGATTCTGCTGTGGGGTGTAATTGCTGCCCCTCCCTTTTCCCTGACTCCGGCGTTCCGAACCAGGAACCGTTTTTCACCGGATGTTGCCTGATGACCCGGAGTCCGATTGTCCCTTCCAGGCCCTGTAACGATCTTCCTTTCACTGGGGGGCGTCGATGTCCCCTCATTTAACTTCCTTTTCTGACCCAGGAACCCCCACGACCCCGGTCCCCAGGAAGTCCTCCCTCCTGGGCTTCGACCTTGGCGTGGAGGTGTGCGGTTCATTTTTTCATTCCATGTCTCCCCTCATTCGCCGGATTCCCGAAGGTATGAAGATTCTTCGTGACATTCCCTGTGCTTTGCGCGTTGTTGAGTATCGCTCTTCGGCGGCTCATGACCTCTTTTCCAATAAGGGTAGAGGCATCTCTCAGGTTGAGGCCTCCATTCCCATCTTTTTTTGCATTCCTGAGCGGTGGCCTGACAGAGGTTAGTTAATCGTCTTTTTTTTTCTTCTTAAGGGCCGGGGCCGGGTTTCATCGCTCTACGTATTGGTCCAAACCAGTGAATGACGCCGGATCAGTTCTTCTTCTTTTGCGCCAGGATCTTGACGCTCCGGAGGTATTTCCAGAGGTGTTCGTTGAGGCGATCGCCTCTTAGCTTGGACAGCCAATCCACATTTTTTCTTTTGCAACTCCCCGGCGCTCGCCTTACAGTTTTACGTTTTACTTATATTCCATTTTGTAAGCTCGGTGTCCTTCGGGGGCTAGGGCTGTAGTCCCTCATCCTCCTCCTTTCCCGGCCGACCCTATTCAGGAGTTTTGAATTGGGTGAGCCGGATCGCCTCTGCGACGCTCGGATAGTGGAGCTCATTAGGTTGAATATTTTCCTTTCTTTTCGACGTGTAGAAGTGCGACCCCCCCTCCAGATTCCCTGAATAATTCACGGCAACGCTGTCCGTAGACCTGCACCTGCCCCCTGCCCGCCGGGTATTGGGAACGCGAAGGCCTCTCTACCTCCTGTGCTCCAGCACGCCGTACCGAGCATGTCTAGCGGGTTCTAGTGTTTTTTCACTTTCCCCCAATAGTTGTAACTTTTAGGACCTTCTTTCTTTTGCCTCCAGCATCCCAATAAAGGGCGGTATTCGGAAGGGCCTGACCCGTATTATCTCCCTGCCTGGGTTCGCATCGGGACGGGGGATTCATCATCCTCCGCTTTTCTTACGGTGAAAGGAGGAAGAACTGGGGAGGACGTCTTGATACTCCCCTCCCCCCTATTTCAGGCGTTTTACGAGTGCCCGTACACTGAACACAGCGCCTATGACCTGTTTCCTCATCCCCCCTTACTATCTTCAATCTCCTCTCTTTTGTGAGACGAGATGGAACTGACTCTGGCATCTTTTGCGCGCTGGGTAGATTCCCCGTGTAAGAGTCACTTCTCCACCTCCGATCACGGTACCGGCGGGAGAACAAGTGGCATCGTGTCTCCCAACTTTACAATCCGCGTCCGGTTAAGTGAATAAAGCTTCCCGTTTGATGCGATAGTGAGAAGGGCCTCAGGGATGAGTAGGCCAGAGATCAGACGTTTGTGGGAACAGTCCCCTGCTAAGTAGTTCGTGCAGAACCTAATCTGGGAATGTTTCCAAGCTTTTCTCCTCGAGCCCCTCGCGATGACCTGCGGCTGCTGGGTGTAGCAACCGCGGACAAAGGGGCCCCAGTATTTTCAAGGTCATGGAGGAGGACTAGGTATCACCTGGCCAAGTGCGGTCCCTTACCGAACGTTGCCGGTTCTTGTTTCGCGGTAACGTGGGTTTTACACGTAATTCAACAATTTCTCCACTAGCGGTTACGCCGACACACCTTTCCCTTCCGCTGGCCTGTCGGCCGCTTTCGATCCGGCTGTGTATTTATATTCTTATGGACGGGGATTCGCCGGGCCGCGCGATTACCCCCGTCTTCCCCTCCCCTCTCCTGACGGCGAGCTGATCCTGCGTACGCGCCTGTTCGAACTGGGACCCAAGGCGCACTCCGCCTTGTAGTCTTTCTAATCCGCTGACGCTCTCTTTCCCCCTACCATTTCTGACTTTCAGTTACGACCTAGCGCCGAGTTCAGGCACCGTAAACTCTGAGAAACTGCTCCCCGGCTCCCCCGTTTTTAAAGTTTTATACCCAAGTTAGTAACGATGAACCCACGCCCCCCCTGGCCCCTGGTGTGATTTCTCCCCTGAGGTTCGCCCTCCCCACGGCTCGCATGCGCGCTACCTGATTGATTGGAAAGTCCCCGGCATAGGGATTCTACCAGGAAAGATAAGCACACGCTTACCTTCTTTCCCCGGGCGACCCGCCTGGCTACCAGAATTCCTGTCTTTTTCCTCTTGTCTTTCTGGGGCAGCGGTGTGCGTGACAGGAATGATTACTCCACACTTTGTCCCCTTTTTTTGCCAAGGGCGGTTGATCTCACCTGGTCTCTTCAGGAGTCGGTTGCCTTTCGGCCCTGTCCTTTTCAAGGAGGTCAACGGAAAACACCATTGCCCCTGTTCCGACGGCACCGCTCACGATCTACATCGGAAGGTCGACATAGTCATGGACACGTTGTGACGTTTCTGCCTGCAAGCGCCCTTCCCATTGGTTCACCGGCCCGGTGCCGATCAGTCAGACGTCGCCATGATACGCAGTCATCGCCACACGAGTCATAGGCGCCTTTCGCTCCTCGGCGGAGCCGCCCTTCCCTACGTAATAGAGTGGAACCGACGGTTCGCCTCTGCAGCCCTCTGCACGCTCGCAGTCGCAATCTGAGTCAACTCTTTCACTTTCCAACCTGGTGCTCTCCCGTTCCCATCTAGTCGGCGCCGAGCTCCCGGTCAGCACCGACTGATTTCTTTCCTTTGACCCTGACTCGTTCGTCTCTTTCGGTGACCAGCGTGTCGGTTGGTCCTTATTCCCCCCCGTTTGAAGATCCTTAGTATCGTGCGCATCCGGTCCTGCCGTGCCCCGGAACCGCCTCGGCGCCCCCTGGCCTTTTCCCGTAAAGATAGTGCTTCGCGGAAGGGCGACTGGTCCCGATATCCTCCCCTCGGGGGGATAAGAGAGCTAGTCGGTAACCACGAGATCCCTTTCCTTCTTTTCTAATGAACACTTTCCGCCAGCGTTTGGCTTTCCTCTCCTCCTCATCTTTGTTAGATCTGAGAGGACGCGCGGTTCAGGCGCTGTCTGCGTTTTTCCGGGTCCCTCCTCGCTGGTGTAAGACTATATCCCGTTATGATTCCAAGACTTTGGCTCCGGCGCCCTCCTTGCGTTTCGCTTTCGCAGCTCCGGAACTGGAGAACTGGGAGCTCCCCCTGTCCCTGTAAGGGGCTGTTTTTATTTTTACACTCTCCCCAATCGGCGTCAAGGACACGGACACGTGGTCGCCGCATCGAATTCTGCACGCCGGAAAGTGTCGGTCACTACGTCTATTCATGCGCTTTCCCTTTAGACTGGCGTCAAGTAGCTGTTTTCCAGAGTAAAAGATGATAGATGCCGGATCCCAGGCGGTCCTTTTTATGAAGGCTTGCTTTCCCCGTCGAGTCGCGCCGGCGAGGAGATGCGACACGTATCGCCCATTCCAGCTTATTTTGCCGGCCGCGGACTCCCCTTAGATGATTCGTGGGGGACGGTCTTCTGCTGATCATTTCGTTTCCATTTTGTCAATCGGTGACTCCACTGCCTTCCTCCTGAGACGGGGGCCGGTGCGCTCCTTGGGCCGACCTTCTTTGCAGCTAGCTTACCTCCTATGTGCCTTGGAGCTTTGCGTCTCCCTTTGCACACGACCGGGTTGAGCCCTTGTTCCCCCCCTAATGCAGGTTCCTTTTCGAGACGGCCCCTACCCAGAACATTTCCTTTAGAAGCACCTTGCGATTTTCGTGTCAATTCTTTTCATCCTTCTTTTTTTACTTTCCCAGCCTGCCAATCCTAACATGTCCTCCCTTGCCATGCTTCTTCATCGGTGAAAGGACCCTTGAGGGCTTGCCCGGGCGTTGAGGTATTGCTTCAGTCGGGGAGGATTTCACCGCGCTTCCCCTTTTCCATTCAAAACGCTCCGCTTTAGATTTTTAATTACAGTCTTTTCCCTTTTGAGCCCAGCCGTTCAGAGGCAGGGCCGGCCGTGCCACAACCGCCGGTAGTTTTTCCGCGACAACCGGGATTCGATGCTCCGGAAGTTCGTTACTGCTCTGATCACCCTTCGGTTGCCTCGGCACGTGCTTCGTGCGGCGGCGTTCCGCTGGCGAAATCGCAACCTCCCCGCAGCACCCCTCCATGCCGCCACGCTCTCTATCTGAGATTCCCCAGTTTTTCTCCCCCCCCTTTCCGCCTGTCCAGCTTCTTCAGTTCTCGTCCGTGAGCATCCCGGCATTCGGGGGAATCTTCAGCGCGAGCCACGTTCGAATACATTCAACCAGGCAGCGGCGGGCGCTCGGCTCTCCAGGCCTAACGTCTCTTCTCCCTGGGCCAGGTGTGGCTTAGGACCCCTCCTTGTGATAAGGTAGTTTGAACACCACTTAAGACCCTTGTCCTTCTCCCCCTTCCGTGGAATCTTACGGTAACCACGCTTTTCGCGAAGCACCCTGAGGTGATCCCATTGTACTTTTACTGGACCCCCCTGAAGCCGGTGACTTCGCGGGTCAGGCCCGCGACCGAGCGGGGTTCCCCTCTGAGATGCTGTCCTTCTGCGGACAGGAGTCCGTGTTAATAGTTCGCCTGCTTCGGCCTGAGGGGCCCCGAAATCCCCTGGGAGAGTAAGTGCCCGCATGGAAGGGTGCAAACTGAGGCAGCCTCTTTTTCTTTTTTTGAGGTGAGCCTCCGGTGAGACAAGTAGGTAGGCCCATGGTGGCGGCCGCCCAGCCGCGCCCTACCGCGTCTATGACAGTACCTCTCCCAACGCGAGCGATTTTCTTTTTCGCCTGGCGAAGAAGTAGTTAGAGTGACTTCCCAAAAGTGTTTTTCTTCTCTTTACGGCTTACATTCGCGCATTGTTCCTCGGATGGGAGGCCGGAAAATATAACTTCTTTTTGGCGCGGTAAATTCTCTTGATTGTTCCAACCCGGTGGCCTCCCCGGTCCCCCTACCCGCGCGCTGATAACTCACGCCTTTGCCCGACCTTTGAGAGGCCCACCTCAGCGGACTCAGATTAGGCCGCACGGCCTCTTCCGCCTTGAGTGCAATCGGCCGGGCGCCCGCTTCCGACTCCCCACACCACCTCTCAGCGTTTTTGGTCCCTCACCGCATTTTCCTGCTCGCAGCGTCTGACCTGCGGCGCTCGAGACCACTGGAGCTCGCTGTTTCCTTTTCGGTTCGCTCGACCATGCCCGGGTAAACAAAAGGTGACTTATCGGACGATGGGTTGGTTCCAAGGCTCGAGCTTCAAGAAGCAGGCTCGTTCCCTGGCACGTCCTCACCGATCTTCAAAGGGTAAAACCACCGGGTTTTTTGCTGTTCCGCTAATGTCGGCCGATTGAGTTTCCTAAAATCTTCGCCTCCGTTGATTGCTGGTGACGGGAGAGTTTCGCCTTTTCGTCTGCTCGCATGTTCTGAAAGAAAAGGAAAGCCCCGACCCCTGCTTACGGACTTGCCTGGCTATCACTGCTCCCTCTTCAAAGGCTGAAGTCGCCGAGGGCGTTTTCCATTTGGCACGCGGGGCCCATTTCTGACCCCCCCCTACAGCGTCTTCAGGTCGCCGACCTCAAATCTGTGTCTGTGGCAACCGACTGGCCTCAGTTCTCGAATATGGAAAATCAGCGACCCGTGTGTCATCACCCCCCATCCCCCCCCCCCAGTAGACCGGTTTCGAGACCGACCGGGCCCCAACTCGCTTCGACGGATCATGAACGGTTTACGGCTATCCTGTGTACCCTAGCATGCTGTCTATTTCCGGTCCTTCCTAGATGGGTCAAGACTAACGGCAGGCAGAGGAGAAAAGTCTACCAGCGCTCTAGACAGCGGGCCTTCCGTCCGGCCGTGTCCCCCCCCCACTCTGATCCCTTCCCCTCCAGTACCTGAGGCTTCCGATTTGTTAAGGCGGGTCTTAGGAGGCAGAGATGAACAAGGCCCCCTCACTTTGGTGCAATAGACCCGGTTCATATTTGCTTTCCTAGTCCCTGTGCCGTTTTGGAAACATGCCTTTTTTCCCGTGAGCGGTGACAATCGACTGCTCCCTTTCCCAGAGACTCTATAAGGGGCCACCTGGGAGATTCCCCACCCAAACATAGTTAACCTTACAGAAGCCTGACGGTCCTCGGCAAGCTGCCTTACCGAATTTACTCCTCTTAAACCTTACATGCTCAGTCCTTCTCTCCGGTGAACGGCACTCCCCTTACTCCTGTCCTCCTCCGTCACAACCACGAGCTGCATCGCGAATCCCGGCGTCTGGATTATCCAATTTTTTCAGAGACCTCGTTTTGCGATCCTCTCTCCAGGGAACTAGATTGTGCGAACGATTCAGTGGCAGCCGACGGTCTGACCTGGTCCCCGCTCCTTCCGATACATAACTAGTCCCCCAGCTCTCGAACGGTCTTATAGATAGACCTCTGCGTCAGCACCTAGAGCACGCTACGAACTCGGCCGGACCCCTTGCTCTTCTAGGTCGGCGCCCCATCTTGACGGTTACTTTTCCGGTTTTGAAGAAGTCAACGGGACGCATCCCAGTCCCTGAAAGGAATCTCCCTTCCGGCGTTTTCAATCGTCTCTCTAGGCGGCCGTCCTGCGCCGTGTAGCCACCTCGTGTGTATCACATAAGATCCTGACCCCACGGCGCGGGCACTTCGAGTATGCTTACTCCTGCAGACAGCGTTCCCTCCTCGGCTTTTCTTTCTATGTTACATAATACGTATTGTTGTTTGAGTTTAGAGCAGAAGCGGTCCAGCTACGGGCTAGCCTTCCGCGCCGTGGTGGAAGATGAGCTGCTCGGATTCCCCCCAAGAAGTGTCTTCCTTAGAAAACTTGCTTTTCTATTATAGTTGCCTCCCCGTTAACGGCGCGGCATCTCTCGGTTCCTTTGCACGTTCAACCCAGGTGCTCTTCCCTTCTTCCCACTTGGTCAAGTTTTACCCGCACGATGTCGCCGACTACTGGCAGGTAACGCCCCCCACCTAAGAAAGTTTCACGATGACGACGAGCTCGGTCTGACTTACGCGTAGAGAGGTTTCTCGGGTTCATATTTCCTGCCGGGCCATAAGCCGTGCTTACCCTTATAGTCCCTTCGTAGTTGCCCCCGACGTTTTCTTTATTCGCCGTTAGTTAAGATTTGGTACGGAGAAGAAGATTCTTCTATTTGTTCGGAATTTTCCTAGTTTCTGTCACTGTCCCTGTGCCGTGCAACACGATCGACATGGGAGGGGCAGGAGATACTGGAAGCTCCCCTTCAGTCTCCTTTTCCTTAACTCTGATGTCCGCCATACTTTAGATGTGAGTAGCACGTTTCCCTTCCGAGCTCTTGCAGGGGTGCCTTATGGATCCCCTAAATTGCCCTTTCCCTCTCCGTACCAGACCCGGCCATTTAGGAATCTCTAAGGGTGGCTTTGGTGTCTCTCCTTCATTGTTTCATTTGTTAGACATGACTGCAACAAGGACTTCCTCCAGTGAAAGGGTCTTCATCGTGCCGGCGGTCGTCGGCCTGAGGTTAGCTTTCTGAGCGTGCTTCCTGGTAGGCTGCCCGCTCGGCCGTGCAATATACCCCCTTTGAGAGAGAAATGCGGCGGTGGTCACATTGCTATCCGTTTTTTCCCCCCGAGGCAGGGTCCGTTGGTATCTCCCCCGAGACGTGGTTTCCGACAGGATTGCCTGCTAGAAGGTTCCTTTCGTAGAGCGCCAGGATGATGCCCTTCTGTTGCTAATAGGCATTCTTGTTCCCTTCGGCGATCTCCCGCCACGGGTAGGGGCCCCATAGACCTGCCTGTTTTTGCGCCACGCCTAGGCGACTCGTCCGGACAATATTGTCCCCATGCTCTGCCAGCTTATAAGATAGACGTACCCCAGTTTCGGTATCGACGCCCGGGGTCTGTATTATCGCATTCATGCCTCGAGAATTAATAATGAACCAGCAGGCCTTTTGGGAGTCGTAGATAAATCGCCGACGTCCCGCAGTGGAACATCCCGCGTCCCGGTTCTAACTTGCTCAGTTGAACGAACAATTCTTTCTTCATCTCCCGCTTCTCCAGCCTCCATGAGGACATCCCCTTTCACGCAAGGGAACCTGCCTTGTCGAAGTGAGAAGGTCCCTTTGTCGCCCTCCTTTTTCCCCGAGGCCGTATAGTTTCTCCGCAGGACAACGGCAGGTTCATATGATTGCCGTTTCGACCATGAGGTAGTACTCCGTCCAGTCCCAGGAGAGCGTTCAGCTACTAGTCAGAGAGCCAGACCAATCCCAAGCGAATCTGGGACGAAGACTTTTTATATCCTCCTGCCGGTGTTCTATCTCGCATGGTCTGTCCTTTTCAGAAAGACGCGGTACGTGAGACCTCTGCATGCCACTGGGTGCGGCCGCACGTGCTCTTTCCTTTAATCTTGCCGGTCTCTTTTCCCCGCAGGCCCCAGCTCTATGAAATTCAGGAGA
>Ga0179591_1303578_pt1 | contig 17004 bp, 16 predicted proteins | sample CZOMad2_1_08_16f_FD_182891 | JGI IMG/M metagenome (GOLD analysis project Ga0179591, IMG submission 182891) | Vadose zone soil fungal communities from Angelo Coast Range Reserve, California, USA - CZOMad2_1_08_16fungal (PacBio error correction) | ecosystem: Environmental > Terrestrial > Soil >... | reverse complement strand
TTTCGCCCCCCCTACCGCACCATGCGGAGTCGTCATTGGTGCAGAAACCGATGGAATTTAGGTCTTAGTAAGTCTCGTAACTCCCCTGTAGTCACGGCTCTGCCGAAATCTTCTTTATTACCATTCCTTCCCAATTCAGGTTTAAGACCGTCCGATCTCGGATTTCTCCAATGATCGATCCTCGCCATCTTCTCGGTAATCGAGTTGATATGAGTGGCGATTCTCTTTTTTTTGACTTTTTTCCGGTTTTTTCAATCTTTTTCCTCTCTGAGCCGCACTCTTTGAGAAGGAGCTCCAAAAGTGTGTTGACACCCCCCTTTTCCTCCCAACCTTCGCAACCTGAAAATACGGTCGACCTCCCCCCTGCTCGGTCTAGACAGAGTATCTGCTCGGTTCCCCTGATGGCATGCGCCCTCTGCCAATCGTAGTCTGAGTTTCTTTCGAGTGGTGGCAGTCATGCCATTTGCTCGTGAATCCCCTGCATCTCCGTCTCTGTCCCCTTGCCCCTTGGATGATTTTGTTTCTCCCTCGGGGGTCGTGCTCTTTAAAGCCTCCTCTGCCCTCGCGGTCGGCGGGAAGAGAGCCCCCCCAAGATCAGGCCTCGACCCCATACCCAGTTAGTAAGGGTGGAGGGCATTGTGCCTGCCTTCCTGCTTCCACTTTCTACTGTTTTGCTCGCTGAAAAGACTTTTTTTTTTCAGGGTTCTGTCCGTTAGAAAACGTCTAATCCTAGAAACGGAATTTCCGAAGAAAGTCCTACCGTTCTTGATCGATCTTTCACTCCTTAATACCTGCGCGCTCCTCAGACCCAGAGACCCCCCCCCTCTGAACAGGAACCTCGCTATAGTGTCGAACTATCCATCTTCTCTGCCGATGCTTTCCATAAAACATAGTTCCCTTGTCACCCGCTGTCAAGGGAAATTGTATAGACCTTTTTTGTGGGTATCGTGAGGTCTTTTTTTTCTCTTTGCCATCAGTTTCCTACTTGAGCTCGCCAGGGTCGCCTGCACCTCGCAAGATTAAGCCTCAGTGAGTTTCTCCTCTCACGATACTCGATCGTTTCTTCTTTCACTTTTCGCAGTTGATTAGAGTTTTGTAGCACTATCTCTGTCTTCCTCATCCTCCCCATTTTTTGAGTTCTTTCGCCTACCCCAGTGCGTTCTGGCTCCGTAAGAATGACGTCCCAACCCGACCGAGTCAAACCAAAGACAGAAGTGAGAAATTACAATTCTATCGTTAGAGTTTCGCACCCCCCGTACAACATATTAACATGACGTGTTAAAGCGGTTTGTGGGATGGTTTCAATCTCTTTCATATTGTCTTCAGCATTACCAAGATCGCGTTTGAGTTGTCAGAAAACCCCCACCCCCCCCCCCCCATTGAGTAGTCAGATATGATGAAGAGTGTTCGATTGGTGACTTCTTTAGATTAAAGTCTTTCCTAGCCTTATCGATTCCCTTCTTTTATTTCACTTCTTTATCTGATAGGTTTTTAGTCCGTTCGATTCCTAAAATTTGTTGGCATCAATGCCAGTATTTTTGAAGTGCAGACAGCTTATTCCCCCGAAAGGTTCTAACGAACGTCGGCCTTCCTCCGGTTGGTTCTTGGAGATGCCCAGTCCTTCTTAGAGGAAAGTTTTCCAGCGCGCTAGCTAGCTAAGGCTTTGCGCCGGTCTTTCGTATTGCTCGAAAATCGATTGCGCCGTCTGTCCATACTAGACCCTTCTAGAACTCGGCCCCCATTCTGGAGTTGATTTTTTTCTTCTCTTCTTATGTCCAGAATCGAGAGCTTCCCTTTAGGTAACAACCACAAGTAATCTGCTTTCCAGTTGCTCGCGCGTCCCTGGCTTTCTCGGACACGGATGTTTAGCTTTTTGCCCGCCTTCCCGAGTGGAGTTTTGCCCATTTGGAGACTGAGACTATTTTCGACGCCTCTTTAGTCACTCCAGGTGAGGTTGTTTTTTTTCCCACTCTTCTTTTCTTTTTTTCCCAAGCGTTCTTGAGCAGCTTGTTTAATACCATGTCTTAGTTTGCGTATTTGTCCCTATCCGGAGATGTTTTCAAGGCGTATGACCGGGATAGCATGCTTTATTGTATGGTTTAGATTGTGTCTTTATATAGCGATCACCCGCTTCTTTCCCTCGTCCAATCCGGAGTTAGTTGAGGTTGGAGATCTGTCTAGACTCTGCCGTCTGCCCCCGCTCTTCCTCCTGAGAGACTGATTCCCTTCCCCTCAAGGAACGATTGTTTCTTCCGGCTCTTAGCGGACTTCATCGCCCAGTTCCCTCCCTGCAGAACTCATAGACTGCTCGTTTTTTCATCTCTCTAATACATAAGTTTTTTGGAGATCCCCCCGGGCGTAGTTGCTGCGACCCATGCCCTGGTTCTCGATGATAGCACTGGCCGTCTGAAGACCACATAGTCGTGCGTTCGATTCCCCAGGTCATTCCCCAAGGAGAAGAAGAGTTTATGTGTCAATTCCTTCGACTAGATAGACCACTGCCACACTCCTTTTTCTTTCCCCGACCCCACTTTCCTGGGAGTAGCCTATTTCCCTCAAAAGACTTTATCCTGGCACTCCTTTCTCCCGTTGCTTTTACTCTCCGGATCTTCCCGACAGAAAATCTTCCCCGACCTGTTTTTTTCCCTAGATTCCATATGTATTCCCCATTTTTTGACGGTTTACCACTTCCACCAAAAAGACCCCACGGGTCTCAAACAAAGAATTCGTAGCCCGGCTTCGATTTTAAACCTTCTCTTCTTCTCCCCTGGGGGCCGCCTCCTACCCGCAGGGAATGCGACTGATCCCCAAGCATGCGTTGCCGTACTACAGGTCCCTCATCGAGACCCACGCACTAGTCCTCTGACCTTCCTCACGCATTTTTTCTTGCCCTGTGACGCACATACAAAGAGGAATCTCCATTCCCAAGTCTTTGCGCTATTAACACGAAAGCCACTTGGGACCTCCCGTCCCCCTACTTAATCCACTCTGCTGAGCCGTCTAAGCGCCCACTTCGCTGGGCCCATGCTCTGACCCCCCTGGCCGCCCCCTTTTGCCATGTTACTTGCTTCTCTGACCCTGTGCAACGTCCCCCTTCTCCCTCGGCGGCCTGAAGGCGTTGCATTGACCACCGTGCGGGAGTCTCCTTCCCCTTTTACAGCGACGCCTGGCGTGCCTCTCCCCCTCCCCCCCCCTTTTCCGTTCTCTAAGCGCACTTTTTAAAATTCATAACCATACCCGGGACGAGAAAGCGACACCGCAAGATCTCTTCGACATTCACGTGACACTGTCGATCAAAATTGACGCTGATCGTCGCCGACCCCGAAGCTTCATTTTTGACCTTTTCCGGATCTGTTTTTGACTTTCGGATGATTAACTGCACTCTCTGAATCTCTTTCATCATTCCCCACCCATTCAGGATTCGAGGTTTGCGTCTAGAACTCTGAAGAGAACCCGTTCACGGGATTTCCCGTTGAGCTTTTCTGGTGAAAGGACTTTCGTTGAATGATTGACAGGTCCTGGCGAAGCCCATCGCCATCACCTTCTCCCCTTTGTCTTCTATGAATGACGCCCCATTCGTGAACTTCCCCCAAGCTCCGTTGAACAACCCGGGAACCTCACTCATTCTGTCTCCCCGATCGACTCGTAGATGCGCAAAACGCCCTGCGCGACCAATTAGCCACATCCCTTCAGCGTGCCCCCCCTGATCACCCCCTGGTCCGCGGTTTCTCTCCCCCATGCGCGACCAAGAGTGGGCAATAACCAGCCTCCCTCCACCTTCTACCATGTGGAACAGTGTTCAAGCTTGTGGTGACCCCCCCCTGTTTCGAGGTTTGACCCGCTTCTGCACTGATCAGATGGCTCCCTTAGAACATAATCTGGAGTGTGCGTGTTCGACTTGTTGTGGGTTTTTTCTTCTCTCCTCAATGGTTGTAGTCTCCGAACTTCGCTCGCCCCCTCAAGAACGCGATTTTCTTGATGGAACTCCCGTCTCTTTTCCCCTACCACCCTCCCCCCTAAACCCTGTGCTGGGCTGAAAGATTAAAACAGTGCACTTGGTTTGACATGCCACCTCTGAACTGTCCAACCTGAGAGCATTTGACAGCTGACTTTCCATACTCCCTGTTCTCCTCGCAGCCCCCTTGACCGGAACCCCGCCGCCGTTAGATTGATTCATCCTGATAGCCTTAGAACCCGACCCCTGTCCACCCTCACCCTCTGTACGAGGCGGCTATGCGATACCGCGAATGCATCTCAAATGCCTGGCCGTCAGCCAACCACGAATACACGCCCCCCCCCGGTTTCCTTCTAATGGTCTTTTCTTTACTTGATCCTTTACACCGGTTTCCTCTCCTTATGTGCTTTTTTGTCTGCGACGTTCTCACTCTTTTTTTTGAGCCCAGTTGGGATGGCCCCCCTCTTTTACAGTACCGTCCCTGAGTCTTGCGCCCTTCTCAGATCTTCCTTCTTCGACGATTCCCCAAACCCACCCGTCCCATCCCTCCCCTGAGTGACGCAGCTCTCTTTCGATGCTCTTTCTTTCTAGCCTCCTGAGAAGGTTTTTCTGAAACAACACTCCTTCCTGTCAGGTCCGGTCAGAGCTCATATTTCAGTCTTGGTTTTTTGACCCTTAGACGTGGTCCTCTAAGACGCAGGCAAGATTCTACTCCCATGGCATAATAACTCTCTGCTTCCCCTGCGTTTATCTCGTCCGCTAACTCGCGCAGGTTCTCCTCTGTTTACCTCGCTGAACGCTTGGGCCGATGCTAATGTCTACTATCTCGCCCCCGTGCTTTGGCTTGCTGACTGGCGGAGATGAGTATACTTGACTTTTTTCGGCTCCAGGAGTGGTTTGCTAAATGCGGCGTTTCGTCGGTAGTCGCTCATTCTCTGCGTTTGATGGCTGGACCTAGTTTTCGTGAAAAGTGAGCTCTGTGAAACCTCCTGAAAGTTCTACTGTCCCGACCGCAGTGCTTCCTTACAAAATGAAAGACGAAGGCATGCGAAGACCCTCCATCCCCCCATCTTCTCCCCCTCCCTTGAGCCTAAGTCCGTAAATTTTTTCCCCAGGCGTCCTTCTTCCCCTGTTGCACTGTTTCCTCAACCTTTAACCGTCAAAGTTTCATGCCCCCCCCCTATTCATTTTTTCTTCCTTTTCTTTTAGTTCCTTGATCCCTCGGCAAAACAGAAGTTATACTACGATGGGGTTTCCCGTATTTTTTCTTTTACCCCCGTGGTAGAGGTTAACCAAGCTCTAGGTTTTCTTCCACCAGCCCCCAGATGAGTTTTCCGTGACCCCGCTGCTTGACAGGAACAACTGACGAGCATGCTCTATCCTTGTTTCTGGCCGGTCCCTTTTCTCGGCTCCAATGGACACTTGGTATCGCTAATTTAATAAGAGAGACTTCCCGATCGGCTGAAGTTTTTCCCCCTTCCCAACGTGGCCGGTTTTTATCTTCCCTCCATCTCACAACATGGTAGCGGCATTGAGGTCGTTTGGGCCCAGAATTCCCCACCACTCATTAGTTCTGAATCTCACATGATAATTCTATTCCCGCATTCGTTCTTGCCCCCACGTGCTCCGCTCTGCAAGAATTGATTATCATGCGAACTTTTTTCTTCTCAACATTGTAGCACAGGACAAGACGGTCCCCCTTTTGTCATCGCCAACTGTCCCTTTCTTGGGCCGGACAAACTAGGAGATGTCCCCCCACCTTAGATGGCTGTCTAAATATCTTTTTCGGATTCATCCAAATATCTATTTCCCTACTCTTGAGAGGTCTTTCATCCTTTCCTAGAAGACGATCAGAGGAGATAAAGTTTGTCGAGTCATTTTGGCATTCCAACAATAAGATAATTGGGATCCTAATCTCACCCTTCAAAATTTTGGGGCCCCCAACGATAGGCTGCCTTCCCAGTCCCTTCTTCCCACATCTGTACCCCAGTCACCCCCCTTAACCCTCTCACCTCTTGAGCGCAGAATCTTCTCGATTCCTGCCTCTTTCAGGTCCGTGCACGGAGCACCTGCTTTCTTCCCTTTGGTCAGTAAACTACTCTCGGCCCCCAGCCCCCGCATCCAATGCCGACTCAGCGACCTCTTCTAAAAGAAGGAGCCTTCAACCCTGCCCGGGAAGAGATGACCCCCCCCCCCTCCCCCCACCCCTGCACCCCCCCCCTCTGCCTCCCCCCCATACCACTTCAATTCCATCCATTCGACTCTTTTTCCATCTCTCAACCTCCCCCCCCCACCCCTGCCGGTCCCAACCTCACACGTCGCATATAAATTCCTCCCACACCTTCCCTCCCACCCAGCCTACCTACTTCCCCCATCCTACCGTGCACCAGCTTCCCCACTCCCGTCTCTTCCCCTGGTATCCGTTCCATTCCCCTCACCCTAACGCCATCCGCCTCGCGCCCCCCCTCCTTGTTACCCCGACCCCCTAACCACTTCCCCGCCCTATTGCCCTTTATTTATACACTACGTGAGGATCATTAAATCCTGCAGAGCAACCTGCAGAGCACCAGCTTCTTATCGGATGAGATGTGCTCTCTCTCCCCCTTCCGCTACCTCCTCTACCGCACCCCCTTCGATACAACCCATGACCCCCCTTGAGCCTCTGACAGTCACCCCCGGCCCACGTCTCCCAGTGATCTCCCCCCCTCCCGTTACCTTCGCTCCTTTGCCCCCCCCCGTCCTGGCGCCAACATTTTGAATTCCCCTTTCTCACACCCTCCTCTGTTCGCCTCCAATCCCCCCCTTTTCGACTCCCGAAAACCCGACCCGTGTTTGATAGGTAGTTGTTCCGCCAAGATAAAAACTCCCACCGGGCGAAGCCCCAAAGAAGGAAGGAACCTTCTCCTCCTCCGCCCAACCCCTTTCTATCCTCATTCAGCCTCTGGCACCCTTCCATCCCCCTCTCGCCTAATCCCCCTGCTCCCCCCCACCAACGCCCTCCTCCCCGCGCCCCTTCCCATCTACCAATGTGCAACCCCCTTCACCGTCCTCCCTGCCTTGACCTGGCCCCCCCCCCCCTCCCTCCCCTCCCCCTCCTTACCTTGTTTTTCTACCTCCTCCCTTTCCCGACCGACTGGTGCCCTCCCCCCTTACCTCCTCCCTCCCCCCCTAATCCCCCCCAGTCAGCCCGACGCACCCCAACACCCCCTTCCCTTCAACCCACCCCCACTCTCAGCCGTGACCCACCCGCCAACATTCCCCCTCCCTGTGCCTGTCCCAGACCACTCCCTTTCTCCGCCCCCCACCCCTCCCCATCCCCCTTCACCCATACCCAACCCAACAGTAGCGTCTCCCCCCGACACCCTATTCAGCCAATCATGCCCCACACGTCTGTTGTCACCCCCTCCCCCCCTCCCCTCTCCTACAGCCCCTACCTTGTTCTTTCCTGCCACGCCCTTCCCCTCCCTCTCCCCCCCCTCTCCCCCACCCACTTCCCTTATCGACCGTCATACAAGAATTACTCTTTGGGCACCCCACATAGCGACAGGTCTTCCGCCTACGACTTCGTCTTCTTCTCTTCTCATCCCTACCCAGAGTATCTCTCCCCTCTCTGAAGTCACATTAGCGCACCGCATTCACATTTTGCTCGACCCTCCCCCCCCCATTGTTCCTCCTCTTTCCTACACCACAGTCCCCCAGCCCACCCCTCACCCCCCCCCACCCTACCGCCCTCTGACCTTCGCTCCAAGCCCTCCTCGCCGCGCCGAACTCATCCCTCCTGTCACCATCTCCCACCCCCTCCCCCTCCGTTACCTCCTCTCCCCTACCCTTCTAGCCATTTATCCTGACGTCCCCCGGACAACACCACAAGTAAACCATCATCTTTCATGTCTCACGGACATCTCTATGGGGAGAATTTCACTACTTTCGGGAACACACCCCCTGAAGCTGCCCCCAAAAAGGAACTCCTTCCAATCGGTATTATTTTTGGCCGTCGTCGGTATCACCCGGCCTCAAACTTACGTTCTGATCCAGCGATTCCATATTTAGAGGTTTTCCCTGTTTGGTGACTTGACCTCCATTCTGACCCTATTTCCGGTCGGACATGCTTTTTTTTCAATCACCCTTCTCTCCCCCGCTCTGTGGCGGGGATCTTTTTTAATTTGATTTGGGACTTCCGGGGGTGGTTTCGCTCCGATTGTTTCTTGGTTCTGGAAAGGACTTTCCACCCCAGTTCCTTCACGGCTTTCCAGCGCGCTCCTTGTTTTTTTGGTTAAAGTCCGAAAGAGAGCCTCTCCATCTTCCTTCCCTAAAACTCTTCCAGTCCGAACCGCTCTTTCAAAAATCCTAGACGTTTTTCAACCTTCCGGCGAGCCCCCCCCCTTCCCTTCCCCGCCCTTCCCGTTTTCAGAACAACGCGCGCTCTCGATGTCCCTCAAGCTTCCCCTCAGATTTCCTTCCATTCTTTTCCCCCTTCCCTCCCTCCCCTCTTGTTTTCCCTTTTCTGCAACATGAGAAAACCCGAAGCCAAGCTCCTCGATTGCCTTGGGTAAGGGAGTCCTCTTTCGGAGTCCAGGCGGACTTCCTATTTTCCGTAGCCACCGATGAGGAGCTAATCTCCCTTTCTTTTTCCCTTTCAGAATGAAGAACTTTCCACTGAGTCATACAAGTGAGCCTCTCCTCCCTCTCGTTATTGCGCTCGGCCGGGAGTGATATGGTCGAGTTTTTTTTCGAGGCCACAGTTGGTGGGGTCCCTTCGGATTAGGTACTAAGCGATTCCCCATCTTGACCCAGCCTTTTTCTTCCCCTCCCCCCTTTCCCCCCCCAATTGAGAAAGCCCGATCCCAGGTAGCAACGAAGCTACAGTGATTTATTTTTCTTTGCTCTTATTTTTTCCCTCGCGCACGTCGGCCATAGCATGCCCATCAATGTAGAGTTGAGGGTATTCGTTTTTTTCCTCCTCGGCCACTAAGATATCCGCCTGTAGTGCCCCACTTGGTGTTTTGTAAGCAGTGGGGGAGCCTCTTATACCTCTGAAAAAGCATGCCCGTCCTGCCCTGTCTGAGTAGGTCCTCGGCCCCTCCCCCTGGCCACTCTCCCCGTTTCATCTCCGTTCAGATAAGGTTGCTTTCAGTGGCGCAGCGTGCTTCACCCCTTTTCCGCCGAAGCATTGTTTCCGAGGTCTTCCTTTTTCTTGGCCCAGTCATACACATTTCCTATCCATCCAGCTCTTCTTCCTTCGCTCCTGTGGCAGACTCCATTGCGGCCCCCACAGTCCCCCTTCCGCAGAGCCACCTTCTTGAACCGAACGCCGTCTTGGAGTTTTGTTTCCATTGCTTCTTGCACGATGTAGTAACAAAACTGTCACACTCATGTCCCCCCATGCTCCCTTTTGGCAAACCTCCTGTTTTTTCACGGTAGAGTGGTATTTTCCCCCTGGTTGTCGCCGCCCTGGTTTCGTAGAGAAGAATTTGTGTGAGAAGTGTTCGTGTCCGTTCGAGTTTCTCGCAGGTTCGTTGTGAGCAGATCTGTCGCGAGCGCGCCTCAGATGGTTTTTTGGTTTACATGTGCTCCCGTTTTTCCGGCTTTAGTTTTTGAGACCCCCCCCCCCTCCTATTCGTTGCGCATTTTCTTCAAAATGGCCGAGTTTTGCGAGGGGATCCTTCGTCTCAGGTCAGCATCAGAAGGCTTAACCAGACCACAACCGAGAGGAAAGACCCAACACATTATTATCTCCTTCTTCAAGCGGTCACAAACATCTCCCAATGGAAGTGGAAGTCTGGGGGGATGGTCGGGGCTCTTCTTTCCTCCCCCCTCCACCCTCTCTCTTTTTGGAGTCCCACATTGAGGCTTCCTGCATGATTAGCTCATACTTAATGTTTGGTTGTGCCCCTTCGACGATTCTTTTTCCACCTTCCTTGTTCATTACCAGGATTTGTTATCGATTTTGCCGTTCGCTCCTTTTTTTTCAAGTGTTTGATAAGATGAACGACCGTTTTCTTTTTGAGTGTCTTCTCTCCGGTTTCCCCAGCTCTTCAGTACGGCGAGAATAAATTTTTACTGCACAGGAAGTTGTGAGGGGAAGTCCCTTGAGTCAGAGAGGAAGACTGCCGATGGCCCCTTTTTGCGACGTTTCTCTATTGCCGATTCGACCATGAGTGAATTGATTCTGGGAGCTCGTCGTTTTATCCAATCGCCATTCGCTGCTTTGCTGTCTGAACGCGTGCTCGAGTTTCCCGAACTCAGATTTTTCTTTGAGTCCACGAGGGACGTTGAAAGTGCTCGCCGTTCAATGGTAGAAGGTACACAGGCGTCAGTCCTTTTTTGACCTTTTTTTTATATTGTCTACACTTTTGCGACTCTTCCCCCCTCCTGCCGAGCTGTCGCGAATTTGGTTGGGGGGTGATGTTGACTTTGTCCACACTGTGGATGAAGCTTGAGTCATCGTCTTTCCTTGAGTACCCGGGGATACGGTTTTAGCACGGGTCGCAGTGACTGCCAGGGTCTGCTGGGGAGATTATTTTTTTTTTTTTTTTTTTCTTTTTTTTTTTTTTTTTTTTTTTTTTTTCTTTTTTTTTGTGCGGATCTCTCGACCTTCAGAGCCGTGCTTCCCCCCCTCGGAAAAGGGTGGGGTTGCAGGGTCATTTACTCGATGACTTCACGCTTTCAGTCCAGCTTATTGCGAAGATCCGAGAAAAGCCCTCTTCACGCTTGCACCGGTTTATTGGTTCATAATTCCCCCCCCCAGTATTTCGCACTTGCTGCAAGATACTCGAGTTTCAGGGGGGTAATCTATAATCCCTACTTTTTTGATCTCTCTCCCAAAGGCTCGCTGAGAGCTTTTTGACGCTCCCATTTTGTTTTCTTCGCCAAGGAGGCCGGGTATCCCTTTTCTTGTCGTCTAAGATTGTCAATCTCAGGTTTATATGCCTTTTGTTTCACTGAAGGCACGACTCTCCTCTCCCCCCTCCGTTTTTAGTAACGAATTCTGCCTTTAGCTATATCCCGGCTCACCCAACGCTCCCGCCTTCCTCAGACCTTTCCCCTCCCCGGCCGTTTTACGGGCTGTATAGTAGTACAACCCCCCATTGTCCTAATCTTTTCCCCTTTCCAAGATGTTACCAAGAAGTTCTTCAACCCAATCCTCTTTGTCGCCCCCCCACATCCTACTCTTGCCATAAGAGGGGAAACCCCTCTCTTCTGTTTGACTGAACTCGAATCTTTTCACGTCTTCAACTAGCCCACCTCCTGATTCTTTCCCTTTACACGTCAGCGTCGCAAATGGAAGCACTCGTTACTAAACGAGGCTCGATTTTTTCTTGTTACCCAAAGATAGATTAGAATACCCGCATCTTTGCGCTTTTAGACGGTAAAGCCTGCCTGCCCGGGGTAAAGAGCTACATCCTCCTCATTCCTCTATTTGAGAGACCGACTAAAAGCCAACAACTTCCCCTGTATGCCAATACCCTTCACCGGGAGAAGCCTAGCCCGCCCCTCTTCCTCTCCTCGTCCCTCTCTCTACCAGCGTCGCGTCACATTATGCCGCGAGTCGTATTCACAAAGTACATATGGATGCACCCCCCCCCTCCAATACTCCCAACGCGACGTGCCCCTCTGACCACATAACGTTACCCCAGGATCACATCGGTACACCGAAGTAGGGTAGGGTTCAATGCCTTCCAACCCACGTGAGGTGCCTATTTCCCCATGCCTTCGAGAGCTGATGACCCCGGCCTCCAGCTCCACGAGTTTTTTTACTTGGCACCATTTCTTGCACCACCCCCGGGTTTGACTCACCAGGCCCAGCCACTACACGCTCTCCCCCAAATAGAATCACAGCGGAAGGAGCCCCCTATGAACAGGGTAATCGAGCGCTCTTCCGAGGAACGACACGCTCCCCCTAGACTCATCTTCTTTCTCCCCCCAAGGTCATTGTGTCCACAAAAAACGTTACTGGTTTAGTCTTATTCCGCAGAACATCTTCAACAGACATAAAAACATCCCCTCCCTTCATTCATCGAGGGTATGGGTTTTAGAACTTTCTTTCTTGGTAAGCCAGAGATCCACATAAGGGGATGTGCGTTATCTTTGATGTTGCTGGTTTTTGCCAGGATGCGTGTCCGACTGAGGTTATGTCCCCGTCACCGACCTTTTCTTGCGAGCGAGAATCCAGCCATCTTAGACCATTGGCGGCGGACTCAGAAAGGAATATCGTGTTTCCCCAAAATCACAGCAAGAACACCAGTCTTAGCCCCGCCCGAGCCCACACCCGCCTTCCTAGATCATCCTCCCGGAGACCCCCCAGCCCATACAGAGCCGACTGAGGCCGCCACAAAACTTGATCTAAAGTCAGCATACCCACTTCCCGCCCCCCGACTCAAAACATTAACCCCAAGTGCCCACTCGCGTCACCAACCTCCTAGACCCGTCGACGCTACAAGCGCCCGTTCCGTCGTCTGGCAACGATACGGCCTAGACACCAAACAAGGCCCTTCCACTCATCTCGGCCCCCCCTAGAGAACCCCTCCCCACCCCTCGTCCAGCAGGCTCCATAACTTATCCCCACCCTCGTTCCCCCGACACCCCTACATACCATTGGACTAGACAATAACAACCCAGTCCCGATCCTCACCCCGATAAAGTTCAGTCTTTTATACTCGCTGCCCACAGCGAGGGTGCCCTTCCACAAACAGGAGCTGTTCTAAGAGGGTGCCGGTACTCAAGCCATTAGGCAAACAGCAAGCTTTAACACGAGACAAAGATAGGGTTCTGTGAATCATGTGCGCGCGTCATGGGAGTAGCATCCAACAACCGAGCGTCCGACCGCGCGATGCTCGAGAAGCAGAACAGATAGGGGACCTGATAAAGGCCTCTTCAGATCTTCGCCGAAGGTTTCACCCTCCCTAAGCCCTCGAAAAAGGGCGTGGAATTGCCCTCGCTCCTCACCACCCAGGAGAACCGCCTTTTCTGCCACTTACAAAACTTCGAGAATGCGAGGACGCTTTTTTTTAGAGTTGCCGGCGGATGCTTACCACTATCCGTCGTGAACGAATTATTTAGGGGTTTGCCGCAGGGACTAGCGTAGACGGGACGCAATTGAAATAAACACCAGCTGACCACAAAGGGAAGCTTTAATCTGAGATGAGTTCCGATGCCCTCAACCCCTTTGCAGGCTCAGAGCCCCCCAACAAATAAAACACTTAAGGATTCCTTCTTTTTCCGGCTTGCGACTTTCTAGAAAGAGAGCTCCTGACTATCTTTTTTTCGAGGACTTACGGTCAAGTAAACAAATTGGCATTTCGGTTCCATTTTGCATTGGATTAATCCACTCCGCAGGCGTGTATCATAAGAGAGTCACCGAAGTAGATTAAAACACCAACCAATTCTCTGACCCCTCCTCTCCCCCATTTCCTCGATTCCGGCTCCGCTCTCTACGCGATCTATAAGTGTTCATTTTTCTGAGGCCATTATGTCCTCTTTGAAACCGACTCAGGAATGGCTTCCTGTCTGATGCCTATAAGTCTCTTGGGGCTTCCCTCCGCGATGCCTCCCTCCCCTCTCCGTGATGGAAGAACTTCCCCCAGCCACCACTCGCGCTCTCTCATCGCGCCACGCACTTCACAGAAAGCCCCCGCGCAGGATGTTGGACGTTCCTTTTTTTAATAGCCCGTTTCCGATGCTTTTTTTTCTGGCGTCCATTCCTTCTAGTCCCAGGAGTTTTGCTAAGGCCTTGAGGTTATCAGTGTCATAGTTCCAGAGGCTGAGGATTTTGATCACTTTTCTTGAGCAGATCATCGTTTCTTCTTAGCTGGGGGTTGAGTTTATTCCTTTTCCAATTATCTCTTGGTAGAAGGGAGCATATGACCTTTGGACCAGTCTTGCTCCCCACTAGTGCCTCCTGGGATCGGTCCGGTACCCTTCAACTCATTCCCCCCCGCACTCCCTTCTTCCTTTCGCTTTTACTTGGACTCTTTGGCCCGGCGCTCTCCACGTCCGAGCAGTTGTGTTCATGAAATCGTCCACGTCAAGTTAAACCCAGCTTGAGTTTCCTCTCTTTTCTGCCTTTTTCTACAGACAGGACTCCCGATGAATCAAAGTGATGTTTTGTTCGCGTTACTATATCGTTGTTTGCTCCTCTGCTTAGATGCTCCTTGCTAGGTTGCGCCACCCCAACTGATAATCGGGTGTCCTTCTTCATTACCCCAGCCTTAGACTTTCCCACTTTCCCTGTCCCTTTTTGACGACATTTGGCCGGCCCCTTAGCAGAGGCCCGGTACCAGGTATGGTTGCTGGATTTCATTCCACCGCCTGTCCCTCGCCGATGAATCTCCAAAGTTCCGGGCTAGGAAAATACCTACCCCCAACGTTTCTTTTCATCGGGTTCCTTCCCCGAATCTGTCATCGTTAGTCCCTCTTTAATGATTAAATGATGGGATGAATCGGACTGGCCACGTTTTTCCGTCACGCCCTTGCTTCTCGCTGATCTTTTGCGTTATAGGTAAACCTTGGATCGCTACCAACAGTCTAATTTGCCGCAGACCTCCCAAGACTGGATCTTTGCAGGCAAATCTCTTTTACTCAGATCTCCTTCTATCACACCTTTCCTCCTCATAATCGTTTTGGTGAAGATGTTTTTTAAGCCTCCGAGCTTCTTCCTCTAGTACAGGTTTTTTCATAGATTTCGTCATTGTTTCGCCGGCCCTCTTGCGGACCCCCAGTGGAATCCTAACCATCCCCTGCACGATGGGGAGCACTTTTTCCCTTTCCCGACTCACCTTTCCCCGTTCTGAGCTTGCCCGATTTTATTTGAAAGGGGCCCACTTATCAGCCCGGAACACCAACATGTGTTCTTGTATGTTACTGTATCCTCTTCATTTTCCCCCCCTTCATCTTCCCCAAGCGCGATGGCGGAGGGATGTTCAAATTGCTCACCCTTTCCCGTTCTTGGGAATTACCAGTGGCCTTGACCGGCCAATTCAAGTTGCTTCAGTTGGAAAACGACTTTTGACTTACCCTAAAGAATGTGTTTTTTAATTGCTACTTCCACCCTCGTATATGTGGTTTTTGAATTTGGTCTACCCCTGCCAGACATACTGGCAACTGTACGGTTTTGATAACAACCCACTGGTTTTTTTCCCCCTCTTGGAAGGACTTTCTACCTTCTCAAGCACTTGCCCCACAGCCGATGTCCAATCTATTTTACCTTACCCGGTGAAGTAGCGTTTTCATGCTCACCTTCCTTCTTTCCTTTGATCATGATCCCCTTTGACCCAAATACAGCCAGTCCGAGCCGTATCCCTTATTTGCGTTTGACGCTTTTTTCCTGGGTTCATCCCTGTTTAGTCCGCAAGAGAAACCCGAGTAAGTTGGTTGAGCCGTTGTCCCACCGTACAGTATTTATCTGGAACCGAGAGTTAGTTCCATCCCGTCGCCTCCCGCTCTCCCATGCTCCTCTCCCCGAACGATAGAGATAAGATATTGCTAAAAATCCGCCCGCCTTCACCTGCCGGTCTGATTCCCCGGATTACCCCCAGCCCCTTTTAAACGCCCCACCTTATTCATGCAATACCAGCCGTACGAGTAAGATAAAATATTAGTACATCCTCCTTCTTCCTGGGGCATTGGGCGTGCGCATTTCGGAGACAGTACACATCTTTCTTTTCTACCTTCTTCCCCTTTCCCGCAGTTTGGAGGAGGAAGTCTTAATTAGGACGGTCCAGCTCCTGAGCTCCCTCTGCCTTACCAGGATTTATGTTTTTTCATGACAGAATGAGCTCAGTCTGGATGCTTCTAGATATTCCCTCTTTATGAGGTTCGCGGAATCGAGAGAGGGCCGATGTCGAAGCCTGTTGTTCTGGCCCTTCGTAGTCCTCCCCCCTCCCTCCTAGCTCAGTCTTTCCTCTGCGGTATTTATCGCAAAAACCTCAAACTTGTCATGCCCCCCCAGAGCCCTGTCGAGACCGCAGACTGCTTATCTTCAATCGTCCCTTGCTGAGTCGCCCAATACACTTCATCCTTCCAAATTAGAGTTATGGGTTGGCTCTAGACTTTCTCCCGGCCTCGCGTTAAGAGGAACCTACGCCTCGGCCTCTACCCCACTTGTGCTTCAGCTTTTTTTCCCTTTCTGCCCTTACCTCTGAGAACCCGAAGGGAGTTTAGGAGGACTTTCCACCACTGCTACGGCCCATCTGTTCCCCCTGCCTTTCGTCCATTTTGATTTTCCGTGGCCGCCGCTGAGTGAAAATGTTGTTAAGCATTTTCCTCCCTGTGCTTTCTTCGTCCTAGGCCCAGTTTATTTCATTATGAACGCTTCTTTTCCTTCCTCAGCCAAGCTATTGACCTATGGCGCTCCGACTCCCTGGCGGCGCGACTACTTTTCCGCCGAGTCCCCCATTGTTCCCCCGACTCTTCGTCTTTCGCCCTTCTCCCGCCCTTAGAAGTGGTGCCTAAGACCGTCAAGAAACTATCACACTCCGTTTGCACCCTCTTGGCTTTCTTCACCGCTTTAGGTTTTTTTTTCTTTCTTCCTCGCGTGCTGTCTTTTTTTGCCGGATTCTTGAAGAGGTTTTCTCCCTTGAGCCTCCCTGTGCGCTTCCTAGGGTCTCCCCTTCCGACCCTTTCTGGGCCCGAAGTAGGCAGTGTGGTCGGCGTGTCGAGCGCGCCAAGATTCGTTGCCCCCTTCGCTTTTCTCTTTTTTTTGATTACGATATTTTTTAATCATTCCCACTGTCCTCCCTTTTCTTTTGAGCTGCCTCCCCCCCCGCAACAGTTTTTTTCCGGAACATCATTCCTTTTGTTTAAATTCTCGATCACCCAATTAAAGAGAACTACTTGTTTATCTTTTCCCGCCGCACCCACCCCCGGACTACATGACTTTCCCCCCATTTTTTGGGGTGTTTCACCGATTTCCTCCTCTCTTTTTCCTCCCGCCCAATCTCTCAGTTTGCGGATGTCAAAAATGAGAATTAGTGGATAGCGCCCCTACCCTCTCAAATGAGGGAGTGTCGACATTTTTAGATCTTCTCCTTTTTTCTTTTTGTTATTTCTTT
>Ga0179591_1350092_pt1 | contig 17005 bp, 15 predicted proteins | sample CZOMad2_1_08_16f_FD_182891 | JGI IMG/M metagenome (GOLD analysis project Ga0179591, IMG submission 182891) | Vadose zone soil fungal communities from Angelo Coast Range Reserve, California, USA - CZOMad2_1_08_16fungal (PacBio error correction) | ecosystem: Environmental > Terrestrial > Soil >... | reverse complement strand
CCCCCCCCCTCCCCCCCCCCCCCCAAATCTCCTTTACCATCGATTGTTTTTTTGCGAGAGATGTTCTAGCCTGTCCCCCCGTCTTGAATTGTAATACACGAACATCCCTTTGTATAAGCACCCCTTCAAAGCTGCTGATCTCCCTGCTCCTCCATTCGAGATAGTTTATTTTGGACCGTTTCAATCAGAGCTGTCTTTGGCGCTTTTGTGATTCCCACCCCCTTGTGGAAGTTCCGAAACCTGCTTCTCCCGTCAAAACCTGACCACCCCCAGGATCTTAAGCTGGCCCCCAGCTCATCCCCCACCCGTGCTCACTATTGAAGCCTTTCCAGAAGACAAGAAATCTCTCCGATTAGTATGAGACGAAAAAGCACCTTGCATCCTTCTTTGAGACTTCGAGAATTTGCCCTTGAGCGATTTTTTTTTGTGACAGCCCGACCCCAGAAAGACATGTTTCCGCGACCCAGGGCACTAGACACACCATCCATCCAATCCTGAGAACTAGTACCCGCCCCCAGAGGAGTCCTTTCAGTCAACTTGTGTTCGAACGTAGTGAACCTATTTGATGGAGTTTCCCGAATTTCCCCCCCCTTCCCTGCAGATAAAGATTCCGTTTCCGTTACCCCTTTTCCAGATCCTCTCCGATGAGAATGAGTTAACCAGCAATAAACCGAGGACGACAACGCTTCTTGCTCCTCCCCTTGCAGATATTCTCCCCTGATTTTTTTCGCATTAGTCCCATCCTTTATGTTTTTGACATTGCTGCCCTCGCCCCCGTCCAAAGCAGCCCAATCTTCTTTTTGGCCATGATCGTAATCTTTTCTCTTATGCGGTAGTTTGTTCTTCTGGGCGTTCCCCTCAGCGAGCCCCCCCTTTCTTTCCCAAAGCCTTTTCAGCGGCCGCCTAAGCCTATTTCTGACCGCCAAGCTCTTCCTGACCCCAGAAGAGACACAACTTTACTTCAGGAAGTCTCCTTTTCCCTTACGTTCAACCCCCCCACAAAGGCATTTGGACTTTATTTAGTACGCGTTGACGATTCTTCTCCCTCTCAACCCATAAAAGACCTTGTCTCCTTGGCTTGGCCCTTATATTATGCCACCGGTTTTTTCCCTGATACTGTGAGTAGCTCACTGCACCAGAATCTCCCCTCCCTCTCCGTCAGTCCTTTTTCTTTTACGGATAGCCCTCCTTGACGGTCTAGCATCGGTCTTGAACAAAGTTAGCTTTCTTTGCATCGTTTTATTTTTATCGATTCTGTATTTCTTTTTCTCCGCTGGAGGAAGGACTTAAGCCTCGGAATCCTCTGCCTTGCGCGCGCCCTTTTATGGGATTCTGCAAGGCTTCAATTTTGGACGATCCCCTTCCCGTCCCCCCCGCCCCCCAGGTCCCTCGTCCCCGTAGCTTACAGACCCCATTCCCCTCATACAACGACTGTTAGGACTTGTCGTCGTACTTGATGCCCGACAGCGGATGTGGCGACTAAGCGCCTATCCCCCCCCTACCCGTTATTTTCTCCCCTCTCCCCATACCAAACCCTCTGACTTAGTTTTTCCTCTGTTCTTTTTGCGGATTGCAATGGTCATGAGAAACTCCCTTAGGATTTTTGAACAGCGAAGTGATCGTTCGCCGCTTCTTCGGCTTCCCTAGTATCGGAGCTTCCCTGTTAACTACCAACCCGAGCCTGCTTAAACTCCTCCCTCCAAATAGAAACTGAAAAAATCCCGGCTTCCCACCCCGTCCCCCTTTGCGTTAACTCACCCCGTTTCTTGATTTCCTCATCCTTTTGCCCATCGCCCTGAAACAAGGAATGCCCCCATGCCCTACACTTTTCCTCTTCTTCGTAGACGATAGTTTAACATCTTCGGTGTTGAGTGACTCTCAAGGGCGCTTCACCTTTATTCTGTCGTTCGAGACAGATGTGCGGGGTTCTTGGGAATTCCCTGAGGTATTGCGGCTCTCTGTTCATGGTTCCACTCGCTCGGCGAATTTTTTTCCGGTTGCCCTCCTTTTCTTATATCCACCCCAAAGTAATAGGATTTCCCCTTCATGTTTTCCCCCCAGTTGTCAAGCCTCAAACGGACCCTTGTTCGTTAGCTCATGCAATTTTTCAATTGACGTTTGAGCTCCCTTATCCCCCCCCCCCCCAAATTTGATCGGGCCTGTACCTAAACAGACCTCCCTCTTCGCGTAATTGGCGCCTGCGATTCAACTTTCCCAATCGTCTCCCATGACTCCCTTTTCCTTTTTCGTCCGTTCTTGGCTTTTTACCTCCCTCCCCCTTACCCGCAACAGATAGGCAAGAAATAGTAAGAGCATGGCAAGCGCCATGGCTAATCGACACTCTACATTCCTTTTCCACTTTTTTTCTAGGGCGAGCTCCTCCCGAAATTCCGTTTGTAAGTAACTACGAGCATGTTCCCGCATGTGTCCCTTCTCCAAAGGAGGCTGCTTATCTCATATAAAGCAGCTTTCTTCCTTTTGTAATTTCCCCCCCCTTTCCCCTTTTCTCCCTTCCTGGGCCATAGGCCGCGATCTCTCCCCCCCAAGACTCGCCGGATTCGATTTGATACAGAGGTGCACTATCTTCATCGCCGGCGTGTCACCCTTTTCCCTCCTGATTACATGCTTTCCCCATCTTCCAACAAGTAGTTTCTCTCACTCGCACGTTGTTTGACTTTTTTTTCATTTTTTTCTTCAGGCTCCTTTCCTCTCGTACCCTTAGTGACGTAGTGCTCGTTTTCTACCAAAGTTATCGATCCTTGCTGGACCCCTTAGATAAAAATTCCAGCGTCCGGCACTTCGGTGACCCCGCTACGACACGGAAAATTCTCACCCCCCCCCCCCCCAATGTATTACCCAAGGATCGTTATGCCCCTTTCTCTTCTCCTTCTCGTTGAAGTGCTCTAATGATCTCGTGTATCCTTCCCCGGTTAATCTCCTTTGTCATTACATAAGAGCCATTGAAATACCCCTTAACAAATGATCCGTCCTTCTCTTGCTCGCTTACTGATTCCTGGGGCTGAGAAGAATGTGTTTCTTTTTACGGCTTGCGAACACGTACTGTCCGGACAATCCACTGCATGTCGGATCTTATTCTTTCCTCCTCGTGTTTTTCCTCTCTGATACGACATGCCTTGGGGTCCTTTTTCTTTTTGTTTTGAATTAAATAATTAATTTCCCTTATTATATTCGCCCTCTCCCCCCCCGTAGCTGCAGACGATGCGGATATGGAGTCTCTTATACCTCTCGTGAATGGTCCTCTCCATTCTTCTTTTTTGGAATCTCCTGACTTAAGACCTCACTGGCTGCCGGATTTCTTCTTTCTTTATAGGGATTTTTTTACGCCTTGGAGTCTTTGGTTTTCGATTTTCCCTTGTTTGTAGATGGGGTCCGGGCTGCGGCTTTCAGGCGAAAGTGTTAATCCCCTACCCGTCAGTGTTAGAATCTTTCTAGACAGCGGATTGAAGGCGAGTTCGTTGTCCCCCCAGAATTGACCCATGCACACACACGCACAGCAAGCACTCACCCCTACTCACAGAGAGGAGCGCCAGAGAGAGAGCACAAACTCATTTACAATTTGTTCTTTTTTTCGCGCTCTCCCTTCGCCCACCCACACAAGCCCCCCCAGTTGGACCTCTTGCGCGCCACACACGACCTCCTTATCCCCAAAGCACCCCCCCCACTCTCTTCACCTGCCGATCGCAGGCCCTGCACGCCCACCCGACCCCTTTTCGGTTCCCCCCCCCTCCCTCCGGATGATCCCCCCCATTGAATAATCGGATGTAGTCGCTCACTTCTCTTGGCTTGTTGAGGCAAGTCCAATCTTCGCCCCTGCACCCCTGACTGAAACCCCGAGAGCCTTCTGTCTGCTTTTTACTGAACCCCTTTCCTCTAAACGTCGAAGTGGCTTTCCTGTCGCATTCCAACTGAAGCATCTGCATCACCCTTTTTGTTGAAGTTGTAGGACCTTTCCGCCCAGCGGCATCCTCCCCTCCCTTGAACGGTACTGAGTTATAGACCTGTCTTGTACTTCCAACGCTCGCCATCCGACCTATACTCGTATGGCGTAGAGTTTTCCACTGTACCCACGCAGCGGCGATTTTTTTGAATCTCTTTCTCCACTTCAACCATCAGCAGAAATTGCTCGCTACCCACCCCCCCCCCCCCCCCCCCCCCCCCCCCACCCCCCCCCACCCCCCCCCCCCCCCCTCGGTATGTGTTCCCTCCTGCAAACTTGGGTCGCCAGATTAAGGACGCCCACTCGGTTGTCACATTACGCAAGTAAATCTAAATTCGCCGGAAGCGCTTTACCTTCCCCCTGTGCTCCCCTCCTTTCCAAGCCTCCACCCCCTTCAGGAACAACCAATAGCTCTCAATCTTCCCACTTGAAGAACAATACGTAATTCAATTTTCCGGTCAGCACCCTATCTTTTGTCCGAGGATAAGCCTTTCCGAGTCAAAATTTTTCCCCTTTTTTTTCCGCGGGGGTTGGTTAATAGGGAATGTTTTGCGACCCTCCCGGTTTCTTCTCCATCTTGAGAATTAAACAAGACGTGCCGGTGTTTAGTTAGGGTAGCCTGAGGCGTTGTTTAGAAGATCTCGTTTTTTCATTACGTAGAGCTAATACTGCGGAAGCATCCCCCTTCTTTTACCCGAAGATCCCCGTCGTTTTTGTTTTCCCCATAAGTTTGTTCAAACCTACGTCCCCCAAGACCTTCTGTTCCTCAATCTTTTTGATTAATTTCTACCGGGAGCGTGGGTGAAGAGTTATCGCCCCTACCATTCCGAGTAGGCTCACTTTCGTCCCTACACCCTTGCCCCCCCATAGATCCCCCCCTTCAAGCTGATCGGTTCCTTTTTGGAAGTTCCCCGCTGTATCTCTTATATTCTTCCTGCGTTTTCCCTAGATGAAGCCGATAGAGTAGAATATCTCGACTACGGAGAATGACAGAGTCTCTTCTTTCCCTTTCCCATTTTACCCCTGTCAAGCCATCACCCCTTCTTTTAAACCAAGAAGCCCTCCTCTTTTCTCTCCAGATACACTGGGGCCTCTTCTTAACGCATTTTTTTTTCCTTAAGATACTTTGATCACGTTTCTTAGGTAGGTCATTATGTCTCCCATGTCCCTCAGTTTTCCCCTTTTTTTCCTAGTAGAGAAGGCCTTGGCGATTTTCTCCAGAGGCCATTCCCCCCCCCGAGGCTCTCCTGCCTGACTTACTCAACCTTCTACCCCCCCTACCTCACTTTCCGGAAAGAAAAGTGTCCCCCCGGTGTTTTTTCCTCATTTTCGGTGCAAGGATTTCACTGAAGTTCGCGCATTTCGGTGTCGTCGCTGCTTTCGTTCCTCAGGAGCTTTCTCTCTGACCTTTGGCTTGGCCAGACAGGCATTTTCGTTCACCCCCCCAGCCGAAACTGACCCCTCCCATCTTAAAATCTTTCGCTTCCCCCGTTCACTCTTCACGCGGTGTTCCCTTTTCGGGTTACTTTTTAACTCATTTCCTTCAAGCATGTGAAAGTCGCCCCGCCATCCTCTCTCGCAAGACCTACTTGCCCCCCCAGCGTTTGATCCCTCCCCCCTCTTTTAAAGATTCTCATTCCCCCCTTCAGGCTGCTTAGCACCCTGACCCCGGAGTCTGAAGTGTCCTTTTCCCTTCGGCCCCCCTCCATCCTCTAAACACCCGGTTAGTTCGACCTGCTCTTAGTTAATCACAGGAGTGTTCGAGACTATTGATCTTTTAGTTCTATGTCGAAAGGTAACTCTGACTCTTCTCTCGCACCCCCCCTCATAGTCACTGTCAACTTCGACAGCCTTGCTGCATCAGTCTGTGTAGAAGTAGACGTCACAAGCATTCGATGTTGATAGCCCCGTGGTGCATCAGCGGGATGTGTACTATATGTTAATCACCCACTTCCGCGGTGCTTTCTTCTTTATGATGAAAATCCGGGGGGCGGCTATCCTAAGGGTGTTTACCACGTAAGTGAGTATCCCACCCCTGGAGATATTTCTACAGTGGCCCACTAGACGGTTCTTAGGAGATCGATTTCCGTTCAGGTCCCGTGTGCCTGAAGATGTTCTGGGCTTTTTCCCACCCCATATTAAAGGCCCCGCCCTCGTTCCCCAAAAGAGCGCTTTCTCCTCCGTTGGGTTTTAGATAAGATGTCTCTACTTTCCCGCGGTTTCTTTTTGATACAGTAAGCTGTTGATTCTTTTCCCATCCTGTTTCTCGATCCCCCAGCAGCGTCGTATGTAACCGAGTCACCGATCGCCTTTTGACGACGCATGGTGTTCACTAAAAGAATGTCATATCCTCACCCTGTCTTCCTCATAGACGACCAGAATGACCTCTTTTTTAAGGCTATTTCTTTACCCTCACGTCCCTTCCATAGCACGATGCCCTCCAGCTGAAAACTGTCGTATCTACCTCTCCAAAAATCCGCCTATACGTTGGATATACGTTCGATACTTAGTCCCCCTTAGCTTAGTTTCGCCGTTTCAGATCGGGAAATGACCCCAATCTTTACGCCCTCGCTACCGAAATTATCCTGTTCCTCCGTATACTGTAGACCCGTCCGTTTTGCCCCCTCTTCCTCTGGAACTACCCATCACTGCCAGCTCATGCTTTTCTTCTCTTCAAGTCCGCGCCGAGAGGGTAATGAGAATGTGTGACCATCGCGCTCCACCAGTACTACTATCCCAAGTAGTATGGCGTAGGATGATTTTCTCCCCTTCTTCGTAACTAAATGCCCGGATTTAATTTATCTTCATCTCCTTACCAAGACCAATTTCAAATCTCTTCCCAGTCCCTTTCCCTTTATTAGATGTTCGGTTTTTCCTTTTTCGTTTGGAAGCCACCTCCTTTTTCCATGTAAAACCGGCCCCGTCATCCCCTGCGCCAAGTCTTGATTCCCGCCCAGTCTTTCTCAAGACCCTCTCTTCGCCAAGCATCGATTCACTTTATATCAGACAGTCGTGAGGTTTTCAAACCCACGGAACTTTTATACACTTGTTTCCCTCGACTCTTTTGACGCCCCCCTCTTTCGAATAACCGATAGTGTGAGACCACACCGTGTCCTTTTTCCCTATCGCCCAATATATTTCTCTGTAAAAAGGTGTATCACGGCTGAACGAAAGACATGCCCCCGAATGCCTCCGCCGTGAGGCAGCGTTGCCTAAGTTCTCTCTTCCACGACTTGTCAAGGACCCCTCCTTTTGATTATTTGAGGATTGACGAAGTTCAATAACTCCGGCTGCATTGCATCTTGCCTGCACGCCTCACGATCGGCCGGGTCACCCTTTTTGCTAATTTCTCTCCCTCGAGATCGTGCCGTAGGCGCGCAGCACTGGATTAAGTCGTTCGGTACCCCCGAGCACTTCCTCGACCCGAAGTCGCCTTCGCCGCCCCTTTCCGTAGGCAGATTTTCCTGTAAAAGCGATCTCTCTCTTTGATTTATTTCGCCCGTCCCGTGATTTTCTTTTTTTTTTTTTTTTCGAAAACTCTTTTCCCCCCGATCCAGCTTTCCTACTTAGCCCCTTAGGCCTCCTTTATTGTGACCCTCGTATGGATGGGTTTGGTTGGTCCCACCCCCGCTTCCTTAGAAACCCCAATTCCGCAATTCATCGTTGCCCCCCCCCCCTCCTTTCTTCAGGCATTCTTATATCGCTGCGTTTTTTTATGATCACATCCACCAAACTCGAGTCGAAAGAAGTCCTCACAAGGATCCCTCCAGTCCCGCCCCCCCCCACTGAATTCGGACCAATGAGGAACCCGTGGCTTGTTTTCCCCCTCCACTATTATCGACCCAGCTTCTTATCCTCGCTGAAGCCCACCTGCACTCCGCAATGCTACCATTTAAGTTCTCCTCGAGTGTCGGCCACCCCAGTTGTGAGACTCGCCCGTGCGCCTGGTCACGTTATCTGGGCTCGGAAATCTAGTTGTGTTTTCGAGTGTCAAAGTTCCTTCCCTTCTGGTAGGTTCTTTTAGCCCTAGTTTGCGTTCCTGCGCTTCTGGCAATAAGGTTCTATTCATCCCCCCCCTTTGGATTACCGTATCCACTGTCGTGGCCTTCATCCTTTTCTCCCCCCCGTCGGGCGTTTCATATCCCCCGAAATTTGAGTCTCTCTCACTTTCCTCCTCCTTCAGCGTAGTCCTAGCAACCAAATTCCGCCGCCGTGACGATCCGGACGTTCATGCCCAAACTTGCCTCCCGACTCTTATATAACATTTTCAAAGTGTTACAAAGGCCTCTCTTAAGACATAGATTCCTTACTCCTGAAGGCTTTTCTCCAGTTACGGTCGAATTACTTTCCTGTCTTTGTTACCCCTTCATTTCCAGATCTGCCATCCACCCCTACGTCTCATTTCATTTTGCTTTTGACCGTTCGTCCCCCTATCTCCTCCCTGCCCGAGTTTGTATCTTGCTAGCTTGGAATAGTTGTCATTGACATGCCCCTTCATTTTCAATTCCCCCTTCACAGGTCATCCGGAAATCATTGCTATCTTTTAAAGCCGCTTTCCTTTTGTGTCCTTTCTCCTTTGACTGCCCAATGGACCTTTGGCGGCCCTATCCCTGCCCGAAATCTCCTTTTCCCCGGATGGAGATTTCTACTGTCGGCTTACTTTCCATCCATCCCCCAGATGAGGTCAAATAACACGACTCGTCCTCCTCCTCTTCCATTTGCTCCCCTTGGTTTTGATCTCACCGCGCAAGCCTTTGATTTTTTGCCCCTTTTTTTTTATGACTATTAGAATTCCATACCCGTCTTGTTTAGTCGCATTTATGAATTATACGACTTTCATTCCCTTCCCGACATCTCCCTTGTAGTCAGGTTTACGAAACTGATTAAATCGAACACCAAAAGACAGTTGACAATTCTCCCACCAATTATTCTCGTCCTCCTTCTTTTAATCGGGACTGCCGCCTGTTCCGACTTCCTGTATGACCATGTCACGATTTTTATTTTCCTTCAACTCGACGTCGCATCGTGCTGACCCCTCCCCGCTATCTCCCCCCCCCGGTTGAGTTCTCCTCATGTCGAATTTGACTTCTTCCTTTCGCCTTACATTGAAATGAACCTACGCATTTCGCGATCTCTCTCTCTCCCTTCGTGTTGTTTTTTTAGACTTCTTACTGTACAGTGAATTCGTCCTTTTTTTCCCTATACTGTCTCCCGTGGCCATCCCCATCTCCTAGAAATCCCCCTCCCCTCTCCTGCGTTCGCTCACTCTTCTCCTTCTCTTACTTTTCATTTAGAGTATAAATAGTTCGTGAATGTTGATCCCCCCTGTCAGTCCAACGCGCCGATCCTTACCGCTTCTCCCCACCTCCGGTCCCCGGATGAACCTCTAATTGGTTCCCAGGAATTTCGAAGATATTACGGTTGTTTTCCTTGGTCTCGTTCCTCCTGCACGGCAGCGGCGGCTTTTAGTAATTCAAGATTGAAAACCCTAGGCGGGGATTAATCCCCCTGACTTTTGCATCTCTCTAGAGCCCCCTCTTTTCTCCTGAAGACAAACCCCCGTCCCGCGGTGGTTTTTGTTTTGTTTTTGGTCTGATCCACCAGCCCGCTTCTGGATTTTCTTTTCGTGCTTGCCTCCCTATTTTGGTTGTCCTTTTGTTCCCCGGCGGGATTCAATCCTCTTCTCTCCTACTCCTCGGTTTAACACTCGAACTTTTATCCCTTTATTCTGCTAGATATATGCCTATGGAGTTTAAATTTCTTCCCATCCCATTCTGATCCCCTACCCTCCTACCTCGGCTTTCAGCGTCCTTAACCGTCTGGCCTGCCGGTATCCCTTCTCCATTAATTTTTTGCACCGCGATCATTCTGGAGACTGATAGATAGGAACGCAGCCCTCCTTCCCTCCTTTGAGCTTCCCCAGACCTGTTCTCTTGCCCAGGTCAATATCAATATTCTGATGAGACTTTTTGCCTACGAGCGAACGTCTTTCGGCATCTCTTCCGTAGGATCAATGGTATGGGATCAAATACCCGAGAAATGTAAAGCCCCTGATGGCGATAGTGAACCTATCTCCCGTCTCCTTTTTTTTGTTATATTCGTTCTCTCCCGCCCATCTGGAAGAGAGCTCCATCAAGAGGTCATCTTCTTACGTTTTCCCGCTCCAATGTGCCCCTGTAATGCCTCCCAAATCCCGGTGGATAATACTCATTCGAAAGAATTCAATTTCTAGACTCTTTCCCTGCCATCGTGTCTTTTTCCAGATAAAGTCCCGTGCACTGTTCCCCCCTCGAAACACCCGCTCAATCTTCCCGGACAATTTACAGATCCGTTACGCGACCTCTCTTTCAGCACAAAATTAGATACAAGCTGATACGCCTCCTAGAAATTTTCATTCTAGGTTTCAGTTGAAGGTGTATGCCCAAATGCCTTCTATTTTAAACTCGTCCTTAACCACCCTGGTGGAAGTTTGAAGTCCTTGGATTTTGTCGTGGGATTCGCTTTCGTACTGATTTTAGCCCTGGTGCTTTAGTAAGCTCGATATATAATATGTCCCCAGACCCCCTCGATCCGGCGAGCCCCAACCTCCCCATGGAATTTTTTACTACCCATTTTACGTAAACATGAAAACATTTCCTTCTTTTTTTCCACCCTCACTTCGTCCGAAGTCATAGTTTGAGACCTTTCTTCCAGAAGGGATCGCTTTTCAAGCGGAGTATTAGTACCACTCGTAACCCTTTCTTACACCCTTTCTAAAATCAGAATTTGCTTTACCATTTTCCTTGAATCCTGGCTTTAGTGCGCTCCTTGTTCTCCTCTTGACTTATTCTCAGCTTACCTCTTGCCAGAGTTGTATTTTTTTCTGATGTAGAACTTCTCCCGCTCTCCTTCGACCTGTGGGGGGTTGTTTTTGGGTTGGTTGTGTTTTTTTTTTTTTTTTTTGTTTTACTATTCGCTGATACCCGTGCCGTCTCAGATGCCCACCTCACGACTGCATCGATTGAAACTTGACCTCCCAAGACCTGCCCCCACGAGCCCACCCAGGTGAACTCAACGTCCCACCTCGTGCGCGCTCGATACCAGCGCACTTCCAACTTCGGACGCCAGGTTCCTTTATTTCCTTCTGTAGAAATGTTTCAGGACCCCCCAATCGTACAGAAGTGTCGCGACCGCATCCTTCGGCGACCCTCCCCCCACTTAACCCCATTTTTTTAGAATGTGACACCCTATAGTTTTTAAGTAGTTCAAGACCTATTCTACTGAACCGGTCTTAGACCCAACAGTGCGTCCTAATCCTCCCTTTGCCCAGATCCCGTAAGTACCCATAGATTTCTGAATCTCGTTTTATGCTGGATACTCTGGCGTTCGTCTCTCGCTTGAAACTTTTTCCTTGTCTCTAGTCTTAAGCACAGAACTTTGAACACCTTCCTCCAAGTCGTAAAATCGCCTCCCCATTCCACTTGTTGTCATGTCTTTTGGTTAGGAGATTGCCTCTCAACATCCAATTGTCTTCAGGCTCTGCACCGAGCACCTCTTCCTCTCCTCTCCTACGACCTGGGTATAACCAAGTGGGGGTCTTTTTCATCCCATTCCTTCTCCGCGGCCCACCTCGGCTTGACTGTATTTGGTAATCTTTCCACTCCCCCTTTCTTGCAAAAGGGATATTCCGGTACCCCGGTTTTCACTCGTTTGTAAGTTCTTACTCCTGGTGATTGTTTTCCCCGACGTCCTCGGCCCCGAGCATCAAGCTGACCCAGACAAAAATTCCATTCGTTGCGTGCCTGGACGCTGTCTTCCGTCCCGCCACCTATCCCCCTATCTTCCCTTCGTCTTCAACCTCCTAAGGTTTGTCCGCCCAGACCTGAGCCGCGGAATTCTGTCGCATTTCCTCCTTTTCGCTAGGCATCTTTTCATAGACACCTACCCCTCTTTTCTTTCTCCTAGGTCCACTCGCTGTGCACGATGCATCCTTTTGCTCGTTCCTTCTGTAACACACCTGTCCCTTTCGCGTCTCTCGGTCTTCCCGTCCTCCCTTCAATCTTTCGTCGGGTGTCATCCTCCCTCCTTTTTAGTCTCTCCATTCGTCGTGTCCCGACCTGCCGATATGTAGAGTTTTCGTGCCTGACTTTTTCGTTACTGGGAGTCTGGTCCGGGGTGCAGGATTTTCCTCCAGCGATGCGGGACCGTTGCTGCCCAGTCCTCCCTTGTGGGCCCGCTCATCGGCAGATTCCCTCTTTCATCTGCAGGTTCGTGGAGTCCTCTTCGTTCCCCCAGTCCCTTAACCAGACGCCCGTCCCAGATTTCAGGTTCTGCTTCCAGGAGGGATGAGTTGGCGGGATGTTCCGATCTTAGGTATTTTCTCCCTCCTTCGGTTGGATTCTGTTTCTTTTCTTCCACGGTTTTATGATCTTTTCTTTTTTTCTTTCCTTTTGGCTCCCATTCTTTTGAGGGAGGATTTTTTTTCTTTCCCCGCGTACTCCTTGTGGAACTTTTTTCTGGGGTGGGGCAACCTTCTTCCCACCGTGGTTGAGTACCCCCAAAGAGGCTGTCGGTCCCACTGGTTTACAATCAGTCCTTCGTGCTTTTTGCCCCCGAGTCCCTGCTTTCATAGAGATTAACAGTTGAGGATTACAAACCATTTACCGACCCCTATTTCCCTCCCCAACCTATATTTTAAGGTGTTTGTGTGCGAGTCGCTTTGTTCGAGATAGTTTCCGGCAATATTTTGTTCTCACAGCCCGCGTCCTCTTCCCCCGCCTTCAAGGCTTTAGACGCTGGAATGAGCTTCGTTGGTCAACCCGGTAAAGAACGCGCTCCTTCCGTTGGACGGCTGCGTTGAGGTCGCCCCCCCCCAACCGGCCGTTGGCAGATAGACCCTAAGGGCTACGCAGAATGGTCAACCCTTCCCCGTTCCGACTCTAAGGACTCCTCACCGCGCTCCCCTTGCCCGCCTTTCTGACCACCCCATGCCCTAGTTACGGCTGCGAGTAACAAACCGCCAACCCTTTCTCACAGAGTTTTTTTTCAGATAATCCTTGCAGAAACTTCGTGGAAGTCTCGTCGTTTTTTTTAGCAGAGTGCAGCCCTATCAGCTTGACTGTCCCCCAATCCTCTTGTTTGCAGGTCTTCCCCCCCAGATTATCCCTAAAAATAATGTTCTGCCCCTTTCTTCCGCTTCCTCCTTTTCTCTCCCCCTTCAGGGTTTTTTCCCCTGCGGTTAGTGGCCCCGAATTCAAGATAACAACTCCTTGAGGATCTTCCTCCTTAGAAAAGAGACTGCAGTTTACGATCCTATCGCCGTTTTTGTCCCCGCGAAATAACAAAAGATCATCGTTTAGGACCCCCAGTCGTTCTTTGAGAGAGGCTTCCGATGCTGATCTCGCAGGTATTCCCCAACTGTCTGATGATAGTAAAGTCCTTTCCACCCCCGGACATCCTAATGATCTTTGACCTGTCGAGACTAGTCGCGGAGTAGTTTGTTTCATCTCGTCGTGGGGTTTTTCCCATCGAACTTTGAAACACTTCCCTGTCATCGCTCCTCACTCCCTCTTCATTAAGGTCAATCACCCATATCTCCCGACGACCTGATTTTTTTCCCCCAAAGCTTCTTTCTCTTTTTCTTTATAACGAAGACCGGTAGAGTCCTCACACCAACGGTCACTTATTCCTCCCTTACATAGTATCAGAGTTTTTGAAGCCTCTATACAGATTGCACACCAATTTCGGTGATCAAGCAGACGTGGATTTGGCGATATCCCTAGTTGTATATCAATTTTGGAACATTTCCAGTTTGCTCCTCTTATTGTTCCCCAATTGCGACCCTTGACTGATCCCTTACAGAAACGTCCTGTCCGCTTTTATCCGCTTTTATAACACCAAGCATTTGCCTCCTACGTTTTTGAAGGCTCGGCTGCTTGCCCCCTTTTGAACCTTGTGAGCTCAATAGTATTGTTATTATGTCTTTTCAGTCTGTTGCCATGATAGGACCCAGCCTCCTGGCCTTCCTTCCCCGGAGTAACGATCTTCTTCTTCCCTCGTCCGACGACGATACAACATTCCATACTTTTTTTACGCCTAGCTAATTCCTGGACCACAGTCTCCCTCCGGTCCCCCGTAGCAGGTTAACGCCCCTTGAAAATTACCGCCCGATCTATCGATGTCTCCTATTTTTTGCCAAGCGGACTACTTAATCGATTCAAAAGTCCCTTTTGGAAGTAGATCATCACCCCCTCTTCCTTTCGGGAAAGCTTTTTCTTTTCTGACGAGGCTTTCTTTTCCTGGTTAACCCCCATCATCTTAGGTAACAGACAAACCTTCTAATTCCCGTATCCGTTGATCTCTTTGCGGCACTTCTTTATTATATCGCCCTATCTTTTCCTCACAAATCAACCAAAAATCAGAGAGGACCTCCTTCATCCTTCAACTGGCTTACTACCCTGACTACCAAGCAGGATTCAAACGGACCGGTTTAATTTTTCCCTATTTCTCAGTCACTCAGCCGGTTTTTTAGTTGACCCACTCCAACGAAGACCCTGCCTAACTCCCCCCTCTATCCCATTCGTTTCGACTCTCCTTGTAGTCGCCCCCATTCTTTAGAACGAGAAAGTTCCCTTCACCGGTACTATGTCCCTTTTCTCAAGGCCAAATTGAGAGGTGTTCTCTGTGTTTGAAAAAGGTGTTTCATTTTCTTCTTTTTATCCCCCGACGGTTTCTTCCCAGACGTCCCCCTGTCGAATTTCATATTCTACGGTTTTCTTAATTATAAGCCGGAAGATCGGAATCCTTTTTTTGACCCCCAAGTGTTCTCGGCGTCCTCCAGAGAACATAGGTTTGCCTGATATCTCTCCCATTTATCCCCCTCTTCCTTTTCCTAAGAGCCCCCCAAACTTTTCTCCGCTTGACTCTAGTTACTTAAGTCACTCATACCCCTCCCCTTTCTCTTTAGATTATTCTGGCTATCCTCTTTTTCAACTCTCACCTCTTCATGAATATAAAGGACGGACGATGCCTCTTCTCCTGACCCTCCCTTACTGATTTCCCTCCCTTATAATAATCTCAAATGCCTATAAATGATAATTGGAAGTCTCCATGTTTCCAAGTCTCCACTTCTAGCTTAGAGAGGCAGCGCGATCTTCTTCTAGTTTCTCGAAGAGAAAGAATTTCCTCTAGTGCACTTTCATCGTGAGCATGACATCATATTGTCATTTTCCTCCCTTGGGCCATAGCGGAAATACACTGATCCTCATCAACGACGAGTCCTCACTTGTGTTTTTTCCCAACGGACGCCCGGACCCTTAGGCATATTTAATAGATCGAGCCTTCGATAAGGCTGGTATTACCCTGTTCTCTCTTGTCCCCATTTTTTAATAACAGTTTTTGGGAAAAATATTCCCCCCCCCCAGACTAGCCTCGCGATTTCACTTCGATCCAACACCCGCTTAGGGGGGGAGATCAAAGCTCAATGCCGATTTGGTCATGCATTAGACAAGTTCCCCTCCCCCCTCCTCTAGCCCCGTTCATACTTTTAATAGTAGTGCTCGGGATTTTCTCGTTCCTTCTCTTGATCCCCTTGCGTAAGTCCCCCCTCCACTGCGTCTCCGTGAAGGCGGGACTACCTTCCCTACCCCACAAGGGACCTGTTCCCCTGCGGCGTTTCGGATCTGGCATCATTTAAGTGGCAGTTGCGGTTTTCTGACCTGTCTTTTCTCGTTTAAGCCCTCTCCTAGGAAAATGTAAAGACATGGTTCCATGACTAAGTCCACTAGCCTTCGTTTTAATCGTGTTGCTTCCTCCCTCATCGTCTTTTAGCCTTGAGTTGATAGGAGACAGTGTCGGGAATTTCTGTCCCGAGAAGCCACATCTCCCAGGAAATTCCACGGTCATGTAGGCTATTTTTCTTTTACATAATATCGGTTTGTTTGAGATAGACCTTCATTCCGTGGGCATTTCATGATTACGCCCGGTGCTGGTTGTGGCCCATGGATGGTGGGGGAGCGCATTCGTCTTCTCAATCACCCAACCTCGATCTCCTTTCAGCCCTATTCCGGACGTCTCTTTGTACGGATGGCCTGCGAGTATACAATTTGAAATGGTCAGTACAGTTACCCGAGAACTTTCCTTCCCTGCGCGATCCATTCTCAGACGCACCGCCCCCCTTTCCTATGCCGAGAGAGTTGGTGCTCCCGCCTGGTACGTCTTTGAGTTGTCTCTTTTCCCTTTTTTTTTTCTTCTGCTTGTTCCCGAATGCAACTGCAGAGCTGGCGATTCGCAATTTTCCCGATCGAGACTTCTCCGGCGGGATGCATCACGGACCCCTACTTTCTTCATTTGATATGACGGCGAGAGCGATTCCGTTCTCAGCAGAAACCGCACAAGCTCCCCTTCTCCCCCCCCTGTCGTTTCGTGGTGGACCAAACGAATTGAGATGCGTGTTTTGATAAATTTTTCCTCGGCGTTCGAAGAATTCGACGTCGGGATTTTCCCCCCTTTACCCGCGGGCTCGTTGCCGACTATAGGGCCTTCACCCCTTGTCATCCTCCCCTTCTATCCAATTACACAGTTAAGATCAAGCGCTTTATGAAGGGATTTCGGCTTCCGACGTTTTGCGGCCCGTTTTCCCAACTGCTTTACCTTTCAAAATGTAGGGTCCACTTCCCAACGCTTATCCTATGGCAGCTTCTGCTCTGACTAGAAACCATCTCCTCTTCCCTGCATCCCCCCTCATGTGCGCTTTCGCATGGGCGCTGCCAATGACGAATTTTATGGCATGGCATATATGATTCTCTCTGTGTGAATAAGAGCCCTTTGCATTTCTCCTACCTGGTCTCGCCTTCCAGTCAGGAGGTATATATGGCTCCTATTTTGTCCCTTTCCCCCTCCTTCTAATGAAATTCCTATACTCCTTCTTTAGCGAGTCTTAGTCACGATATTCCTTCAAGCGGCTAATTTGGTGATCGTTAGTAGAGAACGGTCACTCATTATTCCCCTTCTTTATAATCCCCGAGGGGTATGATGAGAGCCCATGCTAAACATTTGGTAGTTTTCACT
>Ga0179591_1332233_pt1 | contig 17005 bp, 24 predicted proteins | sample CZOMad2_1_08_16f_FD_182891 | JGI IMG/M metagenome (GOLD analysis project Ga0179591, IMG submission 182891) | Vadose zone soil fungal communities from Angelo Coast Range Reserve, California, USA - CZOMad2_1_08_16fungal (PacBio error correction) | ecosystem: Environmental > Terrestrial > Soil >... | reverse complement strand
TTTGGGGGAGTACGCTTACGAGGTCCCCCTTTTTCTGGTATGTTTCCTTCTTTAGGATCCTTTTTTTTCTTCATTTCGATGCTTCAAACCCGGGCGTCTTTTCTTGGGGAGTGATAGTTTCCTTCCACAGTTGGTTCTGTACCCCCCCGATTGTGCCTACCCACCGTTGGCTGCTCTTCTTTTTTCCTCCTTCGAATATTGGGCCCCCTTCAATGTGCGGCCCGTCCTGGTTTCAGGAATAGAGGTTTTGCCTCTTTGCTCGCTTGATTAGCTGTTATTCTTCTTTAGCCTTTAGCAGCGAACCCCCCCCCTGATGACGCATTTTCGGCCTCCCCTAGTGGTTGTCTGTTCCCCATGTCCGGTTGTAAACACCCCAGATTTTCCTCGGCCCCTTTTCCCCATTTTAAGTTTTCCCCCCCCCCCCCCGCTTTCGCCTGCTTGTTGGGATGTTTTATTTAGCCGCCCTTTCCACCATTCTGGTTTTCCCCTACTCTTTTTTCCCTTCGGAACCTGAATTCCGTTAGCAATTTCGTTTATGATTTTTTTTTCCAAGGGGGTTTGAGACTTTTTTCTTTTTTTGCCCCCCCGTTCCACTTTTCTTTCTTATTGATGGTAGACAGACCCTTCCCCCCCGATTGTCATATTTTTTGTCTCTTTTCTTAGGGGACCTCAGGCCCGAACACCACCTCCCCCCAGTAAACTTTATTTTTGGCCCCAGAAAACACCCCTTTCTTTTCTGTCGTTTTTGTTCCCCCGCTGTTTGCACTGAAGGTTTGTTTTTCTCCGCCTGTCCATGCATGCAAAGTGCCCTGGGTTTTTTCCCACCCATTGCGATTCCCGTGCGTCCACGCCCCCATTTGTGACGGAAACCTTCCTTTCCTTTTTGCAAACTTTTTTTGTTTTGATTATAAACGGGCCTTCATAAGAATCCGGAGATCCTTCCCCCCCCTTAGAGGAATTCCCCTACATTTCTCTCGATTTTTTTTTTTTTTCGTTTTTCAACTTTGGACGTTTCCCCTCCTTTTTTTATTTTGTGCCGACCGCGCGGCCCTTTAGGGATCTTTTTGAGCAGTTAAGGAGCACTTTTTTTTGTAACGGTTTTAAAGCCTTCCGGCAGAACCTATCGTTTTTCGACTCTTAGCGTTGCTTCCTTTTTTTTGCCACCCCTTAAAACCCCCCCCTGGAACGATTCCGGCCCTCCCCCCGGATATGATTTCCGATCATGCAAGGATTTTGTCTTTATAACCCCTTTTTTTTCACGTTTCCTCCTTTTTTTTTTCCCGTTAGGTTCCCCCCTCCCCCCCTGTCTTTTCGAGAGCACTTTTCAGCCCATGATGTGCACACCGGGTTCTATTTTTGGTTGGAATCTAGCTTTTCTGCTTTAGTCCCGAAATTTCTTAGCGATTCCCCTATGAGATTTTTGTTGTTTGAGAAAAGGGGGCATGCACCCCCCCACTGTAATTTTTTCCCTTGTCAGGCCTTCCCTTGACCGATCCGCTCGCACCCCCCCGGCGGTTCCGGTTCAGCCTACTTCCTTTTTCCATGGAAGATTTTCTTATCTATTGTTTTTCCGTTTTCGCGTCCCCTGATTTTCCCACAATGCCCCTTTCAACTTCATTTTCTTGTTGCGTCCATTTAAAGGTTCTCACCTGAATACCGGGTTCGGGATTATGCTTTGGCTTTTTTGACCCCCTCCCCCTAGCCTGGTTTTCCCCCCTTTTTCTTCTCTCACAAGCACCCCTTCTTCTCAAACCCATGATATTCCTTTTTTCATCACAGTTACTTCCCCGTCTTTTTTTTTTTGATAGATAAGGTTTTTTTCCCTTAGGAACTGAAACTGATCTCGATGTTTGTTATGCGTTGATCCCTTTTGCCAGGGCCATGGAAACATGTGATATTTTTTTTCTTTCTCACCCCCTCGAAAACCCTCCCCCTATTTTCCCTTAAGGGAAATTCCAGCCAGTCCCACCTTTTCATTGCTTTTGGCAACTGTCCGTCAACCAGATTCGGTTTTGTCAACAACTTTTTCCCTCTTCTCAGCTTTCTACGTTTTACCCGTCTCCCCCCCCAACTCGGCTTTTTTGCAAAAGACGGCTACGGAAACCAACGCTTGGACCGGAGTCCCCCTAACAGGCGTCTTTTTTCTTCCTGGAGATTCGTTTTTTGGGTCGGATTGGACCTGCGCTCTATATTTGGAGTTTCACGTCGGTAGTGCCTCAAACCCCTAGTTTTGCCAACCCCTTTCCAGGATATTCTGCACGTTTTATACCAGTTTTCCCCGCAAAAGAATATCTCCTCTCTGTGTTGAGGATTCCGTCCATTCATTCTGTCCCAGTGTTTCCCTTTCATCTTTGGCTGTGGCATTTTATGTTTTTCCCTTTCTAAAGCCACTTTCTTCATTTTCCCTTTTTTTTTTTTGGCGCTGTCCTTCCCTCCGGACTCCCGTATCCGTCGGGTTGCCGACAACCTGTTTTCAAATGTCCTTGGTGCACAGCCCTTCGTGTGTTCTACTTTGCTTTGTTTTTTTTGCTTCTTTTTTGGCGCCTGTACCTCTCCCCCCCCCCCACCTTCTTTTCTCATGGTACTTTTTCCAGGCCGGTGTTCTCCTTTCTGACATTGCCACTCTGGCCCTTTCCTTCGGAGATGATTACCCATTTGAACCACCCCCCCCTCTTTTTTGAGGTATTCCTCGAAATTGTCCTTCCCTGTTGCAGGTCTCCACTTTTTTTCTGCTGGCTTTGATTGATCCCCTCTCAAGGCCCACGACGCTGGAGCACTGCTCAAGGCACGCCTGCCGTTTTTCTCCTTTCGAACCGCCTTCCTTTAGTTCATTCCTTTGGTCCCCCCCTCTCCGGTTTTTTCTAAATTTAATTGCGATGGCTTGAGAGCCTTACCAGGCACCGGTGTGTCTCTTCTTTTCACGCTCACCTTCTTGTGCGGCCGCATTCCGCCTTTAATTCCCTCCCACTTACCCGAAATTTGGCTGCCCTCCTTTTTTTTAAAATCTTTGTGTACTTTTCCGCGTACTTCAAGACTATTCGCATTCCGGTCGGAAGTTCTTTTTGACCCCGGCTCTTTTGGTCCTTTTTTCCGAGCGTGTTCATATATTCTGCTTCCCTTCCCCCATGGAATCTCAGTCATTGCTTTCCCCTTCTCACAACCGAATCCATCTCGGGCCCCACACCAGGCTTCGGCGTGGAAAGTTCCAGGGTCTACGTCCCCTTTTTTGCAACCCCCCTCCCCTTCTCACTCCAACCATCAGCGTTTTGGCTTCTTTAACGGAGCTTTCCCTTTTTTTGCTTTGTGTCACGGTCATCTCTGGCCTTGCTCTCCTTAAATATTTTTGAACTTTTCTTTTCATTTTCGGAGTTTCTTTTTGGACTTTTATTTACCGCGCTACTTTACGCCCCTTGGGTGGGGACGTACACCTCTCTTTTCGTTTTTTAGTTAATCCATTGTTTACGGGGCAGGTCCCGTAGGTTTTTCCGAGTTTGTTCTAACTCCTTTTCCCTTCCTTAAAATCCGCAGGTCCGTTCGTCGTTCCTGATGTCCCCCGAGTGGCCCCTTCTAGCCCGAGCGGTTTTTGCTTGCCCCAGCATTTATTACGTCAGAGTTTCGGTTTTTGTTTTTTCTTTTTTATGTGTACGGGGATCCCTTCCCTTCCGGTTTTGTGACTGTGATCACCCGTGGGTCTCCCTTAAGCTTTTTTACATTCATTCTTGTTGGGACTCTTCTATTTTTTTCTTTTGTGTTCCCCCCCCTGGTTCCTGCATTGATCGACACCATTCAAATTGAATGCGGGTCCCCGTTATAAAGTTTTTTTCTTTTTCTTGGGGTAACAAGAAACGTTTCCGGTCTTTTTTCTTGCCCTTTTTGATGCCCAACTCCAGCCCAGGACCCTGGCACCGGTTTTACTGCTGCCTCCCTGTAAATTCCCCTCCTTTTTTTTCCTTTTTTTTTTCTCCCTCTCCACCTCTGCCTTTCTTCACATAGGGTCCCAGTTAGAACAATAGAGCTCTACATTTTTTTGTGGTGTGCGTGTCGCATTAGTCGACCCCCAATTTTCTTGGTTTCTTTCTTTGATTTGCGTCCCCCCCCCTTATGAGCGGGCATCGCCCGACCAGCCCTCCTTTTGGTCCCCTTCCGGGTCTTCCACCACCTAGACCTTTACGCTTGGCGCGCTTACAAGCCATGACCCCTCAGCCCACTTCGGGGATTTCGTTCCCTGGACCCTTTCCTTCCGTCGTCTTTTCTTTTCCCTCTTTCTGTACCCCACACCCCCCCTTCCAGAGTGTACGTTCCAAATTCGTCGCTTACGTCCTGTTCGGACTCCTATTCCTCCTGAAGGTGTTGTGTTCTGGAGAATCTACCGTCCCCACTTTTTGGTCTTTGCTTCCCATTCTTTCTACACAAGTTGGGTGACCCCTCTACAGAACCCACATTTTTTATCAGATTTATAGGGGTTCTTTTTATGATTCTTTAGTCCGTTGCCGTGATGTTTTTTTGCTTCCCGCTCCGCCTGTTTTTGGGGACTGGTTAGTACTTCAATTTTCGCTTTTTGAGTTCCCTGACCGACGTTATGTCGAATACACATTTTTTCCATCGGTGGCCTGTTGTTTTGCTTTCATTATTTTTTTTTTATACTCCAAGGTCCTTTAACACTTCTCTACAGGGTTTCCCGGTGTAAGGAATTTTCTTTCCCATTTTTTGTTCAGTGCATGGTCGGGTCTGGCTTGTTATTTTTTGACTTACGCCGAACCCTTCTTACAGGACTACCGCTTCGTTCAAGGCCCAACATTGGAACACCTCCCTCCGGTCTACTTCCTTTCTTCTTGTACTTCCCCAGCACCAACCTTCCCCCCTCTTTTAGACTCGGCACCCCCACTTCCCTTTGCTCGCATCCCCTGTTATGTCCCCACCTCCCCCTCTCTTCTTTTTTCCCTTTTCTTGTCCCAACAATTTTTCAGATCCTCTGCTCCAGTAGGTTTCTTCATGAAGGTCACTTCACGCGACTGGTAAGTGACATTGTTGTTTTTTTCTCGCCGGTGTCCCAAAGGTCTTGTTTTTATTTGTTTTTTTTCCTTTCCTTTTACTGAAGTTCCCCTTCCGTATTTTCCCGGGCCTACAATAACCCACCTGTTTTTTTGTTTCCCTTTCTCAATACTAAGTTTCTTTTTTTTTTTGATTCCCCTTTAACCACCCTGTTTGTAATTAAGGGTTTTTCTCATACTTTTTTTTTTTTCAATTACAGTCCCCCCCTCCTCCCCAGTTTTTTCCATACCCGCTTTAGTCCCGTTCTGGACCACCTGCTTTTGGGTTTTTCTCCTCCTGTCCCCTTATGGGCTTTTTTTACAAACTTGAACCCAAGGAACTCGAGATTAGCGTTGTCTTTGGTGGTTTTACCTTCCCATTAAAACCCTTTTCCCCTCCTTCCTGCCGGGTCTTCCCTTAACTTGTTTTCGACCACCCCGTAAGGTCATGTGTGGTTACCTCTTCTTCTTTTATATTTTCCTTGATGTTTGCTTCTCTCACAGTAGCAGCCTTTCGGGTTTGCTGTTTGAAAGTCGTACTCTCTTTTGATGAGAGGGACCTTGTTTTGGTAAACACTTTTTGAAGTCGTTCGGTTGAGGTTTCTAGCGTCACCCCTTCGTGCCTTGGCCCTCCCGAAGGATAACCCCGAGTTTCATATTAACCCTTTTTTTTTTCGATTCTTGCAAGAATTCGGCCCTTCTTTCCTTGTGCTAATTTTTTTTGAGTCGCCCGATTTAACCCGTAACTTGTTACATCTTACTTCCGGATGTTGTTTTTTTTTGTTTTTTCTTGGGCTTGTTTTCTGAGTTCATCTACTAGCGTTTGTGGTATTATTAAAAATTTTGAGTCCCTCGTCCCTCCCGCCCGGTGTACTCTCAATTACCAAGCCCCCTATTCTTCCTGGAGTCAGAAAAAAACCCCGCCTTCGTTCGGCTCTGTCCAAATTTTCGGTCTTTTTTCAGGTTTTGTCTTCTCCCTTTTTCTTCGGTGCCGAGTTAGCTCCACTCACGTCTTTTTCAGGATGTTCAAGTCGTTCTGAATTTCGGTTTTCCCCCATTTTTTCGACCTGTGTCCAACCCACTACTCTGTATCCCCCCGTCCGGCTTCCTTCTCTTTTTTTGTTGTTCTTTAAAATTATTCCCCGTTTCTCTGCTTCCATTTGCCTGTTTCCAGATCTCCCTTTTTCCCCGAAAATCCGATGGTCGGTGTCTTCTGACTTAGCGTTATGTTTGTCCCTTGGGAGTGTAAACACCCTAATGACGGTCGTACTTAAAAGCCTATAGGGCTGGGGTTTCCCTTATGCTTCCACCCCCCTCCTTCTGAAGTCCAGAACTTCACCCCTGCCCCCTTTTTTTTCCCCCACAGTCGTGCCGGCCCTGTGTTTTCCCCCCCCGGGCTGTCTCCCCCCCCACACCCACACACTGGACGATTTCAGACTCGTTAAATGTCCCAGCACGGTTTATTCGTTCCCTACTGTTTTTCCTGTATACCTGACTTTTTTTTGGCTACTAGGTCTTTTAATTCTCCCATTTGTCAATGGTCTAAATGACATGACGCAGGACTGACGGTCTGCTTTGGGAACTCTGGCTGTTTGGGCGACGGAAGCGAACAACCACTACCACCCCCCCCGGTTTACCCCCCCTTTACCCTGATGTAAGTGTAGGGTGGCCTTTCCCAGTTTGGCCCCTTGTGCGTTTCTTTTTTTCCCCGACTGTCCTTTCCCTTTCCCTTTCCGGTCCCCTTCATAGGAACCCATGCGAAGTCTGCATTTTTTTTTGACGCAGGAGGGAGTAATGCTCTCAAACGGCCCCCCCCCCCTTTTCGGGATCATGGGGTACACTTCGGACGACCTTCGTCTCTTACCCAAAATGGTTCCTGGCTGGCTGGCTATTTTTACCCTTTTTCTTCTACCAGCGAGTCTTTCCCCCCCTTGGAACTGCGTTTTTTTTCGGTTTTATTCCTTTTTCCCCGACTTTTGCCCTCTCCTTTTCTCCCCCACCTGTTTTCCCAGGGGGCTTCCAAGTCCTCGGCCCGCCATAAGAGTTTGTGGGTTTTGGCTTTCCTCCGTTTTGTTCTTTTTCGTTTTTTAGCATGAACGCTTTTTTCATGTACCCCTTCCCCCGGATTTACTGAGCACTGCCAAGTGCATCGGCCAAGCGAAAGTCTTCGCGTTTGACCTGCCCACCCCCCACCCCGCTTTAGTTTTTTTTGTGACCCCCTTGACTCCCAGCGCCTCCCCCCGGTTGCTGGCTGATGGAGCGTCCTGCCCCCTTCCTCCGATTTCTCGTTGAGCTATCTCAGCTCGGTTTTTGAGGAACTTTTCCTCACCTTTCATGTTTTTACACGTACCCCTCCTGTCATTTTGATCGACTTGTAATTCTATCCTGAGTGTTTTTGTTTTCCACCCAATTCCGTTCGCCCACTACATTCTCCTTCTACTCTTTCGTCTGTGCCCTCTTGTATAACAACCTTCTTTGAGTTGCCCAATGCCTCAACCCCTTGCTTTCAACGGAGTAAGTCGTTCCATTTCTCTTCAATTTACTTTCCCCGCCAGGAGGTGTTCCCCGGACCCACTTCCTTGCACAGGTTGGCCTGTACCTCGTATATCACTCCACTGTACCCCATGTTCTCTTGACCCTGCCTCTTCCTTCCTTTTTTTTCGTTTTATTCTCGGAAGTCGGGCCCCCCTTTGGCCCTTCTTGGAAATGCACGACTTTCGGCTGTTTGTTTTTTTTGGGTATCTTTTCACTTCGAAGCCCTGGGGCATGTGACCCCCCATGTTCTCCGTTCAGTGAATCAAATTTTCTTTTTCTCATGCTCCCCCCCCATACTTTTTAAAAAATTGAGTGAATAAAGGGGTTCAGTTTCCCACGCTTGGCCAATTGTACGAGTTTACCCAAAACTCCATTTTGGTCTGCACCAAACTCCCTCTGTCTCTCTCGCCCTGAGTCATGGGCTCGTTTCCCTCTACACACATCGGCCATTTTCACCTTTCCCGGTCCCAGAACACAGAGCTTTTTTTTACAATTTTTTTTCCGCTGATTTGCAAAACCCTTATTCCGTGGGTCGGATCGCCGCGATCTAAGATCGTTGATACCTTTCGGTTAGTGCCTCAATTCTCCTTTTTCCAACAACTTTCCCCTCCTTTGTGCCCCGTTAACGTTCTACACGACTCCAAGTTCATAGATCTTCTCTTTTTTTTTTGTTTTTGTTTTTTTTTCGATTCTCTCTCTCTTTTTTTCAGCTTCCCCTGAAAGACTTCTATGTCATTTTGTTGTGAAAAGACTGTCTTTTTCAATAACGGACTGCACGCCCACGCTTAGAGTTTGTTCAGAGTCCTCCTTAAAGTGATTTCTCCTTTTCCCTTCTGTGAGTCAATCCCCCCCCTTCTTGTGTTGTATAGCCATTTTTTTTAGCCTTTTTTCTTTTGCATTTTTTTTTAAACGGTGAGTCCCTGCAACAAACAGGAGGAGTCTCATAGACGAGTTTTCAGCCCTTGTTCCTTTCCTTTTCCCGTAACCCCCACCCCCCTGGTTCTTGGCTGAGGGCTTCTCCTTAAAAGGGAAACCTTCTTTTTTTTTTCTGCTTCGACTCCCCTGTTTTACCCTTTGTTTGTTTTCCCCCTTTTTTTACTGCTGGATTCTTTGTGTCTTCCTTCCCACCTCCCAATTGGACCATTCCGTGATCGTGAGTTTTCTACGGCCAAGCCTGCCCATACATTAGTCGAGTTTCTTTTGCTCCTTCTGAATCCCTCCCGCACCCGAGATTGGGTCTCGAAGATTAACATGCCCCCGGGGCTAAGGCTTTTTAATACGGCCCACCGTCTTGGCGTTGGCCTCTCGAACATTTCACCCACCTCCCCTCCCTAAACGCCCTATGCCTTCGGACTTTTCAATTTGGTTATCTTGCGACTTCAACTAGGACCTGCTTCCTACGTGAAGGAGGCGTGTTTCTTTTTTTTTTCTCTCTCTTTTTTTTTTTTTTTCGCTCTTTTCTTTCCTTTTTTTTTTTTTTCCCTGGTACAGGAAGAGTCTTCTTTTTAGCCTAGTCTGTCCATATATTACGTCCTGTGTTTGAATTTTTCCTTTTTTAATCTCAGTTTAATTTGCTTCCCCTTCTTCAAACTCATCTCCCTGGTCTTTTTTTTCAGTCCCGCTCCCCCCCCCTTTTTTTTAAGCATCGCTTTCCCCAGCTTCAGACTCTCCCCCTTCATTTACCTGCACGTTCCCGCGCATAATTGTCTCCTCTAGTAGCCAGTTTTTTGTTTTCATACTGCGGAATTTTTAATTCTTTCTTTCCTCTTGGCCATTTCTTCTTTCCCCCTTGTTCATTGAACCTCGTTTTCTTTGGAGGGAGTTATGGCTCTGTGCGTCACAGCGATTACCGCAAAATGTTCCCCCCTGTTGCTTCCCTATTCTAGAATGTTTTTTTTTTTTTTTGGGTGTCCTTCTTTTGATACTGATCGATAACACCCATTTTTTTTCCCGGCACGGTTTCGGTCCCGTTTTTTAGACGTTTCGTCGTTTTGGCTCGAGCAACGGCCTTTAACTAAGAGTCTTTTCCCTTTTTGTATGCCCCCCCAAGTTTCTCTCTGGCCCGGGTTGGCCCTATCTTCTTCCCCACGGGAGTTGGTACTGTTACCTTCCGGTTCGCCCAAAATTTCTTGTTTTCGCATGTCTACCTTTTCCCCGTTTCACCCTTGAGCATTCTTTTCACCATGTCACAAAGTGGACACCAGTCGCACACCACCTACCTGCGAAGTGGTTCCCCCCCCGGTTTTTTTTTGTACTTTGTCGGGCGTCTAAGGTGGTTTTTTAATCCCCCCGCGACCCTTTTTCGTCTTGATTTTTCATAACCACTCCCGACCACTTCGGTGAGCCTTTGTTTTTTCCATCCAAACTTTCTTCGATTCCCAATCTTACGCTCAGTTCCTTCCCTCCCAAACTCCTGACACAGATGGTTTGGACTCTGCCATTTTTGAAAGCCAAAACCCGGCGGCGATGTGGGCTCTTCTTTTTGTCAGTCTCCTCGTTTTTACGGCTCGTTGTTTTTTAGACCCTCCCCCCCAAAGGACCCCCCCTTGGAGGGAAGGGGGGCGAGTCCCGCTAGTTTTTTTTCTTTTTCTACCCTCTTTCCTAACCGCCCCGTTGATTTAGATATATCCGGTCCCCCCTGTCCGCGTCGACGTTTTTGTTCTCCCCCCCCACAACCTTCCCCGTTTTTTCGTTATGCAAAATCGTCGCGTCTTTAGGGACGTACCCTGGTTGCGAACCGACTCCGCCGGTGGTTTTGAGACACTCCCCAACCGGGCCTTCCCCCCCTGGGTTTCATCAATTCCACAAACTTACACTCTCAAAACTCATTTTTCTCGGTTCTGCTCAGTTAATATGTTGACCTTTTTGAGTCTTCTTTAGATGACCCTCTTCCTTGGTTTTGAGTTCCCTCCTTCGGGCAGTCCTTCTCCGCTAGTGTTGACAGCCGTTTTTTTTCATTCTACTCGGTATAATTAAAACCTCGGGCTTCTTTTTTTTTTGTTTTTCCCCCCTAATTTTCGTGTTCTTCCTCCACCCTTTCCAGAATGCCCAGTCCGCAAGTTCTCTTTCCGGGTCTGTCTTAATAATTGTGTAGCATTTTTGTCTTCCATTTCCCTAGTTTTCTACCACCCTGGATTTCGTCATGCGATCCTCCGTCCCTTAATTTTTGCCCGCTCCCGGAGCTCGGTTTTTTGACGTCCCCCCCATTCCTGAATACTTCCCACGTAAAGTCCCCCCCATGCATTAAGGTTCTTCCTACTTGATTTCCTACCGAATCGATTGAATTAAGTCCTTTTTCCCACCCCATCCCCTGAATCTCTTGCGGGTTCCAGTCCGGTTTTTACATGAAGTCCCGTCACGATCATTGCATCCATTCTTGCCCCTAAACTGCCAGGCTGGTTTACCTTTTTTTCACTTTTTTGCAAGTCCCGTCGGTATTCAGTTTCCCCAAAACTTTTCTTTACACTCCTTATACCAATAAAACCTTTCTTGGTCTGAACCTTCTTTCTATTTTTCCTCCCCTTTCAAGTTCTTTTTTTTTGACGTATGGAGCCTTCCTTTCACTGGGGTGTAGTGTAAGTTCCTTTTCATCAGATGTCCCCTAACCCTTTCTCGACTCAACACTATTCCCCAACCCATGCTTTCAATCGACCGGGGGCGGAACCCTTCTTCTGTTGCGTGAACATCTCGTCTGCTTTGAGTTTTTTGGTTCCCTCCTCCTTGCAAGTTTCTCGGTCGTTGACTACTCAGTTCCTCTTGATGTTGTTGTCCAACTAACCCCTTCCTTTCACGACTGTTTCTGGCATTTTCCCTCTTCGTAACCTTACCCCCCTGTTTTTTTGGTTCCTCCTTTTATTCGACTTTTCGGTGTTTTTGTTACCGACCTTCCCCCAACCCCTACGCCTGGTTTTGGCCTTTTGACACGGCTCCTAGGAGATTCCGGTCCCCTCTTCGGTTTTTTTGGATTTCCGGACCTCGGGACTTTGCGGACCGCCTGGTCCAGTGAATCCCCACCCACTTCTGCTGTGCCCCCTTTTTTTCTTCCTTGTGCCCCCTTCGCGGCCTTTCCCCCCCTAAACTAACGTGACCCCACTCTGCCCCGGCATGGTCCGGTGGTCCTCTCCCCTTCTTTTTTCCCGTTTTTTTCAAATCGCGGTAACTTCGTCCCCCCCGTCTCAGCACGTTGATTCCAAGCTACAAGTGTCAATTCACGCAGCTCATAACATTCCGCTGAGCAGCCCCCCGACTGGATGGTATTAAGTTCGTGTTTTTTCCCCGAGGTCCATCCCCTGTCCTTGATTCTTCCCTTTTTCCGATCCGAGGAGATTGATCAAACAGGCTGAGATCGTCGCTCGTTTGTCTTACCTTTCAATATGTGATCCACACCCAACGCCTGGTTGGTTGTTAGTTTGCCTTCTTCACCAGGCCCCCTTCTGCAAGTTTTTTTTTCCATGGTTTTTCGAATCATCTAGGTCAGTCACAATCGGCGGTTTTTTTGGAGTTAGTTTTCTTGGCTTTAGTAACTGCCACTTTTTCTTTGTATCTGGCCTCCTTCTTTTTGGCTGGTGGGTTTTCCTGGGGACAAACCCATCTTTTTTTTTGGCAATCAGTTCCTCATCCCCCAAAGGGGACATCCTTATCCCCACAGTGCCTTGGGTCCCTAAGGTGAGCGGCCTCCACCTTCTTGGCCCCTCCCTCTTGTAGTAAATAGCTTAAAATTCCTCACAGCCGTTTCATCCATTTCTTGTATCGCCTCTTTTTTCGATGGTTTCCGCCCCTATGTACTGGCTCCGTTTTTTTTTTACTTCCTCCTGGACTTGTGCCCTTCCGGGGTTTTTTTTGTTTCGGGTCCGGACTAGCCCACGCGCCCAAGTAACCACTGGTGCTTTGGCCAGAAACCCAAAGGTTACTTTTTACGGTGTGATTCCACTTGGATGGTTTTTTTCCCCTCCTTTTCAAATCCGGAGGTGCCCCCTTTTTCTGGAACTAGGACCTGACCCCCTCATGAACTCGGTTGGAGCCCACCTTCTTTTTGAGCCCCGGGCCCCCTGTTAGATCACGGGAACTTGTCCCTTATTTTCGTCCTTTTCCCCGATGTTTCTCCTTCTTAAATTTATCAATGCCATTTTAGGCGATCCTCGGTCCTTCACATTTTCTGCTTTTTCCCCACCCTCAGTGTGACTTTTTTTTATTTTTTTTTTACGCTCCCCTTTGGCCTTTGCAGCGTACTTGTATCCGTATCTAGGACCCCGGCTTCTCTTCCCACACCTGGGCTCTCTCCCGGCCTCTTTAAGGGCCTTTCGGACGCCCTTTTTAATGTCGAGTGCGTATTCCGTCCAGGCAGTCCCCCCTTACTTCCCATCCCCCTCACGCTGTGTTTCTTTCCCCCAACGACCCAATCCGATTTTTTCTCCTTTTTCCAGATTCAGGTATCCCACAGTTTCCCGTATTCATTTCTACGGAAACAACACCCCCCCCACATTCCCCCCCCCCCTTACTCTTTCTTGTTTTTTGCTGTCGAGAGGCCTGATTTTTTGCGGCTAATTCGTTTTTTACCCCTTTGCGATTTTCTTTCTCCGTATTGAGCCTTTTTTTTTTTTCCCGAATTCTTTGATAGAATCCCCGGTCGTTTTGAAGAAAGGGGGCCCCTTCCTATATGACCCTGTAAACTCCCTTGGACTTTTTCTCTGACCATATTCCCGTCCTCTTTTTTTTTTCTTTTTTACCCCCAAGTCACGTCGTCAAACCGAACATCCACCCTCTCCCCTTGTAGTCACCTTTTATTTTTTTCATCGTGAGTTTCTTTGCGACCATTCTGTCGTTTTTCCCCCCCAATGCTCACAAGGGGCTCCCCCAATTTTGTAAAGTTGCCTGCTATTTTCCCGTCTTTCAGTGCATTCCCTGTTTTATTTCTTTTATCCCTAGCTGGTGCCTGCTCACTTTAAGGTATCTCACCCCCCCGTCCAATACTTTCCGACTTCCCCCCCCTCGTTTCCATTTTTTTTTTTAAAGGTGCTTGTGCTCCCTGGGCATGGCGTGGGCCAATTCTCTTTTCTCTGCTGTTTTCCTTTGAGAAGGTTTGATAATACTTAGCCCCTCCCCCTGTTTTTGTTGAGAACACGGCCCCCTTGAAGTTCAATTTTTCCCCGGCTACTCCCACGTTTTTTTGGGGTCTTTTTTCCACCCCGGCACCGTTTTTTAAAGTTCTTTTTTTTCCCCCTGTCACTTCACCAACCTTCTAAGGAAAACTCCATGCGTTCCTCTCTTTTTTCCTTGGGCTCGTTACTCCCCCGGCGGCACCGCCCCAAGGTAGGAACCACCCATTTCTTTGATTTTCTCCCTTCCAATTTGCGGCCCCCCCGCTTTTTTTACCGTCCCCCCTCACTGGCGATCTTAGGCGGCGGAACTCCTTGATTTCTTTTTTTGTTCCCAGTCTTCGGTGAGTGGCACCACTCCTTTTTTCCTTTTGAAAACTTTGGGCCCCCCTGTGCTTTTTACCCGTTGCATGCTAGCCCTGGAACTAGATCTCCTATCCTCCTACCATAGCCTGTTGTGTTTTTTTTCTCTCATCCTATTCCTTTTCTCCAGTTCTTTATTCTTATTCCCTTTTTTGGACCACCACTAAATCTCTTCTTTTGTCCTTTCTTTTCAACGGCAAATTTAGCGCGGTCGACCACTCGATCTCCGTACTTGTAACCCCGTCTTGGTATCCCTTTTCCGAGCCAGCTTATTTTGATTCTTTTCACGGAGTTGGTCCTGGTAAAAGATTCATTTCTCCCCCCCCTCCGGGTCTCCTGTTAGAGTTTTCCCAGGGGTTCTTATTGGTAGACAATTCACCTGCGATTTCTGCGGGAGTCCCTCAAATTTAAATTTACCCCTCCTTCTGTTTAACAAAATTCCCTTGCATTTTCTTCCAACTTTAGATTTCTTTTTTTTTTTGTGTAACCTATTCAAGGACAACAATCTGATCCTTAATGGCACGTCCCCGGCTGTTTTTCCTGCAGCGATTGCGTTACGCTCTTTTTTTGAAATTACTATTCATTTCTTGCTGTCCCCCTCAGATGAAGTCCCCACTTCCGGGTTGCTAGTCTTTTTTCTTCTGACCTAACCCCTTTTCGGCGCTCCTTCCTTTTTCTTCCCTTTTCAAAACTCCCAACATTGGTTTGCCCTCTTCCTTGTTCAACTCATGATCTTTTTTTCTTTTTTTTTCTCTTTTTTTTTTTTTTTTTTTTTCGCGAATTTTCAGGTTTTCCCTCTCTATTAGTTGGCATGTCAGGTCGGGGAGCCTTTCCCGATTTTCCTGGACAAGCAGGGTGGCGAGCTTTCATATTTTACGACAAGTCGAGATGTCCGTTAACTCTTCCCACAGTCACATTTTTCCCACTTTCCCACAGAACTCGTTTCCTTTTCCTGGTTTGACCCCCCTTTTCATTAGGCTAAAGATCCAACTCCCCTTATACATGTACCCTTTTTTTGCCCGTCCTCCAGTTCTTTTGCCCTTTTACTCATCCTGTTGTTGGATCTTTCCCCTTATTGGGCCTTTTTTTCTTTGATTGGTTTCACGATCTTTTTTGGCCTTTCTCTAGGTTACCCACCCATGTTTTTCTTGAATGTTTTTTATTTTTTTCTTTATTTTTCCTTCTCACGTCTCCCTTCACCGGCGTTTCCTGCGCACCCTACTCACACTCTAAGTGACTTGATTTTCCTTACGCATTTACTCCTGACGAGGTTCTCCGCCTTTCTCTGATTCACGATTACAGGACTCCCTGCCCTTAGGCGGTTAACTGTCTAACCGCATGTCCCAGGTTCCTGACTCTCTCGCCGCCTCTTGCGTTTTTTTTTTTTTCCCTTGCATTTAAACTCAGTTCTCGTCTTCTTTTTTTTAAGGATTTGCCTGTTCCACGTTTTTGATATTCCCCCCCCCGTGCCACTGTTGGGTCCTCCCTCCGGGTCTTCCCATCCCCTGGTGCTCTCTCACCTGTTCAGGGGTAAACCTTGCCTTCTTGGGAGGTAACTTTCTGCCCCCCATCCAGGGAGGGAAAACCCTTTTCTCCCCCTTCCCTATTGCAGTGGTTTGTCACTAAAACCGGTTGGTTCCTTTCTGTCACTGCCTGGTACCTCCCCCCCGCATCCTCCCCCACTTTTTTTTTTGACCAACGGGGCTCTTTTCGTATACCTTCAATCCGAACCTCCTCCTTTGCCCCTACCCTTTCCGATTCTGAAATTAGTTGAGGATTTGTTCCCGGGCGGTCAATAACCATCTGCCGATTTTGTGCTGTTGCGCGCCACCAGCACTCCCACAGACGGCGATTTGTTTGAGTTTTTTTTCTTGAAGTGATTCCTGAGCGTTGATTTAGTTTTTTTTTTACCGGAACAGAACTCTTTCTCTTTCTCGAACTTCCAGTTTTTAACTTGGAACGGGTTTAACTGGCCTCCTAGTCTCCGATGGGTTGGCTGCGATTCTTAATGTCCATAAACCCGCCAAATTCCTCCCCCCCCCCCATCGTATTTTTTTCCTCTACCTACGAAAAACCCGTCCTCTTCGTGTTTTTTCTTACGTTTGTACCGGAATCCCCCCCCTTAAAGTTGGGCCTGTTTTCTCCACAATACTTTTGTTACTCCACCTGGAGTCCTGCTTCCCTCCTGTCCTCTTCACCCCTCCGGTTTTTTTGATGAATTGCACTCTAAAGTTCTGCGTGCTTGACAAATCGTGGACTAATCCTTGGCCCCCTTCCCTAACTCCCTCAAACAACTATACGATTTTTCTTCCAGTCAGCGGACTAGCGTCCGGCTTTTGAGACTTTTTTTCCCCCCAACTTACGGACTTTTCCTGTTTTCCAGTTGCCATTATCTTGCTGACCTTCGAACCCCTACCTCTGTTTACTTACAATTCTTGTTTCTTTTTTTGACTTTTTTTGGTATGACACTTTTTTTGTAACGTGTAGGGGCAAGCGAGGTCTCATTTAAAGGGTCCTGTCCTCGGGCGTTATTCCTCTCACTTTTTTCTCTTCTCCCCCTTTTTTTTTTTCAAGTCAGTGACCGAATGATCCGCCGGAACTTTATGTTGCATTCTGGATTCCTCGCCCTCTCTCCCTTCAGGACTCCTCAGGTCGGGTCTGGATTAGGGCAATCTACATGACCTCTAACGCCCACCAACTCCCCCCCCGCTCCGTTGTTTTTTTCCCCATTCGACCGCCCCCTCGATGAATTCTGTAATGTCAAACCCCCCCTCGATCTTTTCTTGGTCTTCCCGTATCCTTTTGTACAAATTTTCCCTACCAGCCTTCCCTCTTTTCCATGGTTCTCAGCTCCCAGCCTTTTTCCCATCCTGCCCACTTGCCCGGTTTTCTTTTCCCTGTTGGTTTTCAAGTCGCCTTCTGTTCCTTTGCCAAACACTTCCCTTAATGATTCTGATCATAAAAAACCGGCTTGGACCGGCC
>Ga0179591_1264612_pt1 | contig 17005 bp, 18 predicted proteins | sample CZOMad2_1_08_16f_FD_182891 | JGI IMG/M metagenome (GOLD analysis project Ga0179591, IMG submission 182891) | Vadose zone soil fungal communities from Angelo Coast Range Reserve, California, USA - CZOMad2_1_08_16fungal (PacBio error correction) | ecosystem: Environmental > Terrestrial > Soil >... | reverse complement strand
GCTTGTGGGGGTGGTTATTACTGGCCATGAAAATTATGTTGGTCCTCCTTCTTATTGGGGGTTTCTTCCTTTTTGCTTTTGTGGATTACGAACCTTTTTTGACCTGGAGGTTCTTTTTTTTTTTCGTTAATAGGTGTTTAGGAACCCAGTATCAGCGCTTCTGCTGATGCCGCCTTACGCCCCCCTTTTTTGTCCTTCCTCCGATGTGACGTGCCGGGTTTTCTTCTTTTCTGAAGTGTAAGATTGTGGAAGAAGTCGTCTGCACTCTTTCGGAGTTTCCATTTGAGCGGTCTCCCCTGGATCTTTTGCGGCTGAGCCTTTTAAGCTTGGGATGCCCCCATTGGTTTCTTGGTTATCGGCTGATGATTTTTAGGCACTTTTTTCGTCATGGCACGGGCGTTCAACGATCTTCAATGCGAACGAGTTCTTAAGAGGCTGAGAATCCGCCTCTCTTCAGATGATTCCTTCGTCTGTCCTCTAATGGACCCCTTGATCGATGACTTTTTACAGAGAGAAGGACGAGGCCAGTTTCGAAGTAGGAGTCTTTCTGTGCCCGCCGTTTTGAGGATTCCTTTTTTGGGAACGCGCCTATTTCTCCTTCTCAATGATGTGGCCGTGCTGGACCTTCCGGGAGTTGTTCCCCCCTCTCTTTTGTCCCCTCCCCCTTCCTCCATTTGCAGGATTCTTTTCTTCCCTTGGGCCGGATTGACTCAGAAGTTGCGCTTAGTCTCTCTCGCGTCGGGCTTTCCTTTTTGGGCCGGAAACCTCGGTCGGTTCTTTTTCCGGTATGAGGAGTGGGGGATAGTATTTCGCTTTCCTGATTTTGTCGGTCTTTTTTCAACCTTTTACGGACGTTTCTCGTTAGGACTCTGGCAGGATTTTTTCCCCTCTTATAAAGAACCCCATCCTGCGGGTTCTCTTTTTTTGTGTACCTTGGCTTTCAGGTTTTTTTTTTATTCTTCATTTCTGCGGATTCCTTCTTCCCCCGTGAAATAGTTTTTCCGTGGGCTTCTCCGAGACATATTGCTTTGATAAGGATCGTTCTTTCTTGAGCTGATTTTCAGTTTTTATTTTCCGTGGAAGTAGGAAGAGATTTTGTGGCGGTGAAGAGGCATTCGGACCGGCGTTTGCCTACTTCAGCTTACCTGCACGGATGTTTTGATCCCTTCTCACGTCGTCCTTTTTTTTTAAATTGACCCTTTTGCGGCTTTTGTCCTTGGGACTTCCCGGACTCGGAACGTCCCTAGATTGATCCTTTTTACTCTCAAGACTTATTCTTTCTCCTTTGAAATGGCTGGATGGCATTCCCTACCAGCCCTTTTTCTTCTCTTGGAAGCTCAAGAGAGAAGGGGACCCCCCGTGGAGCTGACCCGTACCCTTTTTAGTGATGCTTTCCCCCCCCTGTCCCCTCTTTTCCTTGTGACCCTCTGGGGCAATACTTTCCTTTGAAGCCCGCTGTGGATATGTACTTCCTTTTCTCCCCTTAAGGAGCGGGAAGGAGGTAACTTGTGCTTGTAGTACTTGTTAGGACTTTTAAGTTCTTCTTCTATCTGGCTACTTTTTTTTGGTGGTGGACATGTTTCCTCCCTTCGCGGGGAGATTTTATGTAGATTTGCTTTGAGTTGTATTAGGATATATCCTTCTCCCGGGTCCGATCCGGATATTCCAGTCGCGGCGTTTTTGGCGTGAGGGTCTTTTCCCTGTAGTTTTCCTTCCTCCCCAGTTTCGATTTCTCTTTTCAGCTAAGGGATACTTTCCCCCATCCGGTATTTCCTCGCAAGAAGTGTTTTGAGCTCTTCTTTCCCTTTCTCGGGAAGTTTTCCTTTAAAGGTTTCTTGAAAGATATCGGTGGAAGCGGAGGGTACATATACCACTTTTTCCTACTTGGAACCCTCTGCGACGTCCTGGCTATATAAGACCTACTTCCCCGTCCTTTCTTTCCCCTATGTGCAATTTTTTTTTTCATGACTTTGCGGAGTTCCCCCCCCCCTTTTTTTTTTCCCGTAAAAATTTTTCCTCTGGCGGTTGAAACCTCTTAGTGTCTGTTATCTGGTTCCTTTTCTCTCCCTTGGTGGAAGACCTCCCTGAATTCCTTAATGTCCCCCCTTGAGCAATGAGCAGTTTGTTTTTTTTCTTCACGGTTTGGGGAAGGATCTGGTTCCGATTTTGTCCTTCTGGATGATGACTTTTTTTTTATTCGGGACGGATTTCCCCGGATCCCCGATTGGACATCAGGCTCCGGTTTTTTTTTTTCTGAGTTACCTTCTATAGAGTGTTTTTTTTCTTTTACCGGCATGTTTAGGGGTGCAGAGTTTGAGTACGTTACCTTATAACGGTTGAAGGTGGTTTCCTTGTTTTGTACCACGTTGTGTCTCTTTCTTCTCCGTCGGCGTGAAACAGGGATCTGGCTCCCTTATTGGCGTGTCCATCCAGGCCTTTCTTTTTTTTTTAATCTCCTTTTGACAGAGGTGGAAATGCCAGCCTTTTTTTTTCTCCTTGATGTGAAAATGGATGCCTTGGCACGCGGGTTTCCTCTTTTTTCCCCATTCCTTCCGACGGCTGGCTGGGCCCCTTTGAGGGTGAATGGTTTCATGACAGTAGAGTTGTCCCGGCACACTTCAGTACCTTTACTCGCCCTAGAGGGTCTTTTTGCCTCAGCGAGCCGGGTGGATGAAGTTGAGGTTTCTTCTTAAGGTGTGAAGTTTCTTCGTGGCGTTTTTCCCCCCCTTTGTTTTTCTTTTCTTAGCTTGGTGATTTTTTTTTTCCTGGATGTTTTTTATGCGGATTTGGAGTTTTTAGTGTGTGTTTCTTTTGAATGTCTTACCCGCTGGGAGGAGCCTCTTCTGGGTAGCGGCCGGATCTTTGAGTTTTTTTCCCGTTCCGCAAGATTTTCCTTCGTCTTTGTTTTAGAAACGAGAAGACTCTCGGGGCTTCTCTTTTCGCGCTATATATATTTTAATACCCGTTTTTTTTTTATGATCCTTGAGCTTCACGATCTCAGCCGACCTCGTCTTCAATTTCGTCTGAAACCGAGTATTCCCCCTCACCTGACAGACCTTTCCAATGGTAACCTCCTCACCAGTCCACTCCTAGATTAAAAAGAAGAATTCTCAGCACATTTTCCATCCATGGACCCTACTCCCCACCCCCCCAAGCCCTAACTTTCCTATCCACGGACTGAAGCAAATACACATTTCCTGCCGACAACATCAAATAAAAACGACTCAGTCCTTCCAACCCACTCCCCTCCCCGACCTACCTAACCGGCCGGCACCCCCTCCCGAACCGGCTTCAGAAAAAACCCTCTCCCCCTTCTGGATTCAAGGACAAGGTTTTTTTTGAATTGGACTTTTTCAACTCTCTTCATTTGACCCGCTCACTCTCCAGAACTCGAGTCTTCCTTCCCCTGGGGGAAAAAAAAATCATTCCAACTGCTTTCAGACCATTCCTAAGGCAGCAAGGTCAGCCCCCCTTTAGCATGCATCCCCCCCCTTCTACCCTGTCCTCGCTCAGAAAGACCTCCCCCCTCCCTGGACCAAAGGAAAACACGACCGCAGTTCCTTTCCCCGCACTTGCATTCCCTCACCCCTCTTTTTTTAAAAATCCCCCACCTTCCAAAAGGAAAAAAGTAAGTTTTCCCCCCCAGGTACTCGTAAACCCTACATCAACGTGACCCTGTTTTTTCCCCCCCAGCATCACCCGCATTTCCTCTCCCCCTTCCCCTAATAAAAAAAGTCTCTTTTCCTTTCCAACTCTGGATACAGTTCAAGAAGGGACCTAGACCACCAACGTCCAGCTTCCCCCTCTTCCCCACACCCCATTGAACTCTCTTTGGAAACCCCCGTACAGAGACCATTCCCCCCCATAACCAAAACACCCCATTTGAGAGATTGCAGCATTTCTTTTCCCCCCAGGTCTAGCCCTTCTAGAACGTTCCCCCCTGGTTCCCACTCCTTCCCCGACCTTTGCTCTCTTTCAGAAATCTGAGACGACAGTAATTCTCGGACAGAGTTTGCTCACAAATGTGGTTTCCTCGCTTCTTTAGGAGCACCTCCAGTCCTGGTTCTTTTTCCTTTTTTCCCCCCTGTAATCTTGTCAGTTGATCTTCCAAAGGAAAAGCCATTTCTCGATCAGACACTTTCTTACCCCTTTCCCCCGCCCCCCCGCTATCTCCGCACATGGTCCCCTTTCTCAAGCTCCCTTTCTGGCCTGCATACCTTTTCTTGAACGATTTTCCCCTTTTAAGGTCCGCTTCCCATCAACCACCCCCCCCTCACATAAACCGGTAAGCCCCTTTTCCCCACCGAGACTTCTACTTAGCTTGACACTACTCACTGCGCGGATCATTCCCCCCCCCCAGTACCCTCCAAAACCGCCCCCCCCTCCCAAGCGCCGACGTGCGCTTCCCCCCCCACCAACCAAATTCCCTCACTCTCTCCTCACCAGCTCCGGTAACCATAGGGACATCCCTTTCCCCAAATATGGACACAAACCCACCTCCCTACCGGCGCCTCCGTGGTCCTAATTTTAAGCGTATCTTCCCTGAGACTGTTCCCCCCTTTCCCCAGGATTGAAAAGATTCAGTAAACCCCGACCCCTTTTTTCTGAACCGTCCCCCCTTTCCCCTCCCTGGCCGGGATCCTCCTCCCCCTCACTCTCTGGACTGACTCTTTTTTGTTAATCAGGAAAATAATCCCTACCTTGCAGGTTTCAGCACCTCTTGCTCTTCTCCCTATCCCTTCCCAAGTACGCTTTTAGAGTCGTCCAATAAGCTTTCTCCAGTAAATCCCGTTCCCCAATATCCACGACGCCCACTTTTCTACCATCACAACCCCTTTCGCCCTGAGCAACCTCTCCCCCCCTCCGGTGCTTCTCTTAGTCCAGGAAAAAACCAGCCCCCCAGCGGAAATTAGCTTCCCTCCCCCCCACCAGTTCGAGAACACTTCCCCAAACCCCCCCCGTCATCCCCCTCCAATTGACCCATCCCTCTTTCCCATTGAACAACTGCCCTATCCCTCCTTCATCCGAAGATGCATATTTCGACCACTTTTCACTAGTGCAACCCCCTTAGCCCCCTATCAAAGAAATTTCACACTTCCAGGTCCCTTCACGGACCCCCCCCCCCCTCCTTAACAGTTTCTTTTTCTTTATACAGATTATAAGATTAAATACCCTTTTTCAACGCTGCCCCCCCCGGTACGTCACCAAGACACCTAGCATTTTCCTTCTTACACATTCTATACTTTCTCCCCCCCCCCTAAATGAAAGGAATACATTCCTCGGAGAGGATCCCCCCCCTTTACGAGATTGAGAAAGCATAATTCCTGCTGTTCTTTCATCATCGTCCTGCCCTTTCCCCCCTTAATGCCCAGGACCCGGCCCATCCTTCTAGAGAATGTAAAAACTGCACCGGCACCCCCCCCCTCCGGCACACACAGATAATATTCCCATCACATACCTCCGTTCCCAGACCCTCCTTTTTTTCGAAGCTGGGACCCCCCTCCCCCCCTCCCCGGAAACCAGCATCTCCGCAGTTTCAGTCCCTCCCCTCTTCACCTCTCGACTCTTTACAACTCCGCGATACCTTCAAAGGAGAGTTCACCCGAACATAGCTTTCTCGGTCCCTGAGTCTTCTTTCGCCAGGCGTCTCTCCTTAGCGTCGTCAATGCATCTGACAAAGCCGGGAAGACTTCCCTTCCTCCCTCTCCCAAGAAGACGATCCCCTCCCCCCCCTCCAGACAAGCATTCACAAATACTCCATCTCAGCCGTTTTAATCCTTTTTTTTCCTTTGCATTTCCCCCTCCTTTTTAGACGTCGACTCCTTCCCACGAGTCCTTCCTCCTCCCTCCTTCCCCTTTGAACTTTAAGCGCCTTAGATCGCTCTCTTTTTTCCTCCTAAGACGCGATTTCGTAGCCAACGATTAAGACCGATCCTCCTACAGGATCCACCCCCTTCTGTCGCACCAAGTCAAGACCTCCCCCCCCCCGTCCCCCCGCCTCCCCCCCCTTTCGCTAGCCTTTTTACAGCCGTCCCATACAAACACCCCCCCCCCCGAACTATATTTAATACCCTAAGTTGTTTGTTTTGTAGCTCGTCTTTTTTTTTGGGATTTGGTGGGTGACGTCCCTTTTCCAAGTGAGGGCTTCCCCCAGGGTGAGTGTCGTTTTTTTTTTTTCAGGCTTTTCTTTCGCTTTTCACGTCGTCTTTTTTACTTTTTCCTGCGGGGCTTGTTAAGGGCATTCTACCCCCATGTGGCTCTTCCTCGGCATCTTCTTTTCTGTTTCCCTTATGTCCGCTTCCCGTTCAAGGCTGGACGTGTCCTGTTAGGGAATTCGGGCAGCTCGTTTTTTCGCGGCCTTTAGCTTGCGGGAGGCCCTTTTAGGCGGCGGCTGAGGCGGCTTATGGGTAGCCGTAGCGGTTCTTGCTAGGATTTGGAAGAGGATGAGCGGGCTTCTTTTCCAAGTTCCCAAAGATACTAGCCCCCGGAGTTCTTTTTCTATGGTAAGGACTAGCCTTTCCTTTTCCCCCCCGAGATCTTGGGAGTACGAGAAGTAAGCTTTCGTATATGGATCCTCTCTTCAACTTATACGCTTCTTCTCGTTTAACTAGGTGAGGCGTCGCGTAGAGTTTTTCTTTCGAATTCTTCCTCTCTGGTAGGCGTTGAAGCATCTCGCTGGATGCTTCATGGTATTTTTTCTTTTGGGTTGGTTCTCCTTCTATTCCTTTTCAATGTTAGGGGTCATGTCCAAGTTTTTTATGCCAATCGCGATTGCCTCCCGATCTCTCTTCTCCTCGCTCGTTCTGTTCCTTTTTCTTTAAGATACGCCTTTTCCTGATTCTGATTGAGGTGATAAGGTGCGGTTTCCTCAGGTTTCTTGGAGGTTTTATTCTTTCTAGATTTCTGCGATGGATTTTATCCCCCGTTGTCTTATGGGCCCTCCCCCCTTCCCCCCTTGATCTGGAAGTCTTTTCCTCGGGGCGTTGAATTAGTCCTGCTTTCTCGTTTAGTTGGGAATTCTTTTCCGATTTCCCTTTGACCGGATCTTTCCCCCTTTTTTTTTGTTAGATCGGAGGGAGCTGTGTGTTTCCCTTTTCGGATGGAGGGAGCGGGATTTGTCCGGCGGTACGAAGATTTTGTTTGGAGGATTCTTCTTCCCCTCCAGTAACAGTTTTTTCTTGGTTCCCGCCTTCCTGCTGAACGGCAATTCGTTTTTCTTTTAGACCGAAGGGTTTATTTCAATTTACCTGTGCGTTGAAGTTTTTTTCCAGTCAGAATCCGGCCGTTGTTTCCGAGGTTCTTTTCTTCGCCTTCCTTTGCTGTTCTCCCTTTTGCTTAAAGGGCGGGCCTCCTTCCCTGCAGAGTCGGCTTGAGATGGACATGCCCCTCCTCTCAGGCAATCTCTTTTACGATTAAGGTCATTTTTTTTCTTGTATTTTCCCTTTTTTGTGATACGGCTGGGCTAATCCGTGTCTTTTCCCTTTCGATGGGCTCTGTTATGAAAAGAATGTTTTCGGCTGTTTGTCTTTATATTTCTTGGACCCTTGCCATTATTTTTTCCTTTCCACTTCCATTGCAGCGGGCCGCCTTCCCCCCTTCCGATTTGGGAATGGTAACGTGTTTTGTGGTGAAGAGTTTCAAGCGTCTCGTTGTGACGTGGCGGTTTTTCTTTTTCTTATTTTTATGAGCCCCGCCGCCTGCGCTTTTCCGGCATTTAAGGAGGATACCCCCTCTCCTTCGGGGGTTTGTCCGGTGGTCAGGGGGGTATCAATGGCTTTTTGCTGGCTCCTGCCCGGTCGACTTTCGCTTTTGCCGACCTTTCTTACCACTTTTCAGGGAGATGTAATCATACATTGTATCTGTCTCTCCGATTTTTTAGGCCGCTTTCTTTTTTCAGGGTCTCCAGGTGTTTCCTTTTTCTCTCCGCGTTTCCGGGACTGTTTTTCCCCAGCCAGTGCCATATGACATTTGCCGCCTGAATGGAGTTTTGGATCTCCTTCCCCCTTCCAAGGAGCCCCCTTTCCCCAATATTTCCTCTCAAGGAACGGCGTTTCTCGAAAATGATTTGCAGCCTGAACCCGCTTCCGACTTCCCTTAAACTCTTTCGTGACTCTGTTCTCCTCTTCCTATTTCTTCTTGTAATACCTCCAGGCGCGGCCCTTCCCTTTTGTTACCATGAGGAGGGGCTTGACGGGGGTTCCTCGGCTATTGTGATCCCCCCTTGGGTAATCTTCTGATTACTTTTTTTTTCTGCGTTTTGGAAGGTCTAAACTCGGGAATAATGGAGGTCCTTTCTTTTTTTTTAGTCCCTCAGTAGGTTCTCTCAGTGTGACGTGCTTTGGTGCACTGGCCTTTGATGTCGGGTTGATGTCTTTCTGGTGACGTCTTTCTCCCCCCTTTGGAAGGGGAAATGTGGTGCTTAACCCCCTCTTTTCCTGAGTTCTCCCCGTGCTCGGGGAAAGCTCTTCTTCTGAGGACTCATTTTTTATTTTGACTTACATGCCTTGTGTAACTGGAGACCGATGAGGATATGAAATTTCCTTCATTGAGTAGTCGAAGAAGATGATACCTGGGGACTCTCCGATTCTTGAGACGTTTCCTCTTTTTCACCACGCAGAATGCCTCCAAGGAGCTGTGGTTTTACTGGATGATTCTGGTTACAGTAGTCTTTTTCCCTTTGACCACTTTCCTCTTAGGTGGAATTACATCTTCGTTTTTTTTGGAACCAGAGAATATGTGTCCCCTTTTATTATTCTTAGAGGGCCGGGAGGGGCCGTTCGGCCGGTGGTGTTCGTCTCGACTTGGAGGTCCCAGGAAGGTTCTCTTTTGATTTCTGGCTGTGGTTTTTCTTTTTTTTGGATCTACCAGATGTGCCTTCTTTCTTCTTGTGGAGAAGGAGGCTGTGTAGTTTGGGAACAAGGGGACCTGCCTGTAGGTCTTAGTACTTGTGAGACCCTTTCACTCTCTTCTTATGTCGAGCTGCCAGAGAACCTTTTCTCTCCTCGTGTGGTTGAGATCTTCTTCTCTATGAATAAAACGAGATATTTCCCTCTTTAGCCCAGACACCTTTTATCCATGAACGTCCCCTTTAGAAAGTCTTCCCTGCACTCCGACATAATCCTCTTAAACCCGACGGAGGCAGACACGGGTCATCATCCCCTCAAGTTTTCCCTCCCAACTCACACCCTCCCCCCTCCCCTAAGAATTCCCCAGTACTTAAGCAACTACCCCTCCCTCAATACCAAAGAAACGAGGACGTTTTCCATCACCCACCCGCCCTCCCCCCCTAATTTTAGACACCCTCACTTCTTTCCGGACTGAACACGCCCTTTTTTTATGAACGGCCGTTGTCAGCTGTTTTTCAACAGGTCAACAGACGTTCCAATCCCTCAGCTGACAAATCCCCCCTTTCTTGCATTCCCTATAGGCTCCCCCCCCCCCAAGATTAAAGGAGAAGCCAGATGTCCTGCACTTTCCCAGAAGCTCTTCCCAAGAGACCCCTTCTCCCTTTACATCGCTCCCTCCCTTTCAACATTCCACTTAAACATTCCTGTGGCCATCACCTTCCACTTCATACTGAAGCCCCTCCACCTTTGGAACCAGTAAACTTTCCCGACCACTCACACCGGGTACACCCAAAGAACCCCTGCTCCCCCTGACACCAGGTCTAATCTGGCCACAGAAAGCACAGAGTTCCCCTTTAACTACAGGAATTCAACCACCCCTACTCCCTGCATCCTTACCCCCCCAGATTCTCCCTTATTTCTATGTCCTTCCCTAAGGGCCGCCCTCCCCCCCCCCACAATCCCTCAAACGATTCCCAGATAATGACCCCCCCTGAACATCCACAACGCTAATTCAAAACCAGTCGCGACGGCCTCCCCAAAACCGTCCTCCCCTTGGCCCCGCTCCCCCAACACTTCCTCAAAGGAGGTTTTCCCCCTTTCCTATCAAGCTTGTCCTCTTTAAAGAATTTGCTTATCAAGAGACTGGTTTCACTCCCCCTCGTCATAAGTCTTTTTCCCCCCCTCAAATTTCACTTTTCTTTCCGGATTTTGATCAGACCCCTTTGGAGCTAGGAAATATGCGTGCCCAGGCTTTCTTTCAAGTTGCTTACTTTTTCCCCCTTCCCTCAAGCTGATGATACGAAACTCCCCCGGTTCCTTTCTTGCCCCCAAGAGAATTACCCCCTCTCCCCCCCCCCCGCAAATGCTGAGGAGTCCAATATACCCCTCGATTTCCAGTTTCCGTAGGCCCCCCTATTAAGAGAAAGGAGCTTTCCCCCAGCACAACATCAACGGTAGGGGTTTTGGGGTGTGGCCCTTTCCCCAGGAAAAGTCAAGAATCTGGTTCTCCCTTATCGGAAAAACCCTCTTCCCCTTTTTTAGGATTTCAAAAATCCCCCAACCCTCCCCCCCCCCTATCAACCCAAGGGCAAACCCCCCAAGTACTTGCTTCCCCCAGACGACCCCACCACCCCAACGGTCCTGACCATAGACACCCCCTCCCCTTAATGCGACCATCTTCCCCCCTTTGAAAAACTCTTTCCCTTCCCCCCCCTCATTCAATATGCGCCCCAGGAATTCCGCCGTTTTTGGTTAAGGTCCAGATCCCCCCCCCTTAGTCCGCCGACCGAGCGCCTGTACTGTCCCCACCCTCAACCCCTTCCCCTTTTGACCAAGCCCGCACCCTCCCCTTTTATAATAAGTAGCTCAACCGACTGTCTGGCGCTTTGAATGACCCCTGGTAATAAGGCCCGATCTTCCCTCTTTTCTTTTGCGACTCAATACAAGAACGGATCCCGATCTCCTGTCTAGTCTCTCCTAGACCAAGTGCAGATTAGAAGTAATCATCCCAACATACATTAACCGTCCTCCACTCGTCCCCAATTCCCCCCCCTTTCGCCAGCTCACCCCTTCCCACCTCCTTTCCCAGTTAAGATGATCCCCTCAAAGAAAACCCCAGCTCCCTTCCTCGACCCAGAACCACTTCTTCCCCCGACACTCACCCCCCCCAAGCACAGCAACCGTTCCTAAACAAAGACCATCCCCGTGTAGTTTTTACCCGACCTTCTGATCGATACCCCAGCCCCCTTCCTTAGCTTTTTTTCTACCCTCCACTAACGCCCTCTCCCTTAACATGAGTAACCACTGCCCCTGATAACTCTTTTTCTTTCCTTAGATTGATCCTAGGGCAAAGTTGATCATGCATCCCTTTAACCACTCACCCGACCAGCCCCGAAGATTGGAAACCAATATCCAAAAAGACCCCCTCCCCCCTAAGCTTTCTCTTTCCCCCCCCGATTCCCCGGATTTACTCTTGTGAGAAGCGGACCCGCGCTTCTTCATAATTGAAGGAAGGGCAAACCGGCAATGCAGGAAACTTCCCGGACTTTAGATCTTCCCTTTTCCTGCCCCCGTCCATTCGCACCCTTAGATCGATACCTCTTCCAAACCCCCCCCCTTCGGTCGGAATACTACCCCCCCCCGTTTCTACTGACCCCCCCCCACAGAGGTCCCCTGAAATATAAGACTCTCTCCCTCTTCCCTCTCAACTGAAATAGCCTCTCATTTCATGCTCGGGGCCCCCCCGCAGACCCCCGATACTCTTCTGCTCCCTTCGTCGCCTCTTCTCTAGAGGAGATGAACTCGTTTCCTCTTTGATGAACACAAGATCATCATCCTGACAGTCAGAAGAAAGGTCAACTCCCAAGAAGTCCAATCTGCCCCCCCCCCCCCTATAAACCCGAATGGACCAAGATAAAGATGAATCTCCTTTTTTAACGAGGACTTCAAGCCGCTCCTCGGCGGACGTCGGAGCCAGCCAGATCCAGCCCCTCCCTCCCCGCAGCCACTCTTATTCTCAGCTCCCCCAATCGTAAGCCCTTTCAAACGCAAGGCCCCTTTTCCCTAGTACTACCAGCAGCCCCAGAGACCCCCCCATAAAATCCGCAGGATTTTTCAAAAACTTCAGAAAGGTCCCTACCTCCCCCCAATAACCGCATTTCCTTTTCTTCATCAAACCTTCCTTTGTTGTTGTTGAGGTTTCTTTTTTGGTTGGGTTTTTGTCTTCTTGCCCAATCTTTTTCCCTTTCAGACGTTTCTTTTGGGGATTTTTTCCAGTGCTTCTTTGAGGATTGTACCGGGGAATGGCGGAGAGCTTGGGAGTACTCGTTGTCTCACGAGTTAGAGAGGCTTCCCTCCCCTATTGGAAGAGCCCTCTTCTCCGAAGTTCCTGAAGGATTGGGCGGGGTCTTTTCTTTTCCTGCCATTCGTCTCCTTTATCATAACTTCTTTTCCGGACGTCCGTCTTCTCCCGGATGGAACCTCGGGCTGGCTGCTGTGGTTTGTGGATCTGATGACCGGTTTGGCATTCTTCCCCTGGCTCACTCCCAGGTTCCCTGACCGATGAGGCAGCAAGCTTCACTAAAGCAGAGGCGCGTAATTCTTTCTTCGAAAGCAGGAAGAATTATTTTCGCGAGTTCTATGGCCCCCCCTTTCTCTTTTTCAAGCTTCGAATTTTCTACGTATTTTTGAGGTGAGTCAGAGGAGCGGAGTCCTACTCGCCCGGCTTCTTTTGGAAGACTTAGATGGATGCGGTCAAGGGTCTCTCTTTTTCTTTGGGGTCCAGAAACTTTACTACCTCCCTCTGGCCTTATGTTCTTCAGGAGGTTGTCTTTTTCCTTATATTGACTCGATGAGAGTTCTTCTAAGAGAGTTGCGACTTATCCTCGGATGGATGCGGTTTTTTTCTTTTCGTGGCGATGGTCTGTTTTCCTTGGAGTTTACTTACCTTCTTGTTTGGTGATGTCCCCATTGACTTCTTCCCCGATTCAAAGAAAACGATCATAGGATTTCCGTTGGTGACTAGGTCTTCTTATCTTACTCTGTTTCTTTCGCCTTAGTGTGAACTTAGATTGCCGGTGCGTGCATCGATCCCCCTGTACTCGCTTTTCTTTTTTTTTTCTGGGCGGAGCTTGGGAGTGATTGGTTTCTTTTTTTCTGGTTTCGGTGTTGGCGGTGAGCGTCCTTAACCCCTCAGGTGGAGGTTTTTACAGACTGCCTCTTCCTTGGTTTGTTATTTGTGGGGGTCTTCCAGGGAATTGCTCTTGAAGTATGGGGACGTTTCACCTAATGCGAATTTTGCAAGTGCTTTTCGTCAGGCCGATGCAGTCGGGTTCTTTGATGGAGAGGATCTAACGGGTTTAATCCCCGGAATCGGTTGGACCGAGGAAATCCCCTAGCATTTTTTAGACTGGCAGTCCACATTCTTGTGCCTTTCCCGTCTGTTCTTTGGCTGAAGGAGGGGATTCCTCGCGTACGTTACCCGGAGCTTTTTTTTTTTTTTTTTTACATTGACTTAGGAAGTCCTATCCAGGTCTTTTCTGTTTTTCTGTTCCGAAGGTTGGATTTCCCCCCCCCTCTATGGACACTCTTTCCTTCTCTGAGATGGGCGGGTCCCTGGTGTGGTTTTTTTTCAGTTGATATTTTGCGGTGGGCCTTTTTTTGTAGTTCTTTTCTTGAGTTGAAGAAGGCCTTTTTCCTCATACAATTCTCTGCGGCTGGTGAAAGGTTGGAAGGTTGACTCAAATGTTCTTTTTGTGATGGTGTTAGATGGTTGGGGAAGATAAGGTATAATGTGACCGACCTTTTTCTCTTCAGAAGCTGCTGGAGCTAGGCGATTTTTTTTTCAGGGGGTCCCTTGTGAAGGAGACGTTTCCCGATTTATCAAAGTGCTCTACCTTTCAAAGCTGTTCCAGCAGAGCCTTTCTGGACCTTACCCCTCTTTTCCCGCATGTGACGGACCAGGTTGCCATGATTTGACCGGGGACGTTATCCCTGATTGGCTCCCCAGTCCAGCGCCCCCTTTTGAGGAAGTTTTCTTACCGAAGGTTTTTTTGCGTGACGATGTTTAGCAGGTTCCTTTGTCTATACTTTTGTTCCCCTCAACGTGCTGGTTAAATGCGTGGGGTCTCCATGTGTGGAGCTTAGCAGTGGGGTTAAGGGATTTCGGTACTGGTTCTTTTGAAGTCCCCTAAAGAGGGCCCCTGAGAAGGTTTTGGCGGCACAGGAGAGGATTTGCTTTTTCTGGGTAAGGTGAATGTTGTGGTGCGGCGGGTTTTGACGCGGATCCTTTGGATTTTGTCCGTTCTTTTTGTCTTGCGCTGTTTTTTAGGGCACCTTGTTTTCTTCTTTGTGCAGGGGGGTCTGTTACGTGGCGCCTTGCTGAGCTCTTGATCCGGGAGTCGATGAAGCTATGTTTGCCTTTGGGCTCTGCTAAAGGTGTAAGCGTTTTCCGAATGACTACCGGCGCTGTTTGTTCCTTCTATCCTGAGTCCGAGTTGAAAGTCCTGCTCGGCGCGGAAGTCCTCCTTGGTCTGGGGACTCAACGATTTGTGCTGAAGTTTCGAGTGCGTCCGTCGTGGGCTTTTTTTTGCGTTGGGGATCGTAGTGAAGCTGGGATTTTTGGTATTTTTAGAGGCTGGAGTGCTTGGTCTTGAGCAGGGGATTTTGTGTCCCTAGGGTGGTCGGCGGTGGTCGGAGGGGGACCGGTATCCCTTTGCTTGGTATCGGTTTTTTTTTTTGGAGAGGCACTTAAAGATGCGGTCTTTTTCCGAGAATTCTTTTTTTTCTATTTTACCTTCGTGTTCGTGAGAGAGATCGCTGACATAATACGCCGCGATTAGAACACCCGAGACACATGAACCATCATAAATGGTCCCGGTTCCCCCCTCCTCCAAGAAATAATCCAGATCACCTCCAGGCCGAAGCACCAGCTGTAATCCGGAAAGTCATCCACCCAACTCCCCCTGCTCCCATAAAAAAGCCGAAAAACACATCCCTCTTCGAACCTGACCCCCTCCCCCTCCCGCTCCCGCCGCCCGCCGGCATGGCCTCAGTTCCGCCCCCGCTTGGGGCCGGCGGTTTTAACTTTTTCACTGGGTGTGAACAAGTCCCAGCTCCAGAGGGATGCTCGGTTTGGCCCAACCCAGAGGTCCAATTCCCGACCCCCAGGTCAGCATCTGGCTTTTTACCGCTCTTAGACTAACCCTTCACATCTTTCTGGCCCCGCCACCTCCCCTTTTTTTCCGCCGCAGGTGACAATAGACATAGCCCCCCTCAACCTCTGAAAGTCGCACCAAATGGCCCCCACCCCCCTTGCCACTTATCCACACACTTTTTCCCGCCCTCCCCTTCCCCCCCGGTACCAGACCCCGGCCAAACCACAGCCCGCCGCCTCTCCCTCTCCATTCTCCAGGCGGGATCAGTTACCCGTAATTTTACCCACCACGTCTCACCGAGGACAAAATGTTTTTCCCCTCTTCCTCCCCCCCCCCCCCGTACGCCCCAGCCATCCTGGCCGCAATATTCCGTCCCGGTCTTCCCACTTCTCACAGGGCCCCGATTTTCCCCAGGATTTCCCTTTAAGGTCAGGAAGCCGCCTTGTCTTTGGCAGATGCCCTCCAGCGCCTTATGAAGAGGATCCGACTTGTCCCCGCATTGAGTTTCTGATCCGCCCCACCCAAGGCGGTTTTTAACTTCCCCTTACGTCTCATCCGTTTTTCTATGGAAAAGGAACTTCCAGCGAACCGAAAAGAGGCCCCCCCCGCGAATCACTCAGCCGCTGAAAATAACGGCCTAATCGGGATTTTCCAAGAGATGCCCGTGACCCCACGGGCGAGACCCCCATCCAACCCCCCCCGTCTAACATCCAACGTCCAAGACGGGGTCTCAAAGACGAGACCCCTCTAAGGGGTTCGTCTTCTTCAAAAATACGTTGAACAAGGAACCCACCCCCCACGAACCCAATACATCGGGAAAAAACAAAAACCAGCAAACAACGGTGACACCGGAGCACTTCTGCAGCCAATAATGGCGCTTCCCCATCTACGGGCTACTTGGTAACACTGACTGAACTCAGGACCCGCCAACTGAACCTGAACGGAATACCTCCCACCGAACCGGAAGGATAACCTCCCCCCAGCGTTGTCGCCTCGTCCTCAAAGCTAATAAGTCCTTTACGGGTCTGAAGACCAATAACTTGCCCGTTAGGCCTACGCTCCAGCTCAACCGTTACGAGGCTCGTACCCAGTCTTTAAGTTCCCCTCCCAGAATTAACCCGCGTCCACTTCAACATACAAAAACTGATGCCTTTAGATCCCAAATAAGGGGCCCGTAGCTGACTTAGTACGACAAGAGTTTTCTCCTCCACACTTCCAAAACATCTCTAGTCCAAAGTTAAAACTCCCGCCATTCCCAGCGAACCGCCCCCACCCCCCTCCGAAGATCCCATGATGCCTTCAGGTCCAAATTTTTCCCCCCCCCAGATTGAAATGAAGATAATTTCCTGATCCCTTATTACAAATCATTCCCCAGCCGAAAAAACGTTTTTCTTCCCAGCTTGAAACGCGTCTTTGCAGCCAATCTCCCTAGTAACCTCCCCCAGCCCTCTTCCAGAGATTCCCTCTCCCATAAAGATCCCGCAAGAGCCAATCCTTTCCCTGTCCACTCCCCTTACGATCTTTTTTCTCTCCGTGGAAAAGATATCGTTATTTCTACTTTTCTACAAAAGGATGAAAGGGTCCCCTTCAACTTTTTCGCGACTCAGGGGCGACCAACCGTACTCCTTCTTCCCCCCCCGCCGCAGAAAGATCGCGGAAAGAATCAAGAATTTCCTCGGCAATACTATGTCCCAAGAGAAAAAAAAAAAGAAATCAAATTTGCCTTCCCCCCCGAGGATCAGGTAAACAGAATCTCCCCTTCTCATGAGGACTAAGACCTTCCATAGAGGCAATATGCTTCTCAATTAGAGAGAGAGGATCCTTCCCAGGGAAGACTGAAAGGACCTCCCCCAGAGTACCCCCAGAAGACGTCCAGCCCCCTTTCCCCGAAACCGCCTAAAAAAATTGGAGCTCCCCATAAACATTTCCATGATCACACCCGACCCTCTCTCCGTTCACACAGAGGAATAATAAACCTCCTCCCGGCGGAAGTAAAGAGAGGCA
>Ga0179591_1228484_pt1 | contig 17006 bp, 14 predicted proteins | sample CZOMad2_1_08_16f_FD_182891 | JGI IMG/M metagenome (GOLD analysis project Ga0179591, IMG submission 182891) | Vadose zone soil fungal communities from Angelo Coast Range Reserve, California, USA - CZOMad2_1_08_16fungal (PacBio error correction) | ecosystem: Environmental > Terrestrial > Soil >... | reverse complement strand
GCGCTCTCCCCGATCTTGTTTTTGAGGTTGTTCGCTCCTTCCCTGCACGTTAAACTCACTCGTGCGAAACGTGACCCAATAGATTTTCGAATTTTTGACTAGTTTTTTTTTTTTTGCACCCTGTAGTTTTTCGCAACATTCATACAAGGCGCCCTGGGGCGCGACCATTTACCCCTCTTTGTGCCCTCTCCCCCTCGAGAATAGGCTCTTTACCCGCGGGCGTGAGTCACTATGTGTTTTGCCCTCTGTCCGGTTTGAACGTTCCCTTGATCATGCTCCTTCCGACAGCACGTTCGCTCAAATACTTCTTTCGTCATTTTCTTGTTGACCATCCCCGGATCCAGCCACTTTTCTTTTTTTTGAAGCAAAGTTTTTTCCTTTTTTAATTGTCGTTCGTAATCGTGGTCCCCCTCCCTCTGCTTTGTGTTGAGTTGCAATTTGCTTGACTGGGCAACTACTTTGGGTTGGATTTTCCGAACCTGGGTCTTTTTTTTTTCAAGCTCATCGGTCGGCGGAATGAAGGCTTTTTCCGTTTGCTTCCTTGATAATGAAGTTTCCTGTAGCGGCGGCAAAGGAGAGTCGTGACTTTCCAAATCGCCGCTAATGAAGTTTCTCTCCCTTTTCTACTCTGCGGTTGTGTGTTTCTTAAACCCCGCAGGTCTCCCTCCTCAAGCGGACCTGCGCTGAATCAAACTTCCCTTCGCCTCTTTCCCAATTTAGTTCCCCCTTATGTGCAACTCAACGCCTGGTTTCAGGCGAGCGTCCTTCCTCTGTCTGTTGATGTTCAAAAGAGTTAACCTTCCCCAAACGTCGCCGGCGATCGTTTTCCGCTTTCCTTTTCAAGCGCTTTCCCAGAGATCAGCGTTGGCAAATTTTTTGGCGTTCTGTAGTGTTGATAGGACCTCCTGACTAGGCGTCACGGTGAATTCCCAAACCAAATTCCCTTATTTTTTTCTAGCGGACGGTCTCCTTCTCGACACAGCAAAGCTAATTTTCCATTTTTTTCGTTTGGCCGAACCTGACTGAGTTATTTTTCTTATACGGTTTTCCCTGCTATTACCTTAGGACGGCACCCCTCCGGTCAATGTGGTCCTTCTGCAGGGGAGCCGTCTATCGACCACCCCTTCCACTATACCAGCACGTGAGGTCAAACACCACTCCTATGGCTGTGGCTGATGACTGCCCATTGCACGTTTCAGCCGCAATATAAGCGCTTTGTTTCGACGGGAATTTCCTTATTCCCATATAGCTGACCTGCTTCATCGGCAACCAACCTTTTTCCCTTACTCCCCCATCGAGTTCCTTTTATCGTACAGAGCCCGTATAACCGATGCGGACCCCCAGCTCCCGCTCAACCCCTTCTCCACATTTCCCGCGTTGTCCGCCGCGCGGACGTCTATCCCCCCGCAACTTTATCGCCCAAACATTTGGCCAAGCGCGATTGCAGCGCCTACTTCCTGGCGCGGATTAACCTCGTCGTCACGTTCTTTTTTGATCCGTTTTCTTCCCTCCTCTTTTTCTTCACAACCCCGCCCCACTCCCGGGTTTTCCTCCTTTCCATCTGTACAGAGAAAGTTTCGACTTGAGATATATTATCAATTCGTTTTTCCTTAGTCCTTCAAACTTCCTGCACTGCCTCACGGCGCTCTGCCTGTATGACCCCTCCTTTTTTTAACCGTTTAGAATTTTCTATGAAAGCGGATTCCTTAAACTTATTTCTCGTTTCTCGCCGGCCGCTGACAAATCGATGTATTGCTCGGGAGTGCGGCGGTTTTGTTTTCTTTATTCCTTGCCCGAGTCGGCATCCCTTTGAGAAAAGACAGATTCTTCTTCAGCGAGGTTAAGGATGGCGCCTTATTTTCCTAACCCGCCTTCTCTCGACTATCATTATGTACCTTCAGATTCTGTCAGGAGTCCGTTTCACGCAAAGATATTCTGCAGTTCCTTTCAACTAATATCATCCTCTTCAATCCCAATCCCCGTTTCTTCCCCCTCTTCCTGTAGGTATCCGCCACTCCCACTTTTTTCAAAAATATCTCTTTCCTTTTTCTTTGTTTGTGCGCCATCCTTGGTGAGGTCGAACTACCTCTTCTTTTGGATTGTGGACATCCTCGCGATATTGATGCGCGCTGTGCGCTGTAGTAACCCCTCTTCAAGCTCGTCCTATTCCTCTTATTTCTTTATCGGTCCTCGGGTTTTGTCTCGGGCCTGGATGTGAGACCCTCTTACTGTTTTCGCATAAGCTCCCCACGTAGGGATTGAGTGCAGCCGATTTCTTGTGGACCGCGTTTTTTCCTTTGGTGCTGGGGACAGCCCACGGCCTTGGATCTACACAGGCTTCGCGCCGCGATGATTTTTCTTTTTGTAAGGGTTCTCGAGCAGGCGCTGAGTATCGCGTCTACTTTTGTGAATTTTTTTCAGAAATGAAGCTTCATTTTTTCGTGTTCCTTTTTTTTTAGAAGGACCGTGGCTTGTTTGAACTTTTTCCTTTAGTTTCTTTCTTTTGTGGGGCGAACCTCAAGTCCGACCCTCGCTTGTACATCCGTTCTGAACACCTTTGTTGAACGTGAGTTCATGGGGGCCCGGTTTGTGCCTTATGCACACATTTTCATTCCCCTTCCCCCAGTTCAACTGATCTTACCCACTTGAAGAACTTTTTTATGACTCTAATAGCCTTCCACTCATCTTTTTTGCATGACCACGCGCGGCGTTTTTCCCCCATTTTTTGTAAATATGCGTGGGTTGAGCGGCATTCCGCTTCACCGCCCCGAGTCAGGATTCCCTTGCAGAATAGAACATTCTGTGAAGGGTTTATTTGCCCCTGCTGACCTCTTGAAGTGAGCTTCCCATTCAAGATGTCACATGTTCGAAGCGTTTCAAATTCCAATGGCGATGCTTCCTAACCACCCCTTCTATGTGGGATTTTGCCCCAGACAGGAGGGTGGTTCGCTTTGGGAGTGCGCTTTTTTCAGGGAGATTCTTTTTCACTTTTTTCTTTACCTTCCTACTTAGAACGATGTGTGTCCGCTGGGTATGCATTTTTTGTAAGCTTGTTTTTATTGCGCCTGCCCTTCTCTGGCTCAGATAGGGTTTTTGGCCTTCGCGACGGTTCCCTCTCTTTGGAATTAGTCTGCAGACCCGCCTCCCCTCTCCTTTACGTGCATCTGGTTGCCTGCGTTAGCCTCTTGCTTTATTTATTAGCCCCGGCCGACATGACCAACGCCCGACATTTTTTTGAGAGCGGTTGCTTTGATACCTTGGACGCGCTTTTTGCTCTGTTTCGTTTGGTACGACATCGTCGTTGTCCTTCCATCCTAGTCTTTCTTTGCCCCCCTGGTTGTATGATTGAAAACTCAACACTCCTTCCTTTTCCGAACTTTTTGCTTTCCCGGTGGATGCAGCAAGGTGTTTTTTTCGGCAATGATCTGGAGGTTGTGAAGCGCCGGCGGTCCGCGACCCACTGCGCGCGTTGCTTTTCCCGTTCTTCATTTAGTGGGTGGTGACCTTTCTCCCCCCCATTAGTTCCTTCTTTAAGCCTTTCCTCCGCACTCTCCCTCCGTTCTTCCCCACGAAAGGCTTTTTAGTTTCGAATCGGGGATCCGCAACGCACTCCTTCTTTCCCTAAGAACCCCGTTCCCTTTTTTTTTATCACACACTGGCCGCTCTGCGCCCCTTTCTTTATGCACCGCTAATGGGCTGTTTATTACATTCCGATATTCATCTTACGACGATGCCGATTTTTTTACATTTTTTTTACATTTTGCAGGCTTTCTTCCCCAGATGTGACAGTTTACCGTGCCGTGTCCTTCTGTTTTTTGCCATCCTTTTACGGCGGACATCGCAGCCGAGTCTTTGAGTTTTTTTTTTTTTTTTCGCTTGCAGCGGTTTTTGGCTCCTCGGCGCCTTCTTGTTCCGTTCCCCCTTTTCCGCCTTCGAATGGTTCTCGGCGGCCCTCCTCCTCAGTATTTTGTTTTATGGGTCTTCCTTCTTCCTTGCTTTGTCCTCCGCCTTGTGGCATCGACGACTTTCTCTTCTCTGGTGAAGAAGAACTTTTTTCCCTGGTAGTTAAACGGGTATCGCATTCATTAGTTATCACCAATCCGTCCCCCCCTACTTTTTTTTTCTTTGGCGAGCGATCGGCTCTTCTTTCTCCGGTTAGTCTCTCTCCCCCTCTGCTCTCCCGGTCCGAGCGAGGGTGCTGTTTTTCTAATTGATGCGATTCCTTTAAGCCTCCCCTTTTTCTCCCCCCTTCTCCACTCGTTGCTCGTCGTGCAAACCTTTGCCTCCCCAAGGCATATTATGGCGCTATCACCTACTTTCTTCGTTTTGTCGAGAAGGGCATTTCTTTTTTATTCTTGCAGCTGGAGTCCACGATCCGGACTCGGTTTTTTTCCCTTCCCTGACCCGGGACGTGGTCCCCGAGCAAGCGCGACAGCAAGTCCTTCCTTCAAAGTCCTCCGCTTCCGATCCCTTCAGGCTTCCATCCACTCTTAGGCAGGTACCGCCGATCTTTCCTTTTCACTCCCCTTTTTGCGTGCACAGGGTCTCATGGGCAAAAAGCCTAGTGTAGAATTTGTAGTCTGTTCGCACAGTCCCCCTCTGTTCCTTTAGGAGCCTATCGCGGCCCAAGATTCTCCCGTCCTGTGGAGTTTTCTTTCTGAACTACAATCACGCGGTGTCATCTCTCAGCTCTGTGGTTTTCCGTTCAGGGGTATATGCACGGCGTTATTCCCCCCCTTTGACTTTTCTCCCCACGAGGTATTGTTTTTACCTCGGCTTTAAGCCATCTCCATTCTTGGCCGTCTTGTTGAGATACTCTTTTTCTTTTTCAAACCCTGGTCACCGGCCGCCGCCCTCCCTTCCCCCCCCGCTTCGTAGCCTTTCACAAATACCTTTTCGGGCTTCGAGTTTCACTATAGCCACTCCTTTCTTGATTGATTTCAGTCCTTCTTTTTTGATGTTATGGGTACCCAACGGCAGCGCTTCCTCTTTGCCACGAATAGAACTTCGCGCCATTGGCGAGCCCGTCTCGTCCTGGATTTCCAGCTTTATCCCCTGAATCTGTTCTTTCCGTTCTTGGAACGGTTCCGTGAAACACCCTTGGTTCCCCTTTTAGAGTGGAGAGGATTAGACTTTTTTTGCGCGCGAACGACGGAACGTCGCGTCTTTGAATTTCTGCAGATCTCGCAGGATCGTTGCTGATACTTCCCCTTTGCATACGAGTCCTTCCCTGCCGGAAGGATGAAGGGCTTCCTCCAGCTTTCTCATTTCACTCGCAAACACCCATCCATGCCCAGCCCCCGAGCTGGTCACGCTCTTGGTTTTTTGAATATGATCTCCTGCCCCTCCCTGGCTCGAGCCTGGTTTGACGATCTTGCTTAAGGTAGATCCTCGGTCCCTCTTCATCGAAATCTGGATCAGCATCCTCGTGCCGTCTCGTTGACCCCCATTTTCTTCGCTGACATAGTCTTCCCTTCTCATCGCCACCCAGCGATCCCCATATGTTTCCCTTCTCGCGCGGAGCTTCCCCCTGTCGGCTCGACACCAAGCTTCTTAGTCAGATGTCTTCTTCCTACATTAGCTGGACCTCTCTGTCCTGTCCCCCTTTGCGACTTCTCTTTGTGACGAAATGCTTGAAACAAACCCCGGTTCCACCCTTTTTGACATGACCATGTTCCAGGATTTTTTTTTTTGCCAGGCACCTGGCCCCTGTTCTGCAGGATTTTCTTCTTTGCCCCCCCCGGCAGACGTTTTCCGCCTGCCGAACAGCGAATGACATCGGGCCGCTTGTTTTCCTCCTTCCTTCAGTTCGCTGCTTTTCATAAAGATGAACTTCCTTCTTGTCTCGCAGAGCCATGACCCTCGCCACTGCCCTGATTTCTCTCTCGGGCACCGGGCCATTTCGACTCGCCAGACGTGTCTTTTCCACCACGTTTTAGCCGGCCCCGCAGCGCTGCGGCCCCTCCGACTCGGGTTAATTTTCAATACCGGGTTTTCCTTTTCTGTGCGCTGGACGACCCAGTCAAAACGCTGACAATCTTCCCGTTTACATGACAGCCGCCATACCACTGCCAGCTGTGTTCCCCCTTTCCCACTTTTGAATTAGTCCGGCAAGCTCGCCACAATGATTGCGCTGGATGGTCCAGCCTCCCTGGTGTAATCGTCCCCCCCCCCCTACCCCGTCTGCTCTTTTGCCCCCCACTCTTTTTCCTCTTTTGAGCGAGAGTTGTGCGACCCCCTTTTTTCTTTCTTTCGATCCGACACTCGACCATAAGGCTTAATACAGTTCCCTTGATGCTCTTTTAGGTTCTTCTTCCCTTTCCGCATCTCTTTGGCTGGTCATTACCACCAACACCTTTGACCCCTCATCTTTTTCGGGCAGTGACTCGTCATGCCTGCCTTTTTTCCTGCTCGAAATCCGGCCGACAGGTGCTTTTAAGTTTCCCCATGATTGTGGAAGCTGTTCTGCTTTTGGGGGAATCGCCACTTATTGGCGAGACTAGGCTGCGTTCCTCGAGCTATCGATTGGTCGCTGCGTGTTTCTTTTTGGAATGGGGGTGTAGGATTTCGCTTGCAAGAGGAAATTTTCTTGTTGGTCGACCTGTGTGTCGACTTTCTCCTCTTTTAGATCTTTTCAGTTCGGGGACGTACTTGTTTGGCTGATCTCTGTAAAATGTCCGGGGCCCATTGCGTTGCAAACTTGGGCCCTTTGAGGTAAGTGGTGTTGTTTCATCGTTTTTGTTCTTGCACTAACCCTTGCCTTGTAAAGGACTCGCGAATCTTTGAATCGCGTCACTGGTTCCAGGAGACTGTCCAGTAAATTTGAAATTTTCGAGGACTTGAGGCGTTCCTTTCTTTTCCACGCTTTCCTTTTCCTTTTTTTTTGAGCTTCTCCCCGGCGTCGCGACGAGTTTTCCCGCTTCTTCCCCCCAGGTGGAAAGAATCCTTTACGAGGATGTGTGAATCCCCCTTTTTTCTTTTGCTGACAGAGGTACACGATCTGCCATTCACGGACACTCTCCTCTTTGCTCGCCACTAAGGGATCGTTCTTTCAGACACACTCCTCCCCCCCTCCCCTATAGTGAGGGGATGTTTGGTCATGTTGGTCGTCGAGGGCGATTCGTGGTTGCAACATGATCCTCTGAGGTTGCTGGCCGCTGGTCACTTTCTTTCTTTTCCCCTGCAGCAGTGAATTTTCGGCCGATCAGCCAGAGATCTCGGAGTCCTTGGGCCTTAATCTGCCCTTCGCTGTGCGCGAGCAGCGAGCCGCCCTACACTCTGCCTTTATTGTTTATTTTTGTCTTCCTTCCACCGCGGAGATGCTTCTATCCTAGACAACCTCCTTCAGTGAACACTTCTCCAAGGGCCCGATCGGGTAGCCTTCTTCCCTCTCGAGATTAGCGGGCTTCGCGGTTGGCTGAGCGTTTGGGGTACGGCATCCTTCTTTGCACCGAGTCAATAATTCTCCGTGTCTCCCCGTTGGATGTCTTATTGACATTCATCTGGACTTTTTCTCCCTTTTTTCCGTGCCCAGGGTGGTTGCTGATGCCTATCTTAGGATTTTTCTGCGCCTGTGGGGGTTCCTCCTTAAAGGCTCTGGCCCCCAGATCTCCTGGAAGCGAGTTTGGGCCAGTCTCTACACGTTTTTTCTCCGCCCCCCGTCCCCTACCGGCACTGCCTGGTTATTCCCTTTTTTGTTGTCCCGGTTTCACCTTCCTTCTCCTGCTGAGATCTTTCTGCTCCGAAAAACCGTTCCGATGGTCACTTACCCCCCCCCCTGGGCGTGTATCCGCGGTAAACCTTTTTTCCCTTCGAGACTCTATTACTTTTGTGCGATGACTATCTCATTACGAAGTCTGAATTTTTGCTTGGACCCCCTGGTTCCCAACACGCCCCTGAGCTTTGCTTCTGCCAGCCTTCTTTTAGTAGATGCGGGTTCTTGGCCATCCTTTCAGGCGATCGGCAGCGTCTCTCTGAGTACTTTCTCTCTTCCGGACTTTGGGTTCAGCTTTCTTCCCGTGTCCGTGGCCTGACCCCTTCTCCGTTTTCCAAAAGTCGTGGGCTACCTCCGAGCCCCAACCCCTAAAGTCCGTTGTCTTCCTTTGTCCATTGTTTCCCTGTTTGGGCTTTGTGGGTTCGCCACTCTTGCCGGTTCCACGTCCTCTTTTTTCTCTTTTCCCAGTGTAGAGTGATGGTCGCACTGGTTCTCCTCCCCCTTCCTTTTCTTTCACCAACCTGCTTCCACTCGTGTCCAGTGCTCGAGGATCTCTCTCTTTTTCCGGTTTGTGTCTGAGTCTCTCTCCTCTGATCTCCACAGGCTGCCCGGTTTTTGCGGGTTTGGTGCTGAATTCCTTCTCTTCGCCCCCCTTTGTTGAAACCTTCTGTCCCTCCGTGTACGTCTCGAATCGTCGATTCCGGCAAGGTCGCCCCACCTCACCTCCACGCATGCTCGCCCTTTCCCCCCCTCTTGCGTTTTCCTTTGAATCGCCATGCCGATTCGATGCGGGCGGACTAACGATGCTTGGTGCTCGTTTTTTTGTCATTCAACCCCTTTGCTGCACCCGACTCAGTACAGTTTTTTTTCCCCTCGCTGATGCCGATGGTCGACTAAAAGGTGCTCCCAGAGAGCACGTAACATTTTCCCCCTCCCGCCTAAGTATCGTCTGGGCACCCTTTCCTCATCTTTCTGAGAAGGTCACTTTCTTTCATCTCCAGCACCATTACCGGTCTCTCGTGGCGATCGCGGACCGGGTTTGCTGATACCGTTTTCGGCTGCCATACAACTTCCTTTTTTGCTCTGTGTCAGCGATGCTCGGGTCATGCAGTTGAGCGGCTGGGGTCATCATTCTTCTCTTTGTCTTTGTAAATGCGGCCTGTACCGTATGGTACTGTCACCCACATAATACTCCCCTTCCATCAGTTTTCCCGCAGGAGAGGGTTGGTACTTGTAGGGATGTGGTTTGTTTTTCCACTATTTATTTGAGTTCGTAAATCCCCCTTTTATTTCAAAACTAATCCGCCGCTCACGCCTGGCGATCCCCCTGTTTTCTCTCGCCTTTAACTTTCTCTTCGCTTCGCCCCCAGTTTCACTACTATGGTTTTCAGGGCGGCCGACGAGGGCTGTCTGTTTAAACGTCTCCTCGTTACAACACCAACGCCACCGAGTTGCCGCTCTTCCGTACGCACATTGGCCTCCTCTTTTTGCATTTCTCGTTGGGTAAGGTCTGGGCCAGTGGTGCTAGGATAGTTGACCCCTCCTTTTTTTTTTCTCCCATGTGGCGGCACCCCTTCCCGGCGTTTCGTTTTTCTCTTTTCTTTCTTGCGAAGCCAGCGAACGGGCATGCGAGAGATCACGTTTGGCCTCTCATATTACATCTTCCGTGGAACCTCCATTACTTATGACGGACCCCCTCGACTCTCTTCCCCTCTCTTCGCAAATGGGTCTAATGCCTGGCGCCTTGACTCCTGACCTCTAACTCCTAACAACACTAAACCCCCCCGCCCTCCTCTTTGATTGAATCCCATCCCCTAGTTTGTTATGATTGAAGATCGCCCCTTTCTCCCTCTGCCAATCGATGACGTTTGCGTATTTTCTTATTGTCCTCCTTTTTTTCTCTGACGCTTATCTCTCCAAATCAACTGGATAAGCACAAGTCTAGTTACCCTTTCGTATTTGGTCACACTGGTTTGCCGCCGCGCCTCGTCTTTTCTAGTCTCTAAACCCCACTCCAATTGCGCGATTTTTCCACCACCGCGCAAAGCGCCTAATACAGGGCTTTCTCATTCGCAGAACTGCCTTGCTCGCAGCTCGCCGTCCCCCGGTCATCTTTGTTAGAGGTTGCGCATCGGACCAACCCTTCGAAGTCCCTCTTCCCCCGCGGGAGTGCAGCAGCGCAGTCATGGCCCGCGGGTCGACTTGCCAGGATCTTTCGTCTCCCCGGCTCGGTATCGAAAGTCACTGACCTGCGAACTTCTTTTCTCTCTGATGACCTCTCCTCTCCCCGATGCAAGATAGCCGGTTATGCCGAAAGGGCTACAGAACTGTTTTTTTTCATCAGCAGGTCGTACCGCAGCGTTTCTTCCGCTTTTTATTGTTTCTCCTTTCTCTGAGTTGTCCACGTCGGCACAGCCCGTCACTCCCTTTCCCCCTCCAGTATCGAGGTGGGCCTGCACCTTCTCATCCCGTTTGTAAGTCTTTTTTCCCTTTCCACTCTCCTTTCTTCCACCGATGCGCATCGCCGCTCCTCCCGGTAACAGAACTTACTATTCCCTTCCGACAACGTGACCGATCAGCTAGCAGCCTTTTCCTCCTTTTCTTAACTATTTCTCCATATTACGGCGCTGGATCAAGCAGCGCGTTTCGGATCTCTCCCACATCACGGATGCACAACAATCTCTCTCCTTTTGTTGTTGAGCTCTATGGTGTTGCGAGCCTCCTTTCTTCGGATGACGCGACGGGGACTGGATGTGCCATCATCCTTTTTACATTGCTGCTCCTCTTTTTTCAGCACGGCCCTGACTTGCGCTCATAGTGGTTTCCCCTTCCTTTCTGCTCCCTCCTTGAGATAGTGAGCACCGTTTTCATGTTTATCCCTCCCTGTCATACTCTCTTGTCTGTTTTTTTGTTAAGCGAGTCTTGTCGGTCCCTCCTTTTTTCCTCTTTGCGTTCCCATTTTTTTTTTTCTCCGCCCACTCCACTTTCGAGTACACTCGCCTGGTGCTCCACTTCTGCGCCGACGCTGCCCCGTCGCGCGTCCTTCTTTTGTTTTATTTCTTTTCTCCGTCACATGGCCCCTTCCCGCAGCACTGCCTTTTTTCTGTGTCGAAATTGCTCTGTTCATGCTTTTGTGTTTCTTCTTCGCCCTGTTCGGGTAGCCCCGTGTCTTGTTTGCGTAATCAGGATCGTAGACGAGCGTGCCCCTTTCTCTCTCTAAACCTCTTGGGCAACTGGATCCTTTAGTGGTCCCCTTTTTGTTATCTTCTCCGCTGCTCACTGAGCCAATATTTCCCCCCTCGTTCGGCACCGCTCAGCCTTTCTAGTTGACGTCCTCCGATTCAATGGCCTTCCGACTTTTTTTTCTCCTGAATTTGGATATTTTCCCCCCCTTGAGTGATTTCTGGGTTCCCCGCCTCGCGTATTGCCTTCGTTTCACTCTGGTCCCCATTTTCCACTACTAGAATTTAACGAGCGACTGAAATGTATTTAGACTTTCATTTTCCCCCTTTTCTCTTGTATCCTTAGATTCTAAACGCCTTGCCGAGCTACTCGATGTCTATTATCCGCAAATTCGAGGTGGGCAACAGCCTTCTTCTTTTCTGTATTTAGGTTTTCCCTCTTTTTTGTCCTTTTTTGGGATCGCTGCTGCGACATGCATCCCTTACCGCTCCTTTTTTGTAATGGTGCGCATTAGGCGGGTTAGTTTCTTTCCCTCCCCATTCTTCTTCGACTGGTCTCGCGCGAATGTCGCCTCCCCCAGCTCCCTGTTTCCCTTGCTTGGCAGCTGAGCCGCAACGAGTTTTTTCTTTTTGTAATCTCCCTTTTCCCTCTGATCTGCTTTATCCGCTCAAACTCAGGACGGCCCCCTCAACTTCCAATAGCCAGTGGTTGTCAGAGACGCTCGCCCTGTCGCCATTTCTTCTCTCTGTTGGTTTTTTTCTTTTTTTACCTCTTCTAGTTGAATTCGCCTTCTCCCGTTCTTTAGTCCCGGTATTCGTTTGGCATGATTGAACCACATTGAAACAGCGTTCGATTATTCCCCCCCTCATGGGGCTCTCCTTTTTTGCAGTCTTCTGCGTGCCATCCTTGATTATCTTTAAGGTTTCTTTCCTCCTCTCACGCCATGGCGCGCTGTTTCTCTTGGGCCTCCCCAGCATCCTTTTTGGCTGAAGACTTAGGGACTCCCGACTTTCTTCTTTCCACCAATCCTTTTGTTCAGAGAAATCCAGTTCACCATCCGTCTGTAGTGGTCTCCTCCTCTTCAAACCAGGGCGCGGTTTATCACCGACTTCTTCCTCCCATTTTCTCACGTTCCTGTTGCGGTTGGTGAAAAGTCCCCTTTGTTCGATGAATTTTGCCCCTTTTCCAAAACTTGTGCACGACACGGTGCTGCCTCCCTCATCCGGAACCTTTTCCCCCTTTCGTGATTCTACTTCATCCTTTTCGGGCCACGGAGTTCCCGAGATCCTTGATGCGGACTTTGTCCGCGCGCTGCGAGTCAGAAGTCAGGTTCGGTTCCTTTCCACCCCCGCTACAAAGTCCCCCTTTTCCCCTTGTGAGGAAGCCTACTCCTCCCCTTACGTGATGATCGGGTCCGCCAGTCTATGTTTTTTTCCCATTGAGAATCTTTCTGGGACGACCTGTTGCCGTTGATCAGCCTCTTTTTTTAAAAGAACCGTTTTTCTTCGGCTTGATGTTTACAGTTCTTCTCCCCATTTCGCATCACCAACTCGCCGTTTGAATTTTTTTCTCGCATGATTCTCTCCTTCTTTACCTTCTTTGTTTGTTTTTAGGCGATCTCGATGCAACCGTGCCTTCACCGATTTTTCCTTTATTCAGTTTCAAATCCTTTTCTGTTGCCTTTCTTACCCGCAGGCTTTCTTCTAGTCGCGCGTGATTTCCTTTTTTCCGGTCGTTTTGCCCAAAAGGCATAACAGGCGACTGGGGCAAAATTTCCCTTGATTCCTCTTTCTACTTGCACTTTTATGCGGCCGTGTCCTATGCTTTGGTATTCCTCTGGTTTTTTGGCCATGACCCGTGGAGTTTGCAAGGTGCAAGCAGTCAATCTTTCTCTTAGGAAGATGCGGAATGTTCCCATCCCGAAAGCTGCAAGGTCCTTTCCAGTCGCTTCTTTCTCCCGCGTTCGGACAAACATGGGCATGGCAGAGTCGTCTCCTTTATTTTCTCTTTTTTTCGCACCTCACCAGTAAGGGTGTCTCGAGCCCTCTGTTCCTCCCTTTACGCATTTGGGTTTTAGGTGTTACAGTTTTAGTTGATGTATTCTCTCTCTAACGTGGTCTTGCGCCGGAGTGAGCGGCCTGGGATGACTTTTTCTGTCTTACAAATTGAGTTTTTTCTTACACGTTGTCGGGAATCTCACACAATGACGATTCAGCTTTTGCCTTTTTCTATCTTCTTTCCTTCCTTGTGCCTTACACCTCCTCCGCGCTGTCCCTCCTTCGACCTTTTATGTGCATAACCCGCCGCGCGCCGGAACCAAATAACTTTTTTTGCCTGTGCGGTTATCCGCCCCCCTTTTTTTTGTTGCTGATTGCTCTTCTGCCGAGATTGCGAGTTCTTTTCACGAGTTAACCCCCGCCCCCCGACCCCAACGACGGCGCGCGCGCTGCCCGATGTAGACATTGTCTCGCTTAATCGACGGCTTCTCTTTTTTCTGCTTTCCCTTGTCTGATGGCGTTTTTATCTGTCCCAATCCCCATTGTTGAACAGTGTGAAAAACTTCATTAAATGTATTCCTTTTCTTTCTGCCGTGTTCCGCGCCCAGCGGCAAACCCAACGGTCGTTTTTTTTTCCTCTCCGATTCGTCGACTCGGCCGTCTCTATCGGTCATCCTGCTGACCTTTTTCTTGCGATCGACCCTCTTTCCGCCGCGCGTCTTATGCGGGGCGCCCTCCCAGCTTCTTACTCGCCCCCGACAACACCTCCCTATCACCGAGCTTTTTTGAGGGTCTCTCCCCCCTGTCAGGTTGTCTCTGATGAGCGCCTAGAGGTTTCTCCCTTTAAATCGAGCGCAGTGTTGACCGGTTTCCTTGTCCTGTGGGGGGGGGGGCCCCCTTTTCTCTCTAGGACTTTCCTGCCCCAAATCAAAAACCTTGGGTAAGCACTCGCTTTAATGATCGTCTCCTTTCCTGCAGCCGTGAATCGTTTCTCTAGACGGTGTACGAATGCCGCTCCAACATCCACTTGGCCTTTGTTCTCTTGCTCTCCATGTGCATTTCTCTAAACTCCTTGTATTCTTAATCGCCTCCGTCACGCGGATTCTCTAGATTTTCTCTTGCACCTGCTTTTGCCCGTTGTGCACGCAGTGGCCTTAACCTCTTTTTCCTCATGACTCCACGTGCAACGCGTGGGTTTTGAGAAGGATCATTTCCCGTACGGTTTCTTGCTCACCGTATCCCCCCACCCGGCCACTCTCGACCGGTCTCCTCCTCGGCACGGAGCTCTTGTGTCGAAATGACACATCAGTTACACTTTTCTCACTTTGACTTTTTGTTAATGCCGGGCACGGGACAGGCCCGCTCTTTTTTCCCCCCTCTCTTCCCTTCTCTACCGGCATATCTTCTTAGTTGTTCAGTTTTCTCGTTCGCCGTTCATGTTAGGACGTTTTTTGGTAAAACTCTCGGTGCCGCGCTAACTCTCCCAAGACTTGTCTTCCCTCTTCCGGCGTGATGCCGTATCCACCCTCCCCATTTCTGCCAATCTAGTCCGATTTGCCGCGTACATTAATATGCTCGATGTATTAGCCCCTTCTCTCAGATGATTTCCCCATGCATTCGCCTCAGCTTTTCAGAAGCAATTCCCCCTCTTCTCTTGGGATGTTAACCTCCCTCTCCCCGTCGTCCTTGCCTCCTTTTCTCCCTCTTTATAGCAAACAACTCTTTTCTCCCAATACGTGTTAGCTGAGATTGTTGTGCGGCCACTCCGATTGGCGGGCTTTTCGTCTCGGCTTCTTTGCCCATCCCACTGGCAGATCATTTTTGCTTCCCGATCTGAGTGGCAGAATTCACTTGATGCTCACAGTTGATTTTCCTGTTCCCTTCCTTCCTTAACAGAATTCCCGTCTTACGCGGGGGAATCTATCTCTTTGCTCTTCTTTCCACGGTCTTCCCCCCATCTCATTCCTCATAGTGATTGATGCCCCCGTCATCCTCTTTCTGTCGTGGCCGAGTTTGCTCTTTTTGAATTTTTCTTTCATCCCGTGCTGGCGTCTCAACTTGAGGATTTTCCACTTCCCGAATGACAGAGCTTCGCAATCCATCTCCCCTTGAAGTTTCCTATCGTCCGGCGGAGGGATTTGAACCTCTTTTCTCATTTTTTTTTCACTTTCCTTCTCATTCCTTAAGTCCTTACTTAGTTCCTTTCCATATGGTCGTGACTCCCCTTCCTCGTTGCACTTTTCCTTTAGTTTCTCCCGACCTTTCCTCCCCGTCAGGGGGTATCTTTCTCTTTGTCTCTTCATTCTTCCAGTTCCGAACCCCTGGGAGGGCATGATATTGCAACTTTTGTTCCCGTTTCTTTTCTATTTTCTTTCTGGGTCTTTACTCGGCGCTTATTACCGGCGCCCATCTGCACCCGACCCTCTCTTCTTTCTGACATATCTCTATGAGTTCGATCTCCCGCAGATCCCTTGATCATTTTAGACTCTTTTGATTGAGAGCTCCCTTCTGTGAAACACTCGCTTCCCCTGTTATTTTGTTTTTTTTTCCGTCTTTCCCTTGCACGAGCGATTCGCAAGATTTCAAGCGTTTTTACTTAATTTTCTCTCCGAGAGCATTGTGTGCTGGTGCTGAATTACCAGGTTGTTTTAGGTCCCTCTTTTCATATTCTCGCTGGCTTCAAGGTCTAAAGTTTTTTTTCCCTATTAAAAATTCAAAGGATCTTTTTCTCAGTCCCCCCCTTCATGTTGTGTCGTCCCCATAACATTCGGGCTGTCATGTATATGTTTTTGCGGTTTTTTCTTTTTTATCCTTTTGCGGCAGCCCATTGCATACCATTTAAATCGCTTTGTATTTCCCTCCCCCGTTCCGCGTTTCTGCCTTCCTTTCCTTTGAGCTCTCCCCACCTCTAGAGCTTTACAGAGCTATTCATTCCTTTGTACTTCCTTTACGTTTGTCCGTCTCGCCCCATGCGAACTTTTAACCGAGGCCGCAGGTTCATGCCGGTCGCCTCGATCGTATACCCAGTCCTCTTTTCCTTCTCCCCCCTCCCCTCATGTATGAAAAAATCAACAGTTCTGTCTTCCCTTATAGACAACGCGTACTCGCGGCCTCGTCCCTTGGCGTTGGCTTTTTTAGCGTTCTTTTTTGTCCGACATCGTCTAGTTGAACTCTACGCCCTTCGCCTCGTCCCTGCTGAACATTTTTCCTTTTTTCTTTAAAACTTGCAACATCCTTCTCATCACTACCACGTCTTTTTACTGAGCTGCAGATTCGTCTCTTTAGCAGCAGGAGCGCTGGACTTTAGGATTTCCTTCCTCTTTTTTATCGGCCGGGCGTGAGCGCTCCCTCGATTCCCGAGATCTTTTTTTTCCCTCCTAGTGTTGGTCTTCCGATAACAGTTGTGGGATGCCTCCGTCAATTTTTCCTTACGGAGCGCTATGCATTCTGCAAGCCGCTCACTTAACTGACCCTTTTTTCTCTCCCCCCTCCTCTGAACGACTCACGCTCCCTTGTCGTGTGTAACTCCGAATAACCCAACCGTTTTTTTTTTCTACCCCCCGTTGAACCCCTTTCCGCCTTTTCACCTTGCGAGAATTTGAACCTTTTTTTTCCCTGTCTATGCCTACGGTCACTCTCACGAGCTCTATTGTGCAATTTGCCATTTTCCCTCCACTCTTTGCTGCCCTGCGCGGACTGGTCGAATCACGTGCCTAGGATTATCAGATTGGTCTGTCCCTTCGACCCATCGGGCGGCGAGTTCATTTGAGGGATTCCTTGATTGTAGTCGTTTCTGTCCTGTTCAGCCACGTTCCAGTGTCAGTCTTTCCACCTTCCTTCTTTTTCACAGTAATTTTCTCTACCCCGTCCCGGCGGCGCCTGTACGAATCACGGGCGTGGTCCAGTCAGATTTTCGTTTCAATCAATTCTTTGAAATGTCGCGCCCCATGGGCGCGAGGACTTTGTTTGTTCCTGCCCAAGACTTTGTCCCGGATTCCTTTTCAGACCTTCGCGATCTATTGGAGAAGAAGCACTGTGGTCTTCCTTGAGTGCTTTTCAATGGCATAGCAATCATTCGCAATGACAAGAACTGTTGGCTGCTCTCATCGAGG